>ERZ780000.586-NODE-586-length-11686-cov-2.289915_pt1 | contig 11686 bp, 9 predicted proteins | sample MGYA00511089_ERZ780000 | MGnify/ENA primary metagenome ERZ780000 (study PRJEB29588, sample SAMEA2146321) | human gut metagenome | biome: human gut; feature: human-associated habitat; material: faeces | place: Denmark | collected 2008/2010 ...
ATCCCATCGGGAAGCGGGGATCCTTTTATCTTCATAAAAGTGGTTACGTAATTATGACTAACTAATTCATTCAAATCTGATGTTGCAAAGATAAGGCATCGGCAGACAGTACGCAATCACTTAAATTAGGTATAATAAAACAAGTCTGTCATCATAAATAGGTAGAACCACCCACAAATCAGGCATTGGCATAGCTGTGCATTCCTCCAAGGATGTAGTTCACCCCGAAATAGGTCATCAGGACTGTCAGAAAGGCAACAATCATATAGATATGGAAGAATAACGGACTGCGGAAAATGCGCAGGCTGCGCGCATGGAACGCCGCTCCATAAACCATAAAGGTAATCAGCGCCCATACTTCCTTCGGGTCCCAAGCCCAATAACGCCCCCAAGAAGCATTGGCCCAAACCGCACCCAGAAAAATGCCGGCTCCCAAAAAGAAAACGGCGGGATAAAGCAGCAATCGGCTGAGCAGCATCAACATCCGGGCCGAACGGCGAAGACACAATGCCAGTATGCCGTTCAGCATCATAAAGGCAAACAAAGCATAAGACATCATTATCAACGACACATGCGTACTGAGCCACGGAGAAACGAGCACGGGCATCAAGGGAGTGATTTGGGGATTCATCTGTCCCAAATAGGACACCAGTAAGGCAAAACCGGACAGCAAAAAACCGAAAGGCACCATAAACGGGAAGCGCCGCCGAAACAGACAAGCCAGGAACAGCGCACACAATGCCATGAACTGCATCGTTTCGTATCCATTACCCAACGGGATACGCCCGCCGATGTACCACCTCAGACCATACCCGAAGAGCTGAAAGAGAAACGCCGCATAAAGAGAAAACGGGAAAAAAGTATCTGCCAAACGCGAAGAGAAAGAGAGCGCTACAATCCTACCGGAAGAGTCTGACAATGCCGACGAACGGCGCAGGCCGCGATACAGCAGACGGAAGAAAGCCAGCATCCCCACCGTAAGGTTGAACATGAACAGCAATTTGCTGAAAGGAATACGGTTATACAGCAATTCGGCTTGTATTTTAGTATCGGAAACAGGCTCCACACTCCCGTCTTCCGGCAAAGGACGAATCAATGTACCATTTTGGAGCATCAAAATCAGTCCCACCTTTTCATCCGCCTCTACAATGGCCTTTTCCAGAGAAGTCATTTTCTGATGATGGTCTTGCTTCCCCTTCCAGAACTTCTGCAAGCGATACTTCTCACCGTCGAACAAATCAGCCAGACATGCATAGGGTGTCTCCAAATGAAGCAGACGACGGAGTGCCTCGTTTTTGATATAAATCATCGGCTCATTCTGCCAAACCTCCGGACGCAGAAGCCATCCGCCAATCACCTGCTCCGGCGTCATGCCTCCATAAGACGATTTTCCCGTCAGTTTCAGTACAAAATCGCGCGCAAGGGTATTGAAAGGAACCACACGGTCATTATAAATCACCTGCTTACGGGCAAGACTATCCGCCTGCTTGCGTGCCAGTGCCGGAAGGCTTCTCTTCTGCGCATGTACCCCACTTCCCAGACACAGCAACAATAGAACAAACATTCCTCCCTTCTTCAACAACGGATGCCTCAGCAGCCTGCGGAACTCTCCGCCCCGGCTGACCAGCATCCAGAGCATGGAGACACCTAACAAGAGGTATCCACTATAGGTAATCCCTATCCCCCACGGGTCATAATTCACTGTCAGCCAGCTCCCCTGCATATCCTCATCAAAGGAAGACTGATAAAAGCGAAACCCCTGCCGTGAAAGAATACGGTTCATGGAGACGGGCGTCTCACCGTGAATATAGCTGATATAATCTGCAGGAGCATCCGTACCCGGATAGTACTCAATCCGGAAACTGTCCAGACGTAAGGTGAACGGTAACTCTACAACCTGCCTGCCGTCTTGTTCCAAAAAGCAGTTCACCTCACTGCCGACAGTAAGATGCACATATCCTTTTCGGCCACAAAGAAACGTAGTCATGGCTCCCGCCAAAATCACGAGGAAGGAGCCATGCAACAACAACGTCGGGAGACGCCGCCACAACCGCTGTCTTACAAGCACAACAACAGTCATCGCAGCAAGGGCTCCCCACAAACAACAGAACCAAATCGTATGATAAACATGCTTTTCTACAAAATCCGTACTGTATGTCTGCTCTACAAACGTAGTTGCAGCAAGTAAGAGCAGCAAACAACCATAAACAGCTATGAGAAACTTTTTCAATTAAGAGCTATCAATTAAAAGTAAAAAATCAATATGGAGCAAACTCCTTGTTTTCTAAAGACTTGACTCCCATACATTCCATCTCTATCAGCCAACCCGGACGACATACGGGAGCATATACAAACACTCTCGGAGTATCCGGAAACCGCTCGTCATACATTCCTTTGACCACGGTATAGTCAGCAACATCCCGCAGATAAACAATCATCTGTCCTAAATCATCAAACGTACAGCCAGCCTCTTTCAACAAAGCCTCCACATTCTCCCACATCCGTTCTGTCTGACGGCGTACATCTCCGGCATACATCACTTCCCCACGGTTGTTGATACTCGCCGTACCGGAAATGAGTACTTGCCGACGGCCGTCGTAATCCACCGCCGTTCCCCGTTCGAAACTGACTCCATACTCATAAGTGGGGTTCAGATGTGTGCGGGCATAGAGATATTTGATTTGTCCGGGCTTTAATCCCGCTACAGCAAAAGCGTCAAGCATCACCAATGCTTTCGGATCGGCATGACGCCCACCGATACCGGTACTGGCAATATAGTGCGTGTTCTCCGTCAGGTTCTGGGTGACGAACATCTCATTGCGTGCCTTGACTACACCGGCATAATTGCAATCCACATTCTGCACAAATATCCAGGTACGCAGGCAATTGTCGGCCAGAGTACACCCTTCCTCCATCAGTTGCATGGCATAGTCGTTGAGCAAAAGACGCATCTGGTATTCCGAATTGGCGGCACGATTGAAAGAGCCGCCTCCCCAAAGGTGACGGTAGGCGCCATGTCTCACTTCGAACAATCCGTTATGAAGTACCTGTGTTTCCACACCTTTCTGCAGATAGACCCACAGTGCAATCTTTGTACCGTTCAACGGCGGCTGCTCTACCACGGAGAGTGCACAATCCGAACATTCTGCCGAAAGCGCCAGTAGCATATCTGCCTGATTGGCGGCGTCACTTAGAAAGTAGCGTTTAAAGATGGCAACAGCACCTTGTAGCTCACTTTCACGTAGTTGGCAGTAAGTGTCGACCACCGCATTCAGCTGTTCTTCATAAGTCGCTTCCGGTCTGGTGGCATGAATCATTACATGATATTCCGAAACACCCGCTTCTACCTCATATTTAAAGATTTCGGTTAAGGTATTCTCCAATTGATTAGTTTGTTGTTGTTTATTTTTCATATTAAATATCAATTAGTCGTTGTTGTTCAAAAAAGTACCGGTATTACCAGTAAGGCCCATCATTATTACGGCTGTGCACCATCGTCAATCCAGTTGCCAATCAAAGACTGCATATCAGATGAGGTTATCATCTGAGAATGGTCTATACGCCAATCCGAGCTGATGTCCGTACCCAATATGAGATGCAAGACACTTTCTGACGCATTGCCGGGCATAACCCTCATTTTACCGTCCACCGTCGTTGAAGCCCGGTTGACCAGATCAGCATGGCTATGTCCTTCCAGCAGATTCAAGCCACCACCCGGAGTGGTGCTAAGACCATGGCAAGCCGTACAAGTGGCATTGAATATTTTTTGTTGAATGGCATTGTACATACTTGCATCAACTGTTCCTGCATCCATAAGTATAGTATCAGCGATTTCAGTACATTCCATTGCCACCAAACTGACAATGCGCTTCCTCAACTTATTGATTACACATAGCTCGACAGTTGTCACCTCATCCGTTATGCCGGACATTGTCAACTGGATTTCATCATTATCCGATTCGGATGCCGGAACAACCTTTGAAACAATGGCATAATCGCTTTCATCATCAAATCCTGCCACGACCACACTATAGTCGCCCGACCACTTATCCACACCACTAATCCGCCCTGTCATCTTCACTGTGCGTCCTTCACCCGTGGCCACTACGGCATTCTCATAAATTCTCCCCTCATCGCATGCATGCAGACCTATAAGAAGCACGGGCAGAAAAAAGAAAAGAATGTATTTTTTCATAGACGAATCCTTTCCTGACTTCATTTAGAATGTATATTGAAGCATCACCGTGGCAGAGTGAGTGGCCAGACCTAAATTATCATTATCGCGGTCGAGCTGTGTATCGTGACCCGTACGGGCAATATACTGGTACATAGCCTGGAGTTTCAGGTTACAACCCTTAAAGAAATAATTCATACCCACAGCCGGCATATTCAAAAATCCGTCATCGCCGGTACCGTTACGGTTAAAGAAGTCATAACGCAAGGCAGCCTGCAAACGGGGAGCAACAAAGTAGCCGCCCTGTACATAACCACCCAAATAATTGTAGCTTTCATTGATCTTCTGGCGATCCGTGAAACCTACATTCATATAATATGCTTCAGCACCCAGATATAGTTTGTTCTTTAACATGGCAAATTCCACTCCCACACGGGTATCATTGGTACTTTCATTCTCACTTTCCACATTGATTGAGGCCGATACACCGAACATGATCTTATCTTCATTCAAACGGTTGGGATTACCTTGAGTGGACGGCATCACACCTTTAGGCATATAAGTAAAGCGTCCCGCATACAGTAAAGAAGGGATATGCCAATCATCACTCAAAGTTTTTGTAGCTGTATTTACAGAAGAACCGGTGCCATTGAATAAACCTACTTCATAGCCAAATTTATCAGCTACCAATCCGTGAATTTCAACACCGAGGTCAAAACCGGTACCGATATTAGGCGTTACCGCATTCAAGGAATAAGGCAGAATGACGGCAGAAGTCAATGATACTGGCAACTGCGGCAACAATGTTTCACCCAACGTTGTCAGATAAGCATGCGAGAAAGGTGTTTTGAATTTACCGACACGCACGGCAAACTGTTTTTTAAGTTGTACATCGAACCATGCTTGTTGAAGCAATGCTCCCCCACTGGCAGCCGCATTGATAGAAAGATTAAAGGCTACTTTACCAAAAGCTTTACCGGTGAAGCCTAATACAGCATAGGGAATTGAGAAACCGGAATTAGCTACATTATCCTGATTGTACGCTTTATCCAAACCTTCATCATCATACCAATTGAAATTTGCACAAGTCTGTACCAACAGGTAGGGCTTGAATACAAAGTCTCCCTTCTTGGTTTCTATCGTAAATCCCTCTCTTCCGGCAAGTGACACTACACCGTTTTCTGTATCTTCTTCATGCTGTGCCATAGCAGCCAACGAAAGGGCAGCCATTACAACCATTAAAATTAATTTCTTCATAATTGCTTATATAATACTTATTGGTTTTATTGTTCGTTATTTGTTTTATAATGATTTCAGGAATGCGATCAAAGCATCACGATCTTCTTTACTCATCTTTTTGAAGAGATTCTTCGATGCTTCACCTTCACCCCCGTGCCACATGATAGCCTCAACATAGTTACGAGCGCGCCCATCATGCAGGAAGTAAGTATGACCATTCACAGTTTCCTGCAATCCGATACCCCAAAGCGGAGTCGTACGCCATTCGTTGCCACGGGCCAAACCGCTTACATAGTTGTCATTCAGTCCTACGCCCATAATTTCAGAGCCCATGTCATGAAGCAGGAAGTCCGAGTATGGATGAATTGTCTGACTACCCAGCCAGGGAAGACGAGTTCCGTTCAACAGTACAGACCCACGTGGTTTTGTGTGCAAGGTGGTTACATGACAGAGATGGCACTTCGCCTTATAAAAATTCTGCTCACCCTTGATCACTTGTTCATTATTCACATTGCGACGTGCCGGAACACTAAGGCTCTGCATGTAGAGGTCTACATTCTCCATCTCTTCTGTAGATACATCCAATTGGGCATAAGAAAGTCCCATCATACTGCCTTGATTTACTTGTGCCTGTCCTTCACAGATTTCTTCGGGATAGCGGCTGTTCGTAACTCCCATATCGCTGGAGAAACCAAGTTCCACTGTCAGGTCGGCATGCTGTGCTTTATTACCGGACAAGCCTAAACTTCTCACTCCTCTCTCGGAGATGTAATTGCAACGGCCACTGATACCATATTCCGGATAATTACTTTTAGCAGCCAAAGCTTCAATTTCAGTGGGATCGAGCGCCATCATTTGTCCCATACCTACGTGGCGCAAAGGAATACGCACCGTACAGAACAGGTCTTCGGGTTTGATGCTGTCCGCATACCATTCATAAATAGAATAATTGGGTTTGCAGAGTTCATACGTCTCACCATCAGGGAATTGGAAAGTCTCATAGGTATATTCCACTTTCAGTTTTCCCTCGGGCTTCACACCATAAATAGCCTGATCATGAAGCACACGTCCATAATCCTGAAAGAAAGCCCCATTCTTACGACTAATATAAACCAACATAGACGAAAAGCCGGAGCTACCGGAACCACCTTCGCTCCACAAAGTAGGTTGCGTACGTCCGGCATTTCGGTGACAGCTACCACAAGAATAACCGGCATAAACCGGTCCCAGTCCTCCACCTATTCCATTACTACTGGTGCGGATATCATCATACAATTTGTCACCACGGGTGAAACGTTTATCGTATGCCCCTGTTATCCAGTCAGCAGACCTGTCATAAGCATAAGAGGAAGTCAGGAAGTTGGTAGCAGTACCGGCAGAGAGGGCAAAGCCGGCAGGTACTTCTATATCATCCACATCAATTCCATCATTTTCGCAAGCGAACAATGCCAGAAGCGAAAAACAGATTGGAAATGAGTATTTTAATAAGCCATTCATTCGTTATTGAATTATTATTGCAAAATACGTAACTAACATTTATCTTTTTAACGCAGATGTTGCGGAAACAACAGAATATTCATTATCCCGCTGTTTCCGCAAAATCTTATTTCTAACAAGTAAAAATCTTACTGAATGGTACGGGCTTCACCATCTTTGAAGATCAAATATTCCAAAGTGTGGTAACCACGCAAAGCTTGTGCACCGGCAATTTTATCATCTTCTTCATCATAGTCACCATCCCAGTTTAAGTCTGAATAGTTACCGGAAGTCAAGATCTGTACGATACCATCCTGGTCAAGCGGCCAGCTATCCATATTGGGGTCAAGACCTTTGTCGGCAACCGGACCAAAAAGGAATGCCTCACTGGTTTCCCACGGTTCACGAGCCGTAAGCCATGCATTGGCACAAGCCTTAAAGTTAGCATTGCTGGGAGAAGTACGGAATGTTTCAACAGCATCGAAAAGAGCCTGATTTCCCGTCTTCAAATCAGAATATGTAGGTAATACAACTTTATCCACATAATTTTTTACGACTTCCGCCAACACTGTTTTATCAATACTTTCGATACAATTCTTCAAACTTCCCTTGAGTACTCCCTCTAAAGTAGCACAAGCTTCCATAGCACTTACAGCCTCCGGGCTATCGATATTGTTGCGGAAAGGACTCGGGATATCCCAAATTGCTGCTGCTGCTGCATCAATCGCATTTTTCACTTCAGTATCAAGATTAGCATTTACTGCAGCTACTGCTTTTGAGAGAGATGACTCGCTAATAGCTCCTGTACGTGTTCCGTAATAAGCATTACGAATAGAATAGATATTGTTACGATAGTCTTCACGAGAATGCCAGCTATACCATGACTCTACAGCATACAAAGCCTTTTCTTCATTATTATGTATGAAAAGATCGTAAGGGTCACCAATTTTGGCAGTACCTACTTCATTGGCAATGTCTACACAGCCATCAATCAACTGCTCAACGCTCGTCAAAGCATCTTGATTCTTAAAGAAATCTGCATAACTTCCACCTTCGTTGTATTTAACCGCCCAGTCATCATAAAGAGCAGTAGCATCATTCACCAACAATTGTGCAACTACTCGCATGTAATTTCCCCAACTACTTGCATTCTCTGCCGTATAGTCAAGATTCTTAGCATCTATAGTCGTAGTGTCATCATCACTACAAGCCGTAATGGAACACATCATGCCCAATGAAAGAGCCGACAAATAAAAAAACTTTTTCATATTACTTAAACATTAAATTAATTATAAATACCTATTTGAACTATCTCTTGGTAAACCAACCGACATAAGCTATACCGATAGCAAATTCATTTTCATTGTTATATTTAGTCGATCCAAATACCTTGTTCGTACCAATATGACGGGTAGTATAATCGGCTTTCACAACCAGATTCGGCAATGCAAACCAGTTAACTCCTGCCGTCCATTTGCTTACCTGACAGCGCTTCTCCATTGTAGCAGAACCTTCTGCCTCTTCCTGCGGGTTGTAGTATTCATAACGGGCATAAGGATAAATAACCGGACATTTCTTCTGTGAGAAGAAAGCACTCAGGTTGAGACCAGCCTCCAAGCCATAGCACAGGGCATTCTTAGCTACATTACGCATAGCACCGTGGTAATAATTGGAGTTATTGGAAAGAGTAACCTTGCTGATCTTGGAAGAATTCTCTAAATCACCATAAATGATATTACCACGAGCGGTAACATATTTATTTTTATACTGTGCATCGGCAGAGTAGATTTTCACTGATGAGCGGCCTACACTGCTATACTTATAATTCTTATCAGCATTGGCTGTCACGTCATTACAATAGTAAAAGGCAGCACCTACACGCAGTCCCGGTACCCCTTTATAGTCCAGACGTGCTACATAAGCAGGCGAAGTAAAGTTATCTTGTTCAAAGAGTCCCTGCTTACCACCGGCAACCCAGTTATCGCGACCAAAACCATCAGCATTCAAGCCGGCAACAATCATTGCCTGATAATCAAAACGCGCATATCCTTTACCAAAAGAGCCGAAGAATTCCAGCCCTGTCTCATGCCAGGTAGAAGGAATAATTGTAGTTTCACCCTCAGGACGAGATGTTCCAAAGAAGTTGATAGGCTCATGGTGTGCATTGGTCAATCCCATAGGTACAATCAAATGACCGGCACGAATATTGAAAGCCGAATGTATCAGACGGGTAATGTGAAACTGCTCAAGAGCGACTTCTCCACCCTTTTCCATTTCTGTTTCATACTCACCGTTTTCTGAATTCTCAAGTTCTGTTTCAATACCTACGCCTCCTGCTTCAAATTCTATTTCAGCACCCAGTATCCACTTGGAATTAAACTTGTAGTCAAAAGCCAACACAAAACGAGGAATTGCAATGGTATTGCGGTGATCACTGTTATCGACCCCACCATAGAAACGATTCGTTCCGTAATTCATAAACTTTGCTACCATTTCTCCGTATCCACCGAAACGGAACTTTTCGTAGTCGTCATCTTTTGTTACCTGTTTTATTCTCTCTTTCTTTGCCGTAGTTTCAGATACCTCTTCTGTTGAGGTTACTTTTTCAGGTTCATTAGCCCGTAAAGTATTGTTAAAAAGCAAGAAACCTAAGGCGAATAAGCAAGTTAATTTTCTCATCTTTTATCTTAAATTTTGTTGGCGCAAAGGTAGAGGGAGTTAAAAAGGCGGGCAATACCCAAATATGAGTATTGTGTTATTAAAAATAATAACAAGTAGGTACTTAAACGAACACTATTTCTTTTTGTTCTTTTTTACAAAGCAGTAATTCACTAAAAAGACAGCCGCAAAGATCACAGCAATCCAGATAAAACTAATAAATATCAAATAGCGGTTATAAATGTACTCTCCCTCTTCAGGAACATGATTAAGCATACATAGCAAACAGTTACACTGAGGATTATCAACGTCATGAGAAAAGTAAGAGTACAGTAAAAAAGATAAGCTACCTGCAAAAAGAATAATAATAGCTATTATTCCCCATCTCTTACAACTTAAAGGTCTGTCAATTGCCTTTTTATGATTGGTTAGTTTCACCATATAGTAGTTTATAGTTAGATTATACGCGCAAAGTTGCATGCTTTCAGTGACCTTGGCAATACCCAATAATTGTGATTTTTATAAAAATCTAACAAAAAACCATCATTAATGGGTATTTCAGAAAACGCGGATTCTCCCCTACTTTGCAGTCGAGAAATAAAACTTATGCAATACCCTAAAGATGACATACAAAAAGAAATTTTGAAAGCTGCCGAAAAAGTATTCCTCGAAAACGGCTTTCCGAAGGCTTCCATGCGTGAAATTGCGCAAGAAGCCCAGGTAGGGTTGAGCAATATCTATAACTATTTCAAAAACAAGGATGATATTTTCTGTACAGTAGTACGGCCCGTGATCAGTGCATTCGATAGAATGCTGCACGAACATCATGGCCGTTATGGAGCAGATATCATGGAGATGTATTCCAGCGAATACCTAAGATGTGTGATAGAAGAGTACATGACATTGATACAAAAGCATCGCAAATTGTTGGTATTGCTATTTTTCCATGCACAGGGTTCTTCACTGGAAAACTTCAAGGAGAACTTCACCGAACGCTCCACATCACTTGTGAAAGAGTACTTCAGAGATATGAAAGAAAAACATCCGCAAATGAATATCAATGTAACCGACTTTTCTATCCACCTGCACACGGCATGGATGTTCACCATGTTTGAGGAATTGATCATGCATCGAGTCGGGACAGAAGATTTGGAACAGATAGTCACAGAATACATCACATTCGAAGTAACTGGTTGGAGAGAGCTTATGAAAATATAAGCTCTCTCTTTTTTTGAATGAATCTGAATATTGTTCGTTTTTAAAAGTATGATAGATTATGAAAGAGAAACTGAAAAAGAAAAAAGGAATCGCCCGCCTGTTTGAGATTGCAGGCGAGCGGAAAGGGTTGCTGATCCTGGCCGGTATCTTGTCGGCAGGAAGCGCTACGTGCATGTTGGTTCCCTACTGGTCGGTATACCGCGTATTGCAGGAGTTACTGCTTCACGCCAGTGACTTAGAAAAAATAGATAGCGGGATACTGATATACTGGGGATGGTTTGCCTTCTTCGGACTGATCGGAGGATTATTGCTACTTTATGCGGCACTGATGGCCTCACATGTCGCTGCTTTCCGTATCCTATACGGACTGCGTATCAAGCTATCGGAACACATTGGACGCTTATCGTTAGGATACCTGAACGGTACATCTACCGGAAGCATCAAGAAAATTATGGAACAGAATGTAGAAAAGATTGAGAACTTCATTGCCCATACCATCCCCGACCTTGTGAATGTATTGGCTACGGTCACACTGATGTTTATTATCTTCTTCTCCCTGAATGGCTGGATGGCAGCGATCTGTCTATTTTGTATCGCATTGAGTATAGGATTACAGTTTGCCAACTTCTTCGGGAAAAAGGCACAGGAGTTTACTAAAATCTACTTTGATACACAGGAACGAATGAGCGCCTCAGCCGTACAATATGTACGCGGTATGCCGGTGGTAAAAATCTTCGGTCAGAGCGTCCGGTCATTCCGCCGTTTCAATAGTGAGATTGAGGCGTATAAGGAATATGCACTGAAAGTATGCGATACATACGAACCCGGTATGATGGTCTTCACCATATTACTGAACTCACTCATTACGTTTATTCTGCCGATAGGTCTACTATTACTGAGTCATGAGCCACAAAATCTGGT
>ERZ780000.602-NODE-602-length-11473-cov-6.963829_pt1 | contig 11473 bp, 7 predicted proteins | sample MGYA00511089_ERZ780000 | MGnify/ENA primary metagenome ERZ780000 (study PRJEB29588, sample SAMEA2146321) | human gut metagenome | biome: human gut; feature: human-associated habitat; material: faeces | place: Denmark | collected 2008/2010 ...
GTGATTGCCGCCCAGGCTATTGGTGAGCCGGGTACCCAGCTTACGCTCCGTACATTCCACGCCGGTGGTGTGGCTGGTAACGCCGCTGCCAATGCGAAGATTGTAGCCAAGAACGATTGCAAGCTGGAGTTTGACGAGCTGCGTACTGTTCCCTTCGTTGATGATGAGGAGAAGGCTTGCCGCATGGTCGTCAGCCGTCTGAGCGAGGTCCGCTTTGTCGATGTCAATACGAACATCGTGCTCTCGACGGAGAATGTCCCCTATGGTGCCACGCTCTACTTCAAGCAGAGCGACAAGGTGAAGAAGGGCGATTTGATCTGTAAGTGGGATCCGTTCAACGCGGTCATTGTCAGCGAGTATAAGGGTAAGATCCATCTGCGCGATGTTGTTGATGGCATCACCTACCGTACCGAGACCGATGAAGCTACGGGTCTTATGGAGCGCATCATCACCGAGTCTAAGGACAAGAACCGCATACCGACGGTCGATATCGTGGCTGAGGACGCTGAGAAGCAGGCCGATGGTCACTATGCCGCCAACGATATCCTGGGATCTTACAACCTCCCTGTGGGTGGTCACTTGGAGACGACCCTCACCGAGGGTACGCTCATCACTACGGGTCAGACATTGGTCAAGATTCCGCGTTCTGTGGGTGGTGCTGGTGATATCACTGGTGGTCTGCCTCGTGTCACGGAGCTTTTCGAGGCTCGCAACCCGTCCAACCCTGCTGTCGTCAGCGAAATCGATGGCGAGGTCGAGTTGGGCAAGGTGAAGCGTGGTAATCGCGAGATTATCGTCACGTCGAAGACGGGCGAGCAGCGCAAGTACCTCGTCAGCCTCTCCAAGCAGATCCTTGTCCAGGAGCATGATGCTGTGCGTGCTGGCACGCCACTCTCCGACGGTGTCATCACGCCGGCCGATATCCTTGCCATCAAGGGTCTCACGGCTGTCCAGGAGTATATCGTCAACGAGGTACAGGATGTGTACCGTCTGCAGGGTGTGAAGATCAATGACAAGCACTTCGAGATCATCGTTCGTCAGATGATGCGCAAGGTACAGATCAACGATCCGGGCGACACCACCTTTCTGGAGTTGGATTTGGTGGACAAGCTCGACTTTGCTGCTGAGAATGACCGTATCTGGGGTAAGAAGGTGGTCACTGACAAGGGTGACTCCGAATCGCTCTATGTAGGTCAGATCATCACCGTGCGCAAGTTGCGCGACGAGAACAGTATGCTGAAGCGTCGTGACCTCCGTCAGGTACAGGTCCGCGACACGCGCTCTGCTACGGCCACGCAGGTTCTCCAGGGTATCACCCGTGCTGCCCTTGGTACGAAGAGCTTCATGAGTGCCGCTTCCTTCCAGGAGACGACAAAGGTACTCAACGAGGCTGCTATCCGTGGTAAGTCCGACCTCCTTGAGGGTATGAAGGAGAACGTCATCTGTGGACACCTCATCCCGGCTGGTACGGGCTTGAGACAGTGGCAGAAGCTCATCGTTGGATCCCAGGAGGAGCATGACCGCATCGTTGCCAATCGCAAGAACGTCATCGACTTCGCCAGCCAGGAAATGAAACAGGACGAGGCCTCTGTGGAGACGCCGACTCCCGCCGAGTAAGACTACTATTCCCTTGGTAAAGGGAACTGAGTAATAACCATCAAGCCGCAAGCAGGAACTATGCCTCGCTTGCGGCTTTTTCCTTCAATACCCAGACGACCTGCTTCCTATCTTTTCGGGTCTTGCGGTTTCATCTTTTCCGTGTGTATCAGACGCGCCTGCAGCAAAAGTAATGTTTCGTATTCTAAAAAATCTGCGATACATTTGGAAATCTCAAAAAAACTTTGTAATTTTGCACGCACGAATCATTTTTGATTCATTGGACTTGTAGCTCAGTTGGTTAGAGCAACAGACTCATAATCTGGAGGTCCTAGGTTCAAGCCCTAGCTGGTCCACATTGAGCAAGGCAGTTACGACAAATCGTAGCTGCTTTTTTCTTTTTCGGCATAATGATGGGGAAGAGCATGAATATAATGATGTGTAATAAAAACCATGTCGTAGGGCCATAATTGCGGAAAATACAGTACTTTTGCAGGCAAATGAGCATGTGGGGCTCGCCTGCAAGCTGAAAGGATACTATTCAGTATAGCTTATGAATAAAGTAAAAGACGATTTCTTCCTCCATTCCAATAAGGTGGGACATATCAGCAAGGAAGATTACGACAAGATAGAATTGTTGGTGAATGCGGCAAAGGCCTTTGCCCGCAGCACCTACCAGTGCGTCTATATCATCGACTATTTTCATCAGGACTTCATCTATGCATCAGACAACCTCGCTTATCTCTGCGGATTGGAACCGGAGCAATTGATGGAGGCCGGTTATCAGATGTATATAGACCATGTTCCGGATGCCGACCTGCAAATGTTGCTCGAAGTGAACAAGAAGGGGTTTGATCTTTTCAACGAATTGCCTGTGGGCGACCGACTGGACTATACCATCTCGTACGACTTTCATCTTACCAATGGCAGACATAGCCGATTGATTCATCATCACCTCACTCCGATACTTCTTTCTGATGATGGAAGAGTCTGGCTTGCCCTCTGCACTGTATCATTGGCAGCAACCGATGAACCGGGACACATCATCATGCAGAAGAATGGTGAGCGTAGCTATTTTGAATATTCCACATTGCGCCATAAGTGGGAAAAGAAAGAAGGCATAACCTTGAGCGAGACTGAGAGAGATGTTTTGAGATTGTCTGCCCAAGGTTATACGATGAATGATATTGCCGACCGACTATGCAAGTCGGTTGACACTATAAAGGCTTGCAAGCGCAACCTTTTCGCCAAGATGGGCGTGAAGAACATTGCCGAGGCGCTGTTTCATGCCACGAACTATCAGATGATATAATCGCAATCATATCTCTTCCAACAATGGCGAGAGATAGAACTTGGGGAAGTATTTCACCTCCTTGCCTTCCGCAAGGGTTACGAGGATGTTGGCACAGTAGCCGGTGGCAATATATGCTCCGATGCCCAGTTGCGGGAAAGACTCATTGGAATAATGCATGATGGCTTCATCTATCCAAGGCACAGGCATCTGCCAGAACATACCGTACTGCGAGATATACTTGCCTAATGAGCAACGGAAATCATCCGTTCCTTTTTTCACTACTTCGCTGAATGGATAGCCTTTCGGTTTCTCTACAGCGAGAAAGGCAGCCTTGCCAAGATTGACAACATGGATAACGGGGATGCCCTGCTCCTTACATTTCTCATCGAAGGCAAACGAGGCTTCGTTGTCATGCAAGGTTGCATTCACCGCATACAGGATGCCCGACAAGTCGCATGCATCCACATCTTCCATCGTCAGCGTATCCTTTTCTATGCGATAGATATGAAATCTATCTTCCTGCCGAAAGCTTTCATGGAAGTCATGGCGCAAGGCACAGGAAGCTATCAAGCCTCCCATGTCTGCGCCACTAATCAACAGTTTTATTGGGTTGTTCATTTATAGAGAGATTTATTGTCATTACACCATTGCTAGATTCAGCAGATAGACAGATTACATTCTGTTCTTCTGGCTTTCTCCTGCACCTGTACCCTTATACTTGCTTCTTGTAGTGTTGAACTTATACCGTACAGTAAGCGACACTTTGCTGGTTGACTGTATATCAACAATCATGTCCCTCATTTTGCCATAATGAGCACTCATGTGGATGTCGTCTGTTCCAAACAAATCATAGACAAAGAGCTGGAACGACAACCGGTCTTTCAAGAAAGCCTTATATACAGATACATTGGTACAAAATCTTGGCTTATACGAATATATATTTCTTCCATAACCTTTTGTGGTATACGACATCATCCACGTTAACATTGCCAACTTGGTGTTGAAGGTATTATTAAAGCGGAATACTGCCATAGGTTTGTTGGATATTTTGCCATCATGTGCATCCATATCAAGCCACTGTTTTACCACAGATGCCGTAAATGAAGGATGCCAAATACCAAACGAAGGTCGCAAGTTGACGGAAGCTTCTACATGATTATATGCCTTTCCATTCACCGGTTTAAGCAGTCCTATTGCAGGATTGTCTTTGTAAGTCTCCACATTCGACATCATCGTATGCGAAGTATGGCTGTAGGTCATGTCGAAAGTCAACCACTTGTAAGCCAATTCGTAGTTGAGATTTTTGCTTATCTCTGATACTAAGAATGGATTTCCTGTTTCATACATGTAGCGGTTGTCATACTGTATGCCGCTGCGCAAGTAATGATAGGAAGGGCGGTCGATGTCGGTAGCATAGCTCAACTGCATCTGCACCTTGCCTACAGACATCGATAAGCTGATGGATGGAAACCAGTTGCCATACGACTTGCTTTGTCCAGGCACATACTTGCCATATTCATAGTAGTTGAAGTCGATGTATTCGTATCTCAATCCTGCTTCCATGCTCACGTTTCCGAAATCCCTTGAATATGCCAAGAATGAAGATGCCATGCTTTCTGTTATACGGCTGTCATCATCCGACACGAAGTTGGTTGGCACAACCTGATACTTGGATGTGCGATGCGTGTTGGAATATTCACCGCCCAAAGACAACTCGCCACCCAACAATGGGTAAGAAAGCACCAACTTGGAAGCCAACAAACGATATTTCTTGTCAGTAAGGCTATGAACCGTCTGGCTCTGTGCGTCCATCCCCACTTCCTGATATTGTTCTTTTGTAACAACGTCCTCGTTATTCTTCGACCAAAGCCAGTCGGCATTGAAATCGATGCCGAGCTTGCCAATCTTTCCTACATAGTAAATGTTGCTTGAAAGAGTACTCTTCTGCTCGAAGAAACTACCGTGGCTGTCAGAGTTCTCTGTCAGCTCATCATCTTGCCATATTTCTGTAGCCATATTGGCTTCGCAGGTCTGTTTCGGATTTCTCAATAAGCCAAAGTTGGCACCTATAGAGTTGTTGGCATCCAACTGGTAGCTGGCATCCAGGCGAAAGTTCATGGCTTCTACCATAGTTACTTGTCTATTTACACTCTTCTGGTCCCAGGTCTTTTCAAGATAAGTCTTCTGCTGTAAGTCTTGATTGTTTGGCTGGTATTGCTTTGCCCCAAAGGCGTATGCGCCCAGCTCCAATCCATTCTTGCGATAGCTCATATTCAATTGGCTATATCCACCGAAGTTTTCCTTTTCGTCATATTCACCAGTAGTCATCGCATCGAATCCGAAGCCCTCACCCAGCATCTTCTTCGTTGTGATACGGATGACCGCCCTGGTGCTGGCTGCGTAACGGGCACCAGGGTTAGTGATGACTTCCACCGATTTGATGTTATCGGATTGCAAACGGTCCAGCTCGCTCCTGCTTCTCATCTGTCGTCCATTGATATAGATAACAGGCTCACCGCGTCCGAATACCTCGATGCTGCCATTTTGGGCAGACACGTTAGGGATGCGGTCGAGCAGGTTCTCCATGGTTCCTGCCTTTTCAAGTACGGATCCGACAATGGTTGTCGTCATTCCGCCATTCTTCAGGATAGTCTTAGGCAGGGATGACTTCACGACTACTTCGCCGAGCATCTTACTGTCTTCTTCCATCTTGATAATGCCCACATTCTCACCAGTGCAATCCTTGCAGATTGTCTTATAGCCTACGGAGGTCACCTTGATGATTCCACCATTGCAGGAAGAGTCGATGACAAAGCTGCCATCCTCTCCACTCATCGCGCCCTTGACGAAAGCCGAGTCTGTTCTATTCAATAATACTACATTGGCAAACGCCAAAGGTTCTCCCTTCATATCCATCACCTTACCGGTGATATTCTGCGCCATCATCTGCGTCATAGCCGAAAGGCACAGCGCCGTGGTAAAAATTACTTTTGCCTTCATATTGCTACTTTTTTGTTTGCTTCATTTATTTCTCTGCAGCAAAAGTATAATATGAATGAAAAAAGCCTTTGACACAAAAGTGTATTTCCGAGGTAGCCGGCTGAAGAATTACACTTTTGTGTAGAAAAAGAAAGGACAGATAGGATTAATCAATTTGATGCAAGTTGTTGATAAGTAAGAAATTAACTAACAAAACATTTGGTCAGTTCAGATAAAAAGATTACTTTTTGGTCTTGAAAGGATAAATTGGGAGTGGAAATAAGAGTGTTAACTATAGAACCGTAGTCTGACAAAGTTATTTTACTCTCTGTATTGAAGAAAAAGCACTCACAATAAAAACCGTTTTAGAAAGTTCCTATTTCTGATTTTATTGTGAGTAATCTTACCTGCAATCCTCTTTTGTTCTAATTAATATTTATGATATTAAATTTGTCTGTTGATTCTACCCCTCTATTTACTATATTATATTCCATAGGGAATATGATTTCTTCGGCTGTAACAATAATAGGTCGTGGAGTACTATAATCGAACCAATAAAACTTTCCTGTTTCTAAATTTTCCAATTTTTGCGCATAGCACCACGGACCAATTTCTTTTATTGTCAATTTATAATGCCCTGTTAAGTCTATCAAATCAGGATAACAACCCAAAGTGTCAACAGGTAGATTTCTTAATGTGTCTTGGACATATACATCCAAATCTTCGAGACACACTTGAGTTGTATTTTTGCGGTTCTCAAAGGTACAATTACTAAAAACAATCATTATTATTAAAAGTATAAAGACTAATATAAACTGTTTCATTTTATTTGTTTCTAATTTTAAAACTCGTAAGGGCGACATGAAATACTACTCACAATACCGTATACACGACTTGTTTGAACTTCAAGGCTTTCTTTCGGGGTTGAGCAAGTCCAACCGTTGGGTCAATCTTGCCGACCGCCTTTCCTAGGCCAAGATCGAAAAAGAACAGTCTTTGCGCACGAGATATAGTTTTTGAGCAATCTTTCCCTTTTCCAAAAGTAAAGTTTTGGAAAAGGGAAATGTATTCGATTATTATCTGCGTTTTAATTAGAAGGTGTTTAGCATATCTTGTTTATTTGATTCTCTTTAACGCCTTCACCGTTCCGTCTTCATAGGCACATCGCATAATATACAATCCTTTGCTTGGCAGTTCAGCCAATCTTCTGCCGTCAGTTGCGTAATACTGCATTGATACGACATCCTTATCTTCCGTTGTCCGTTTTTCAATGCCCGCGGAATTTTTGCTGTGACTGAATACCCACTCAAGTCGCTGCGTTGTATAACTTTGGATGCAGGTCATCTCGTGAGTCCATCCCTCCTCAATATCAAATTTTGTCGTGCCATTACGAGCGCTCAACTCGTCGATGAAGTCGGCTGTGCTCTCGACACTCATAATCTTGTCAGACGTTCCCATTACAGTATATACTGGCGTTAATGCCACTTTGTCTGCATCACACTTTGTCGGATTACCAGCCACAGGCATAGCTGCTGCAAACATGCCCGGATATGCCGACAGCATGCTCCATGTGCCTGTTCCGCCCATAGATCCTCCAAATATATATACATTGTTTTTATCCACAACGCCTTCCATGATGTATTGGTCTATCAATGCCTTCAGCACGCTGAGCATCGGACCTCCCCATGACTTGTCAGAAGGACACTGGGGAACAAGGAAATATACCCCCATCTGTTGCTGTTTAATATAGTTGGCAATGCTGTCAATGCCAGGCTCTCCCATTTGTTTTTCATTGTCATTACCTTTGCTAGTGCCACCATGCAGATATATGACAAGTGAGGGTTTCCCCATACCGCTTGTATGTGCAACTCTATATGGCATGTTTATTCCACCAAATGCAATATTATCAGCATCAAAAGTTTGTGCCATTACTGATATTCCACTTGACATAAGAACGATGGCAACGAGGCTGATTTGGAGTAATTGTTTAATACGTGAATTGATGTTCATAACTGACCCTGTCTTTTAATCTTTTACCTTAATTCTGCAACACTATTATAAATTAAACTTTTTAAGTAACTGGGCAACAAAAAGTTGCTCGGGATTCTACCATGTCAGAATTATTACTTATCTTAGTGTTGCGAAAAGAAAACAAGCAAAACTCTGATATGACACGGCAAAAATACAAATTAAATCTGAGAAACTCACTCCTTTTGGAGGAATATATTCCATCATGGAACAATTATTGTCTGTTTTTATACAAAGGACGCCTTTATTCGATGGTTCTGTTGCGATAAATATCTAAATTTCCCATTGCTTATAAGGAGAAAGTCATAGAAACTAGAATTTTTCACGCTAAAAACCAAGTTTGATAAGTGGTTTTTTAAGAAAATGTTTGGGGCTTCTACTAAAAAAGAGTATTTTTGTAGCAACTATCCCAGCACGCCTCTCAACGATGCGTACTACGGTGGAACTTCGCTTTTTATGATTGACTTTTGTTGTCAGCTACAACAGAGTTGTACACTTGTATATATATAATATTGTTGGCAATTATGGAAAATAGACAGATTTGGCTTAAACCTAAGCCTACTCATATAGACGAATACTTTGAGGACTTTCTGGAATATCTGAAATCCTCAGCATCCACTCCCGATGCTTTGTATCTGGAGTCCTTACGTCTATTGACGGAGCGTGTCGATCTTCTAATAAGAGAGAGAAACAACACTCCTATATACAGACAAAACAAAGTTACGGGAACCTTGCAATTTAACACGAGGTTATGTGGCGCATGGCTTCTTGCTACCCCAAGCGCTAGTATGCAGAAGCGCAAACAAGTGTTGCTGACCATGATCAACAATCTTCTGTATCTATCATTGCAAGGCAAGGTGACGGCGCTGGGTCAGTGTTCTTATGCATACAATAATATACCCAATCTGATAAAAATGGCTATCAAGTTGGCTACGCATAACCCACCCGAAACTTTGACTTTCACTTGGCGTCACTTGATAGAATTCCAAATGGACCAGTTCATCATGAATTTCCTGAATATGGAATGTACTACAACGTCAGATGGCTTTTATGAAGGCAAGGGCCTGATGGCAGCAACAAAAGGGGATGTAGAGCTTGCCACTTTTTCAAAGGATATTTACGAAACGAAGTATCTGCAGAACTCCATAGTCAAGACGCTTTTCCTTTCTGAATATGGATTTAAGGTCTGTTCGAACAACGATCTGCAGATTAAAGACTCGCAGAAAGATGACATTGGGATAGTTGAGGAATTTGTGGATGGCATCCTGCAAGAAATGAAGACTGTGAAAAGAACTACAGCCGAGAAACGCCTTCGGCGCTATTCGGATGGAGAATGTGTGCCTGTAGAGGTTGCGGAATGTACTTCTCTGAGAATAACGCTGAAGACCATCGATCCAAGTTATAGTCCTATTACCGGTCCGTTGGTATTCGAGCAGGATCTGAAATTATTTTCCAAGGTATATCCTGTGGAGGAATGGGCAAAAGTACTGAAGGTCGGCGACCGTTTTAATGTCAAGGTCAACACAGAGAACAACAGTTTCAGTCTGACTGATTTGTTTGTAGACTATATTAAAAACAAGGTATCAGAGGCAGAGGTCTTTGATGCCCACAACAATAAAGTGCCAGGTGTACGGATCAAGTGGTATGAGTTTTGGACGGACGCCGGCTTTATGGTGTACGTTGATCTGACGGAAGAAGAAGATAAAGAACTTGACGAACATTCCAGATACGCCGGTGTTGAGATAACCCACTGTGGCGAGGGGCAGTTCCATGGCTGCTTGTATGGTAGAATATGCGACTACGAGGTGGAGTCGCAAAACTTCTCGCGTGAAACGGTGCGCCCGCTTATGCTCAAGAATTTTATTGCTGAGCATAGCAACATCAAGCTATTGGAAGAGAAGGAATATGAGCGTATAGACCCGGAATTTATCAAGGAATACTGCAATACGCTAAATGTATTGCAGCGTCGTGAGACCAACCCGATGATTCGTTATCGAATTCTTAGTGTTATGCGCATACTGTGCACACTCATTGAAAAGGAGAATGACGATCAATACTGTCAGTATATAGCCAAGTACATCAAGACGCTCATCTTGTTTGCCCAAGCAGGCAGCAATGAGGGAAATACTGTCATCACGATTGATACGCCCGAAGATCTTAAGGATGAGGAGACTGTGACAAACGGAGCCGACATATTGAATATTCTCTCTTGTTTCGCCAAAGGGTATGATGAAACGAGCAGTATTCTTGATCCATACATCGACAGCGAAAACGAGACGCTGAGCAAGACAGCCTCTTTGGTTCAGTCGTACAACCGACTGTGTAGCCTGTTGGATAGCAAGACTCTTAAAGGTATCAAGAAGCAAATACTCTACCACCTTTCGGTTGTCACTGACGGCGATTCGACGCTGGAACTCTCTAACGAGCTGGAAGGCTTGTTCGGTGAAGAAGACGATATGAAGGAGTTTAAGACATCATTCTTTGAAGCTCCTGCCAACGCCAAGGAACAACGGCAGTTCTGCAACATTTTCCGTGGCATCTGCGCTATGATGAACAATCGTGGTGGCGTGCTCTACCTGGGTGTCGACGACAGAGGAGTTCCCGTAGGCGTAAAGAACGACCTGAACTATATCTCCAAACGCTATAATCTGTCGCCTACTCTTGATGCTTATATGCTGAAAATCAGCCAAATGGGTGAAGAGTGGTTTGGTGAGACCTGCTGGAAATATGTAACACTAAAACCGATAAGCGAGCACAATGTGGTAAGCATTGTCGTAGAGCCATATCCTTACGACATTGTCTACCTTAAAGATGGTCAGACATATCTCAGAAAAAACAATGCCTCGGCTCCAATAACAGACAGTTCGACCATTGAGGATATACGTCGCCGCCGACTGGAGAACCTACGTAAGACAGACGACAAGATCATCATCATACAGGATGCCATACAGAAGGAGCGCAAAGTGCGTCTTATAGGTTATAAATCGTCAAACAGCGGCACTATACAAAACCGCGTTGTAGAGGCTTTCCATATCGACAACAATGAGTATATCCATTGCTACGAACACGAGCATGACAAGGTGAAGATGTTTCGCATCTCTCGTGCCGAAAGGATTGTCATGCTTGACGACAGATGGGAGTTCAAGGACAAGCACAAAAAGATGAGCATCGACCCATTCCATATGTCCGGCGACCAAAAGATAGAAGTAAAACTACGATTGAAGCTGCCGGCTAAGAATGCTATCGAGGAATACTATCCAGGATTATCACAATGCATAAAGCAAGATAATGAAAAAAGGTGGATATTGACCACCTTCACATATAACCTGTATCCGTTGATGCAATTCTATTTGAGCCATGCACAATATGTGGAAATCCTGGATGTGAAAGGCTTGAAGGAGGCTGTGATGGTCTACGTCAAACAAAACATCTTAAAGGATTGAAAACATGAACATTGATGCTTCTGTAAAGTTGAGCAATTATCCATGAAGATAATGTTTAACCCAAGTTTGATCCCTCATTAAAGGTTTTTCTTGCTATCCAACGTTTTACGATTCTCATTTGCGCCGCTGTGTA
>ERZ780000.627-NODE-627-length-11153-cov-2.063975_pt1 | contig 11153 bp, 7 predicted proteins | sample MGYA00511089_ERZ780000 | MGnify/ENA primary metagenome ERZ780000 (study PRJEB29588, sample SAMEA2146321) | human gut metagenome | biome: human gut; feature: human-associated habitat; material: faeces | place: Denmark | collected 2008/2010 ...
ATGGATAGATGAATACGACAACGATGGAAAGTGCGGCTATCGCAGCAGGAATAAAGCTCATCAGATACTTCAAGCCATCCAGCGCCTCGGGAGTCTGCACGGCATTCTCTGCGGTATTGTAACCGAAGAATGCCAACAGTGCCATTACTGCCCAGCCTGCAAATGCACCGCCAAACTTCTGCGCCATAGAACCGGAAGAGAATATCAGCCCCGTAGAGGATGTGCCATCCTTTTGCTCGGCATAGTCCGCCACATCCGCATACATGCTCCAAATCAACGGAGATACGATACCGGTGCAGATGGAGATAAGCACCTGGAAAGTCATCATCAGCCACCATCCCAGCCCGTCATTCGGCACAAAGAAGAAGAGCACGCTGAGCACTACCAGGCACACGAGCGAAATGATATAAGTGGACTTCTTTCCAAACTTCATGGACAGAGGCACAGCCAGCGCCACACCAATCATATTACACACTTCACCCACCATCAGGAACAAGCCGGCATACAATACCAGATTGAACACCCCGAAATCGAGGAATGCATTGGCACTGATATAGTCCTTGAAGAAGTAGGCGGCAGTAGCTCCGCGTACCGTATTGAAGAAATTCGACAACAACGCCGCACCATTCAATATCCACCAAGGCGAATTGCGCACCAGTGACTTCACATCCTTACCGATGGATTCGGACGCCACACTCTTGACATGCTCGCGCGTCATGCTAAAGCAAAACAGAAAACCCAAAAAGCAGAGCGTGGCAATGCATACCATGGCATATTGCCAACTGGAAGCATTGCTATAGTCCATTGATTTAAACCAATTACACAATGGCTCCCATGCTCCCAAAGCGATAAAACTACCTCCGTATGCAAAAAACATACGGTAAGAAGAGAAAACCGTTTTTGTGTTCGAATCATCAGTCATTACTCCCAACATAGCCCCGTATGGTACATTGATTGCCGTATATACCGTCATCATCAAGATGTAAGTGACATAAGCCCATACCAGCTTACCCGTTGTCCCCATGTCGGGCGTTGTAAAAAGTAAAATCCCGGCAATGGCAAAAGGAGCTGCAATCCACAACAAATAAGGACGGTATTTACCCCAACGCGTATGAGTACGGTCTGCAATGACTCCCATCATCGGATCGGACACTGCATCCCAAATACGTGTCACCAGCATCAGCAATCCTGCATCAGCCAAGCTCAAGCCAAAAATATTCGAATAGAAGAACGGTAAGTAATAGGAGAATATTTTCCAGAACATAGAGGAAGACATATCCCCGAAACCATAACCGATTTTCTCTTTTAGTGTTGCCATAGTATGTTGTATTTTTATTATTTCATTATCTGCAAATTCTTGTCTATCAGCTTCTTCAACGTTTCTACCGAAGCTGATGAAGACAAGCCGTCAGCAGGCGTATTCATGCAATAGTCCACCAGCTTATCAATGGTAGAGGTAGCCACATGCATCCGCGTGTCGGAAGAAGCGTAGTAGATGAATACTGTTCCGTCTTCGTCGGCAATCCAGCCGTTGGTGAAAAGTACATTGCTTACGTCACCTATACGCTCCTCACCCTCGGGTACCATAAAGGCCCCACCGGGAGTGGCAATCAGTTTCGTCGGGTCTTCCAGGGAAGTCATGTACATATAGAGCACATAACGCAATCCGGCGGCACAACCGCGGACACCATGAGCCAGATGCAACCATCCTTTCGGAGTCTTGATGGGATGCGGACCTTCACCATTCTTCACCTCCTTGATGGTGTGATAGTAGCGCTGGTCGATAATCTTCTCTTCCTTCACCTCAGCATGGGTTATGTCGTCCACCAGCGCCCAGCCGATACCACCACCGCTGCCGGCATCAATAAAGCCATCCTGCGGACGGGTATAGAGGGCATATTTGCCATCTACAAACTCCGGGTGCAGCACTACGTTGCGTTGCTGGCTCTTAGTTTTCAGATCCGGCAAACGTTCCCATGTCTTCAAATCCTTGGTACGGGCGATACCTGCCGTAGCCGTAGCCGAAGATAGATCTCCCACAGGTGCATTATCATCATGGCGTTCGGCACAGAAGATACCGTATATCCAACCATCTTCGTGTGCTGTAAGACGCATATCATATATATTAGTAGCCGGAATCACATCCTCGGGCATAGTGACCGGATAATCCCAAAAACGGAAGTTATCCACACCGTTGGGGCTCTCTGCCACGGCAAAGAATGATTTACGGACAGCCCCCTCCATGCGCAGCACCATCAGGTATTTGCCATTCCACTTGATGGCACCGGAGTTGAGTGCGGCATTCATGCCGATACGCTCCATCAGATAAGGGTTGGTCTGTTCATTCAGGTCATAGCGCCAGAATACCGGTGTGTGCGCTGCCGTCACTACAGGATATTTATAGCGCGTAAATATGCCGTTTCCTTCCTCTATCGGCTCGTTCGTTCTTGTTATCAGTGCCTCATGCTTCTGAAAGAGTCTTGTGACCTTCTCATTAAAAGTTTCCATATTGATTGTTTTTTCTTATTTATACAAAGAGTTTATGTCTGCCGCAAAAAGTGTCTTAGGATTATTATAGAATGTCATGAAATCCTCTGCTGAGGTCTGTCCGGGATAGGGAGCATAAAAGTGAGTGATACGCTCACGGGCATTACGCCACACCAGAACGTAAGCTATCGGATAATTTCCAATGCCCGGCAACAGGGTCTCCGTCCACCACTTCGGATCAGGGATGCCTTCATATCCGGTTTCGGTAATGGCAATTACTTTATTGTGCGCTTTACCGATGCTGTCCACAATGGCAAGTGATTTTTCAAGATTGGCGAGATACGTATCACGCTCGAATTGATAAGTGTCGAAGCCAATCAGATCAATAAGTTCATCACCGGGATAACGTTTCAGATATTGTGCGGTATCCTGAGGTTCTGAACCAGGCGAGTAAGCATAAAGTGCATTATCCACACCATCGTTACGAAGGATATCCACCGTCATATGCCAAAGCGCCTTGTATTCTTCGGGAGTACAAAGTTTTTCGCCCCACCAGAACCAACTGCCTGTATGTTCGTGCCACGGACGGAATAGTACCGGAACCTTTACCCCCTCTTCTGTTTGTAGAGAATTGATAAAAGCTGATACTTTACTTACCCAACCGGTAAACTTCTCATGATTGGCTCCACCGGGTAAGATAGATTTCACCACCGTCGTATCCGATACATCCCAGGAGTCTCCCCCCGTCAGCGGATTGCGCAGATGCCAGCTTAAAGATGACATTCCGCCCCTCTTATACTGATTCAATATCTCCTTTCTTATTTTAGTAAACGGAACTTTATCCAGACTCATAGTATCACCCAGTTCTATATGTCCCAAGTCGAAACTTATAACTGCAGGATAATCTCCACAAACGCTCTTCACATCAGAACGTCCTTCGTCGCCTTCCCAACCAATACCGTAATTAGTATCATCATGATGTCCGAACATAAAGCCCCGGGATGATACTTTTTTAAGATTGGCAAGCAGGTTCTCAGTTTCAGAGGTACGTACTGAACTTCTTTCCTCCTTTTGTGATTTCTGAACCGGTCCACACGAGACAAGACTTCCTATAAGCAAAGTCATTGTTAATAATCTAATGTTTCTCATAATTACGTTTATCATGCTTCTATCCTTTTAGTTCTGCGAAGATAGCAGATAATCTACAGACATATTGATACTATTTTATCTCTTTCCAACCTTATTCAATCAGGGAAAAAAGCGGCTTCACCTGCTTGTGATAAAGCCGCTTCCGATCCCTGATTATGGTCCTCTATCAACCAACTACTTCATGTCAGGTAAGTCCTCACGGGATATCACGAAATTTTGTTCCATAGCATCTTTCCACCAAGCCTGATCAGCATGTGGCGTTTCTGCGTCTTCCGCGTCATACCAAGGCATAAACCAAGACCAGCGTGCACCGGCTGCCCATTGCTCGGAAATCTTGCCTACCGTGCCACACTCGCTTAATGCAACCATTTTATTGCCATAAGCTACTACTATAGAACTATAATCTGAAGCACAAGTGCTTGCATCTTTCGTATAAATATCACGTCCCACAATATCCACATAAGCATCACCCGGATACCAATCGTCATCACCGGTTTCAGTAGTCCATACCCAGATCAGGTTATTCACCCCTTCTGCCTTAAAGTAGTTGAACATGGCAATCCACATATTCTTGAAGCTTGTGGCATTCTTACCCCACCAGAACCAGCCACCGGCAGCCTCATGGAATGGACGCCAAATTACAGGAATGCCTTCATCTTGCAACAATTTTAAATTAGCCGCAACTTTAGCCAAATCTTCAGTAAAGACTTTATTCTCCCAAGTTCCCTCAGTCAAAGCATTGTCTGCATCAAAATCCGTATCTTCCCTATAGAATGCATATTTAGTATCACTTGCCGAACCACCTTCCAAATAAACGCCAGTAACCGTATAGTCGTGCATTGGTGTTGGAGTCGTCACCACCGATAATCAAACCACCATCTTTCAGAGATGTCAGAACAGCTTCGGTAATCTCCAATTCAAAGTCACCTGTAATATCAAAATAATCCATACCTGGAGCGATTTCAAGCCAGCTACTATTTTTAAAAGAGCCTTGTGCACCCGCAGCTATATCTTTTACAGTTACTCTCACTTTATTCCCCACTTGTGCCTCAGCAAAAGCAGCTTTTGCTGCATCATCCGTCAACTGAACATTTCCACTCCAATCACCGGGCATAGCCTGTTCGCCCGTCCATAGCCCCTCAGAGAAAACATCAGGTGCCTTTGTCGGCACATTCCAATGCCACATAGCAGACACTAAACCACCGGCATTCCACCAATCTTTCACAGGAGTAATATCACTATAGTTAATCCAGTTTGCACCAGAAGCATACAGATGCACATAGTCAAAACAATTGACAGCAGGATACTTACCTGTCCACTGATATACCTGTTCCGACTTTTCCGTATTCCAATTCACATTGGCCATCATAGCCGAAAGAGTCTTGCTCTCAAAGTTTTCTAACAAGTATGCATAAACTTTCTGTGCAGCAGGAGTAGCAGAAGCATTTACCAACGATTTATCCAAAGCAACGGTAGTAAACTGAAGAGATACAGCCGGAGCAGGCGTCTTATTCGGCCCCAGCACTACACCTTCGGGAATAGAGAGAGAACACACAGTTTCGCGTGTGGGTACTTCTACAGTCAGTGTCAGTACATTACTGGACCCATATACATCAGCACTAATCAGCGTGCCACCCGTAAACGAAATTTGCTTCAAGTCTTCCGTAGCAAAGAACACGTTCTTGTCATACTTCACCTCAATGGTGATTTCGCCTCTCTTCACCTTGGCAGCATTCGCCTCCGGAGTGGTGGACACCAGTACAGGTGCCTCCACTTCGGGAATGGTATATTGTGCATCAGTATCAGTGCAGGATACAAATCCAAAGGCTGTTGCCACAAACAGGGCAGCCCATATCTTATTCATTTTCATAATATTCAATCTTTAAACATTAGGGTAATATGGTTATCTTACTAATGGTCATTCCATCTCCCTGAATCAGCAACCCTGTGGAACTCCAACCGTCCCCTCTCACGCCTTTCAGGCAATCAACCATCTCTTGAGTAAGCAGTAATTCCATAACACGGGCAGATGCATCGCTCCATTCGGCAATCGTTGTGAGTGCTGTCCAGTTCGCATCATTGATTTGGAACTGACCTGTTCCGCTTACATAAAAATGAATAGCAGATTTTCCTGCAACAAGTTTCATGTCCTTAATGGAAGGTTCCTTATCAATCAAAATACGAAAACGACCTGCGTCATCCCAAGTCACAGCAATTGGGAAAGGCATCAAAACAGATTGATCATCCTGTCTCACTACACAGTTTTTCAAATCCTGTTCAAGCGAGATTTCCCATTCCAGCGTCACGCTACTGAATGTCAATTTGTCCCCTTGGATAATAATACCCGCATCGTTGATGCCTTCGCACTCTTTCTGTTTGGCCTGAATGTTATTCAATATTTCTTGTGTCAACACCAAAGGCGTAGAACGATTGGCAAATGTCCAGCCATAAATATCGGTAGGGACTAACATTCCATTAACCTTAAATTCACCCTCTGTAAAGTTGATGCCGGAGAAATCACCATAATTGATTTGAGCCTGTCCCCAATCGTCTACCTTCTGCGCATAATGCAACACCATGCGGGCACCGGCAGGCACATCCTTGAAGGCAGAAGCCGGGATGATGACACGGCCTCCCTCATTCCAAGTTATGTCGACCAAACCTTTCCAAACTTCATTCTTGATGTTGGTGGCAGGAACAAATGCGATGGCGTATTCTATCGATCCATTGGCCGATATCAACTTCACCTTTGTATTGGCATTGGCTGTCTGCGGAACAGCTATGACAAGTGTATTGCCATTGATAATAAACTGGACAACTTTTCCGTCCACTTCCACACCGGTCAGTTTGTCGCCATTTTCCACAGCAATGGTAAATATCTCTCCACCCTTCAGTTCTTCATCTTCGCCCGGCAATACAGGAATGTAGCAAAATTCGGGTGCATTGATAGTAAGAATCGTTGTTTCAACGCTCTCCCCATTCCTCATTACCAAGGTTAATACACCCGATTCAGTACCCATTGTAGGCATAGCGATGGTCAACTCCGTAGTAGAGGTTGGAGTAACTTCCACTTCGGCTCCACCGGTATAAACGACCTTAGCTATTAAATCTAGATTTTTACCCTGAATAGTTACATCACCGCCCAAAGAAACGGCATCATTGACAAATGCTATGAATTCAGGTTTTAGAGTGGTAATAGCCACCGGTACAGAAGTACCACTTGCCGTATTCAATAACAATTCACCACTGATAGCTGCGACAGGCATCACCACTTCCACCTCGGTAGCACTCTTCGCAGCAGGTTCCACAGCCTCTTCCACACCTGGGAATGTAACGGTAGTCACCAGTTCCATGTTGATACCCGTCAATGTAATCATGTCACCACCACGCAGTCCGCTAGCCGGAGTTGCTACTACTTTTTCGGGCAGTGCCATGCCGATGTTGGCAATAGCTACTTCCACACCCGAAGCGGGAATCATCACAACAGCGCCATTCGTTGCATTCTCTGGTAATATAAATGTGATAGTTTCTTCACCTTCCCCTGATTTGGCATAATCAAATTCCACTTCTTCCCCATTCGGCATCTTCACAATATTCACCAAATCAAGGTCTTTACCCTTCACTACAATCTCATCACCCGGTTTCTTTGCTGTCAGATCAAGCGGTGCTTCTACAGAAGGCAAAATAACAACAAGTCCCTTCACATGGATTAAATTACGCAAAGCATCGGAATCCTCGGAAGAAGCATCGGCCAAAGTCACGTCACCGGTTCTTGCTTCCATTGGAACTTTCACCTGGATTTCCTTGCGTGAGTGAGCTATGAAGTCGTCCTCACCCACTGGCAACTCTTCAAAGAAGATTACCTCTTTGATAAGATTCAGATATTCACCCTTGATGACAAGTACTTCGCCTGGTTTCACCGGATTAGGTGTAATCGTCTCTACGCCTATAGGTTCGGTATAAGTAATTTTAGTCTTTGTAGTAATCTCTCCCGTAGGTGTTTTCAGAGTGACATATCCCACTTCAGCCGTTTGAGGAACGGTTACACGTATCTCATTCGCACTGATTACTTCTATATCAGTAATCTCCCCGCATCCGGGAATAGATATAGATTGTATCTTGTCCATTCCGCTACCCAGGAAGCGGAGTTCACCGCCACGGGCTACAGGACTGGGACCAAACACATTCAAACTGATACCACCTTTATATTGGTTAGTATCTTCTTCATCTCCATCATCGCAGGCCGAAAATGACAAGCAACCCAAGAGTATGAGGCACATCATCCAAAGTGCCGAAAGTTTATATGTCTTGTTCATATCTATAGTATCTTTAAAGGTTATTTATTGGGAACCGCACGGATATTATCAAGCTTGATAATCGGCGTACACTCTGTACCATTCACTCCTCCGCCTACAACAAAGAATGTCAGACTGGCAAAATCTCCCGGTGAACTGGGAACACTTTCAGCCGCTGCTCCTAAACGGTCGAGAGTAAAGTTGGAAATAGGCACGGTTACAGTTACCCATTTATCACCAGTATCGTAAGAACCGGTATCCATCCAAGGACGATACAGCGCACGACCGTATGTCCCCAAACCATCTTCTCCATTAAATACCTTGGCATTGGCTCCTGCAACAACACCATCAAACCCTTCTATCGGATTACCACTCAGTGTCACCTTGTCATAGCCTGCAAAACAAATTTGCATAGCACCCGCACTCCACGGATTAGACGTAGGAATATACATCTCAAACTTCAAGGCCATATTAGCAAAATCTGTAAAATCTACCAGATTATGCAATGCAATACCATCACCCGATGTTACATTCTGCGGATTATCCCACGAACCACACCAATATTCGAATGCAAATACACCATCGTTCCAAGCACCGTCCACACTCATTTTCGATGTACCGTCACCCAACTGGACAAAGTTGCCTGTAAGTGAAGTTTCATCCGTCTTGATTTCTCTTTCGTGCCAACCGTGATTACTCAAACCTGTCTTTCCGTCAAAGTCGAACATAAGACCACGTGAATCAAGATAGTGGAACGTAGAAGTACTCTCGCCATAAATAGACGCTACACGAATAGAACCCTCTGTATCACATTCGGGCATTCTGAAAGTGATAGTGCTATTAGTGAGCTTTGTAAACGTAGTAAGTTGCTTTCCATCAGGAAGAGTTACAGTAAGCGGTACATTAGGATCATCAATGAAGTAATTTCCATAAAGAGTCACTTCACTTCCGGCGGTGGCATATTCACACGACATAGAAGCTATCATTGGCTTGGGAACTATCACATGGAAACCATATTCTACTGTATCTTGCGCGGCAGTCACCATATAAATTTTATCACTCACTTCTTCAGGTATATTATCAGGAATCTGAACAATCATAGTATGAGATGTGATATAGCTGGTATTCAACTGTGCCTTTTGATCATTAAAATAGAGCTCCTTGATACTTGTAAGGTTATCACCCACAAGGCAAATAATAGATTTCAGGCTTGCCTCCACGATGAGAGAGTCCGATTGTGCCAAATAAGGCATACGTATATAACTCACCTGGGGCAGACCACCGGTAAGCTCAAACTTATCAGGTTGGTCCTCACATGAAGTAAACATTCCCGCAATCAGCAGCAGACTTACTACCAACCCTTTGAAATATATATTCATTTTCATATTCATTACTGTTTAACTGATTAATAAACGAACTCTGCTCTTACATCCAAGTGCTGAGCATCTTCCAATAAATGAGGGTTATACACCACATCTTCGTCAGGAAGAGGAAGTTTAAAAATAGATGCGGCTACATTCGGTTTCGGAGTATTGGTTTCGTAGTACATGGAAGATTCATCCACATTCCATACATTATTCATCTTATACTCCTTGTAGAGGTCGGGCAATCCATAATAGCCATTACGACGCTGCGCTTTAATGATATTCATAGCCTTATTAACATCGTAATAGGACATACGAACAAGATCAAACCAATAGTCACCTTCGAAAGCCAGTTCCAAACGGCGTTCTTTCAATACCTGATCAAGTGTAATACTGGCGGGTCTTTCATAAGCAGAAACAGCACGTTGACGAACCTTGTAAAAAGCATCAATAGCACTTGCGTCTGCAGTAGAATTGTTATTACCAATTACAGCTTCGGCATAAACCAGATATATATCGGCCAAACGGAGTACATGAGTATTTAGTGAACTGCACTGCTGCCCCGGGCTGATACCAAAAGTTTTAATATGATCGTTTGTATTTCCATAAAGATGTTTGGCGATATTGGCACCGGTACTCGATTGCAGTCCATCATTAGAGCCTGGTGCATATTCTTTATCATACAGGAAATCCAAATAATTAAATCCTCCCTTGTCCTGCCACCAGTAACTGTACTTATCACCAGCCATCATCATTGTGGCCTTGCGACGAGCATCACTCTGATTTCGCTGAGTAGGATTATCGAGCGGAGAAACACCAAACGCATCTTGTAAGTCAACAGAAGGTGCAGTCCAGTCACCCCAACATTGGTATGTTTCAAAGCCCTTCATGGCAAGTTCCGAGGTCAGACAGTTTCCACAAGTATAATTATTTTGTTCGGCAGTCCAACGCCAGCCGAATAAACTCTCTTCACAAAGATCATTCTCCCCTTTGAAAATATCCTCATAATTGGCCATCAGTTGTTTGCCTGAATTATTGATGACGTCTTTTGCATAACTGGCAGCCTTAGCCAAATCGTCAGCATCTCGTTGTCCGTTACCATTAGCATTGATTCCGGATTTTGTCAGATAGACTTTAGCCAGCAGTCCCTTAGCAGCCCATTTATCTATACGTCCGGCCTGATTCTCCTCTGGTAGTAATTCAATAGCCTTTTCCAAAGTCATAATGATATATTCATAAATGTCGGCAGCTTTCACCTTATACTTTTCATTGTAGTTGCCTGCTGCTATTTCCGAACTATTATCATGTACAATTGGAACTTCCCCAAAAATACGTACCAGATAGAAATAAGCCATCGCCTTCCAGGCCAAGCATTCACCCATAGCAGTATTCTTCACACTTTCTGAGGCATTGGCTGTCTTTAATCGGTTATAAATGGTATTGGCCTGTGCATTGACAGCCCACAATGAGTTAGAAGTACTCTTCATATCTTCGTCACTACCATTTACCGTAAAATTGGCATAGGGACTTCCACCCAAGAGCAAGTTACCCGACAAAGCTTCAGGAATCTTGTAATACCCACGACTCAAAAAGTCGTACCACGGTGAATTGTAAAGTGTATTGACACTTACTTTGGTCTGGGCATCATTTTGGAAATAGTTGCCATCGTTGTAACTATCTTCATTGGGTCTGTCCAAAAAATCCTCGCACGATACAAAAGATAATCCCAGTATCGCTCCCATTGCTATATATTTAAGTCTTGATACTTTCATGTGTATTCTATTTAAACGGTTAAAAAGAGAGATTCAAACCAAAGGAGTAAGTAGTGGGTGAAGGGTAACGTCCAAAATCCACGCCA
>ERZ780000.639-NODE-639-length-11034-cov-3.924128_pt1 | contig 11034 bp, 9 predicted proteins | sample MGYA00511089_ERZ780000 | MGnify/ENA primary metagenome ERZ780000 (study PRJEB29588, sample SAMEA2146321) | human gut metagenome | biome: human gut; feature: human-associated habitat; material: faeces | place: Denmark | collected 2008/2010 ...
TACGGGAATAAAAGCGGCTGTTAAGACTACCGGAGATGTATTCTTAGATATATGGAATAATATGCTTCAGCCAGTCTGGGAGAATGCTTTAGATGTAATTGATAGAGTATGGAGTGAACATTTACAGCCATTACTTGCTAATTTCCTTGATTTTGTCGGTGAAGTGGTTACATGTGCTACGACAATATATAACAACTTTATTGCACCTGTAGTTGGATTTTTATCTGAACTATTAGGACCAATATTTATAGCTATATTTGATTCTATAGGGAATAAGGTTGGAGTTGTCGTTGGAACCATAGCTGATTTAATGAACGATACAATTACTGTATTTAAAGGAGTTATACAGTTTATTAAGGGTGTTTTCTCTGGTGACTGGGAAGGCACTTGGAATGGTATAGTTACGGCTTTTGATGGCATATTTAGCGGTATTGCTGATATTGCTAAAGGGCCTATTAATATGGTAATTGGATTTATTAACGGACTGATCACAGGTGTTCAATCTGGCATAAATGCAATAGTAAGGTCTGTAAATAAGCTTAGCTTTAAAGTACCAAACTGGGTACCGGGCATAGGTGGCGAAGATTTTGGATTCCATTTACCGGAAGCCGACTTCTCCAAGATTCCATACCTTGCACAAGGCGGATACGTTAAGCCAAACACTCCACAGCTTGCCATGATTGGCGATAACAGACATCAGGGTGAAGTTGTTGCACCTGAGGATAAATTACTTGATATGGCACAGAAGGCAGCAGCTATGGCATCCAGTGCAGAGTTATTGGCAGAGGCTATAAGTATTCTTAAGCAGATACTTAAGATACTTGAAACACTGGACCTTGATATACAGCTTGATGGAAAGAGTCTTAAGAAATATGTGGTTGATAAGATTAACGAGCATACAAAGCAGACAGGAAAATGTGAGATTATAACTTAACAAGGATGTGATGAATTGATACTGAGATGTGACGGGCAGGAGCTTCCGGCTCCTGTGTCCATCAAGGTGGATGATGAGATTATATGGTCTTCTTCTACAGGACGAGCACTTGACGGAACAATGTTGGGTGATGTTGTCGCTGAAAAGAAGACCTTATCTATTAATTGGGGAATATTGAAGGAAGATGAGATGGCACTTATTAAGAACAAACTCATCGCCGGATTCTTTCCAATAACATTCCATGACGATGGACAGGATATAACAATAACAAGCTATAGAGGTACATTGAGTAAAGAGGTGCTGGGTGATATAGGGGACGGTAACTATTACTACAGAAGTGCCAGTGTATCTATAATACAACAGTAAGGAGCAGAACATGAAAAAAACAATGACTATTAAACAGATTGATAATAGTGCAACAATGCTTAAAAAATTACAGGGCTTAAGAAAGCATTGGCCTGTAAAAGTAAATTATGCAATTGCAAAGAACCTTAAGACATTGTTAGGAGAAGTAGATATTTTTGTTACACAGAGAACTGAAGTAATACAGAACAATGTGCTTAAAGATGAAAATGGGAATGCTGTCATGGATGGAGATTCTTACCAGTTCCCAGAAGGTAAAGAGCAGGAAGTTGTAAAAGAGATTGATGAGATGTACAACATGGAAACGGATGTTGATGTACATATGATTAAGATGGATGACATATCTGTATGTGATTCTGACAGCAGATACGATGGAACTACATTAGAGGATATTGCGGCCATTGAATTTATGATCGAGGATTAAGCTTATGTATAATAATGTATCAGAGCAATTTGCAACAACGATTAGATCACCATCGCGAACATTTAACTTACGATTAAAGATAAATGGTAAGTGGATTGACGCTGGCTTTAAAAAGATGAGCTATGAGACCGCTTCCGCATATGAGGGTTTACAGATAGGTTCGGCTGTTGCAGCTAAGATAGAACTGACAGTAAAAAGAATAAATGAGTTGTTTGAAAACACAGAGATTCCTATAGAAATAGGATTAAAACTGCCAAGCGGAAAGTATGAGTATATTCCACTTGGCTTTTTTACTGCAGAACATCCAACGCTTGACCAGGCAACCACAACATTTACGGCTTACGACAGAATGATGAAGACCACAGGTGTATATGTATCTGAATTGACATATCCCGCAAGTGCAGAATCTGTTTTAAAAGAGATAAGTACTGGATGTGGCGTTCCCTGTAATGTATCTGGATTGAATGGAATAACTATTGATACTGCACCGGTAGGATATACCTATCGTGAGGTTATCGGATATATCGCTTCTTTAGCTGGAGGTTTTGCCTGCGTAGACAGAACCGGCACAATTGTTATTAAGTGGTATGAGGATAATGGCTATACGATAAATGAATCTCGGATAATTACATTTGAAAAGAATGAGAGTGATTACCATTTAGATTATCTCACATGTAATGTTGACAGTAATACTTCTTTTACAGCAGGAAGTGGAACTCTGGGAATAACATTTGATAATCCGCTTATGACAGAAGAAAAGCTTAACTCTGTGTATAAGAAAGTAAGAGAATTTGCGTATAGAGGCGCAAGCTTAAAGACGCTAGGAGATATTCGACTGGATCCATGGGATATTGTAACTGTTGAAGAATTAGGTAAGACTTATAAGGTTCCGGTTATGAATATAACTCAGGAATATGATGGCGGTCTTGCTATGACTATTACAGCTTATGGAAAAACAGAAACTGAAACAGAGACAGATTATAAAGGACCATCTACTAAGCTTGCAGAACGAACATATGCGGAAATGATGCTTACTAAGGAACTGGTTTCTAAAAAGGTAGATGCAGAATGGGTTAAGGCTAATACTGTAACTGCAGAGACTATTGTGTCTGTAAACAATGAGCTGCAGTATATTAAGAATAATTACCTTAAATCTAATGAGGCAGACATAAAGTTTGCAACAATAGAAGAGGAAAAGGTAATAAAATCTGACATAGAGCAGCTTAATGTTAAATATGAGAAAGTAGGCATATTAGATGGTGATGTTGCTGGTATTAAAACATTAATGTTTGGCTCTTCCACTGGCGAAAGCATTACTACAGATTTTGCAAATAGTGTTGTGAGCATGATAGGTACAGCACAGATTAAGGATTCTATGATAGATTCCTTAGATGCAAAGAAAATAAAGGCTCTGGATGTTGACACAACAGATGTAAAGGTACACAGCAAAGACGGCAAATCACAGTGGAGAGATAATACCATTCAGATTAGTGATAGCACAAGGCTTCGTGTTCAAATCGGAAAAGATGCATCAGGTGACTATAACATGTATGTGTGGGATTCAAAAGGCAGCTTGATGTTTGACGCGCTAGGTCTTACAGAACAAGGTGTACAGCGTAAAATTATCCGAAATGACATGGTAAAAGAAGATGCAAATATATCTGCTGGAAAACTGGATATAGGAAGCTTGTTTGAGGTTATAAACAAGGATGGAAGCCATACGCTTAAGAGCAACAAGATATATTTGGATGATGCCTCCCAGACACTTAATGTTCTTCTGCAGGATATAAAAACCAGCTCTGGAAAGGATTATTCCGAATGGGGCAGTTTATTAAAGCAGTCCGACGATTTTATAACGCAAAAGTTATGGTGGACTGAGAACATAGACGGAACTAGTGTTAAGGAGAAGTTTTCCAATGTAAACCAGACGCTGCAGGAATATAGTGTAAGTTTATCTAATATGGCCAAGTATGACGATGAAATATACCTGATATCTTATGTGCCAACGAAGGATAATTATCCGGCTTGGGATTGGTGTGTTCCTGTTTATCCATCAGATACCCAGTTTCCAAGGGAAGAAACATGGCAGTACAACGATACTGAGTGGGATAAGTATATTGGAAAGATTGCTTACTGGGAAAACGAAGGAAGAGCATGGCGGTTTATTCGTAATGAGGATGGAAGCCATGGCTGGAAAGAGATTCCAAATTCGGAAACAGCTTATATGTTAAGACAAAATTCTGCATTAAGAATCAATCTTGATAGCATAAGTAGCAGTTTGTCATTAACTCAGCAGGATTTAAAGGGCAATTATAGCACAACAACGCAGATGAATAACGCTATAACACAAGCAATAACTAAGGAAAGTAATAGTATTAAGCTAGAAGTATCTGGCACCTATGCAACTAAAAATGATATTAATAATCTACAAATTGGTGGAGTCAATAGATTCATAAAAAGCACTGTAACTCCTAATAAGTATATAACAGCCACTGGCATAATAACAGATGGCGGTAACTATTGGGATTTGACGGACTACATAGATGTGTCTAAGTGGAAAAACTATGTAGCGAGTGGATGGACCAATCTGGGTAATGCACCGGCTACTTGTTTTTATGACAGCAATAAAAAGTTTATCAGCGGAGTAGCAGATAAATCTACTGGAGTAAGAGGTTCTCTGCCAGTTCCTTCTAATGCTGTATATATGCGTTTTAGCTTTGCACATGTAGATACAAACAAGCTAAAAATAGAAAAGGGTACAAAAGCTACAGATTATTCTCCAGCACCAGAAGATATTGATGTTAAGTATGCTACAACAGCAAGCCTTGAAGCATACATTAAGAAAGACCCAACGACAGGGGAACTTAAATCTGCAATTGAAGCTATTGCAGATGATATAACACTTAATGCAAGTGGAACAATTAATATTAGTGGTAATAAGTCTGTTAATATCAATGGTAATCTGTTCACGCTTACATCTACTAATACTACTATTTCAGCAGATGGTTCGATAGACTGTAAGAAGCTAAAAGCTGTTAATGCTGATTTAGAAGGCACATTTAAAAATGTAAATGTAACTGAAGAAGGTATTACAATGACCACTACTCTTATTGGTGGTGAATACCTTATGAAAAGTAGCACTGGCGCCTATCTGAAAATACAAGGACATTTTATAAATCTGTCAAACGAAGACGGAACAAGAAATGCTGTAAGCATTCGCCGTGATGGAATATATGTTGATGATTATTATTATATCAGAAGCGGTGATGCATATTATAACTTAATGGATTGGATACGACATAGTGAGACAGCTGGTACGGTAGATATAAGTGGAAATAACTGTTATATAGAGGGTTATTACTATATAAGGCACCATGGTGAATGGTGGAAATTAGAAGACTATGTCAAAGACATAGCAAATAATTAATATAAATCCGCACAGCGGTAGAAAGGAAAACAATATGTTAAATACAACAAAGAATACATCAATGAATGGAAATAGTTCTATAGAGGAAAAGGCTGTAGTTACATTTTCAGCCAGCATACCTTCCGCAGGTGAGATAACTATTAATAAGAGAATTGCAGACAGAAGAGCATATATTGAGAATCAAGAAGAATGCGATACAGATTTTGCTAATTTTGAAGCAGAGGTGATGGCAGCACTTAAGGAGATGTAATTATGAGCTTAACAGGATTTATTTCTTACAAAAGAGTAGGTTGGACGGGGCAAACACCGTGGAACCCAACCAACCTTAACATAATGGATAAGGGAATTAAAGATAACAATGACATGATTGCGAATCTCAGAAGCGAGGTAAGTGCACTAAACAGTAATATTGACGTTAAAAACTGCTTTTGTAAAAATATTGCGAGTGATGGTACTTTTGAGGGATATGGATATAACTACTGTTATTATAACAAATCTACTAAAACAGGGATTTTATACTTTGCTTCCAGAATTGAAACACCAGATTCTACATTAAATAATTTTTCTGGATATTATGATGTCGAATCAGTTTTAGAAAAAATGAGCATTGATTTTAATACAATACTAGAAAGTAATTATATTCCATATGATTCTGCAGGTGTAGTTCGACAAAAGCTGGTTGGATATGGAACGACATTATTATATAGTTCCGCAAACAAACATTATGCTTTTGCAAGATACTACACAAAAGATGGGAAGAAAGGAGCGTGGGCAACTACTGAATTTAAGAAAGACGATTATATTACAGGCTCACTTATATTAAGTTAAGTTTCGAATGCTGCCTTAGTAATTGTACCGTCGTATTTAATATTATTACTGTTTTGTGAACATATAACAATGGAAAAAATGAAATTGCACCAGTAACAGAAAGGATATTGACTTATGGAAAAATTAAAAGTAATTGTAACAGCGGTGTGGAGCATTATATTAAGTGCCCTGGGAATTTTGGCTATTCCAGTATTATTATTGGTAACATGTAATCTAATAGATTATTTCACAGGTATTGCGGCTTCTAAATTTAGAAAGCAGCAAATAGATAGTTATAAAGGAATAAGAGGGATTGCAAAGAAAATATGTATGTGGCTTTTGGTGGGAGTTGGTGTGATAGTAGACCAGCTCCTTTCTTATTCTGCAGGTGTTATTGGAATAACATTGCCATTTACATTTTTAGTGGCTTGTGTTGTGGCAATATGGCTGATCTGTAACGAAATTATAAGTATATTGGAAAACATCAATGATATTGGCGTAACACTTCCACCATTCTTGCAGCCTATTGTTAAGAATTTAAAAAGTCAGGTGGAGCAGAAAACAGCAATTGATAACAATGATCAGGAGGATAAATAATATGAGAACATTTCCAACAATTAATACAAGATATGAACATGTAAACAATTTCATCAATACACTTGCGCCTGTGGTGTGCAATGCATGGGTTAAGTATAGAAGAGAAGGAAAGAAGACGATTAGTCCGGCTGTTATTTTAGCACAGGCCGCTAAAGAATCTGGCTGGAACTTAGATGCAAGCACGCTCTTTGGAATCAAGGGAACAGACATCACATGTGATACAACAGAGTTTATTAACGGTACATATGTTAATATTAAAGCTGGATTTGCAAAATATCCTAATACAATGGGAGCTATATATGGATATTTGGATTTAATGCAGTGGGATAATTATAATGATGCTACATCTGCTAATACGGTTGAAGGTGAGTTATATGGTCTCACAAATGCTGTCAATAATACGGATAGAGATGCAGACGGTAACTGGGTTGGCTATAATTATGCTACAGCTCCAGATTACTATGAAACAACACTTGCGCTTATCAATGATTTTGGACTTAGAGTGTTCAATGATTATGTTTGGAGTGTGGTTAATGATTCAGAAGATGAGAAAAACATTGAGCAGCCATCACAGGAACTTGATGAATCTGTAATTGACGCAATTTATCGCGGAGAATATGGCAATGATCCAGAGAGAAGACAGAAGCTTGAAGCTGAAGGATACAATTATGCAGACTATCAGGCCGCCATGGAAGCTAAGTATTATCCTAAAGATAATACACCAGCAGAAAGTGAGGAAGAGCCGGAAGAGGAAACATCGCAGGATGCAGAAGAAAGAGTAGCAGTTGTAGAACCAGGAGGAAGTTTCTGCCAGATTGCAAGAGATTACCTTGGAGATGAAGGCAGAGCAGCAGAACTTGCAGAGCATAATGGAATGACACTTGATGATATGCTTTATGCAGGTATGGAGTTAAGACTTCCCAACTAATTATTCGCTTATACAATAGTGTATATCATACTGGATTGCACATATAACAGCATTGTGATAACATATATAAATAGGTAGAAAGACAGTCAAAATGTGTACAATGAAACAGTGTACACATTTTGTACACAATATGGATTAAATAATGTTGATTTAGAATAAATCAGAATAATCTAATATAAATATGTAAAGCCCTTAAACCTGCATAAATGCTGATAAAAACAGCATGATAATAAACACAAATAAATTGTAAAAATTTGATTTCAAAGTTGGGTAATAACCCTATGGTTGGTGCTACTGTAGCTGTAGCTGTTTCCATTGAGGAAGCTGCTAAGAATGGTAAATTCTAAGTTTTACGATTTTGATATGTGTACAATTTTAATGTGTACACATTGAAAAAAGGCATTTGTACACATTTTGTACACATTAGGATTTAATGTGTACAATGAGATGTGTGTACAGATGCCTTTTTGTTATAGTGTATTTAATATGTCCTTGTTGCGCTCACGCATGGTTTCTGTGACATGGGCGTATATATCAAGAGTGGTTGCTACATTTTTATGTCCCAGACGCTCTTGTACATATTTAACATCAGCTCCTTTGGCAAGTAAATTAGAAGCGTGTGTGTGCCGGAGAGAATGAAAATCAAGCTCAGTGAAGCCAAGCTTGTGATGAATAACATTAAAACAGTGCATCATGGTTCTTGGCTGAATCCATGAGCCATCATCTCTTACAAGCACCATATGTATTGATTCGCCAGCCGGTTCATAAGTAAGTCTCTTAGAGTCATCCTCAAGTGTTTCACAGTAGATATAATTGTAGTATTCATTATAGTACTGTTCACATTCCTTTTCATGTTCGTACAGTCTTTTAAGTTCTGAAAGTGTTATATCATCAAGTTCTATGGTACGAAATGAATCATATTTAGGATTTTCCAGATACCATTTATCATTATGGTTCTGTACCTGTCTGTTAACGCTCAATATTCCTTTAGCAAAGTCTATATCATTCCACATAAGACCAAATATCTCACCCAGACGCATACCGCACCTATAAGCGAGCAGGAGCGGCATGTGATATATATGGCCCTGTGCAAATGTTTTAAAGACAGTATCAAGCTGTTCATCAGTCCATACAACTCTTACTTTCTTTTTTGTTTTAACCTCTGCCTTTGCTCTTGGAAGCGGAAGAGAAATAGTAGCAGAAGGATCATCATTAATAAATCTTGCAGTAGTCTTTGCATAGGCAAATGACTTGGTAAGAATACCCTTAACATTGCCGAGAGAGTTTCTTGACATTCCGGTATTAAAAAGATTGTTTATAAGCTCCTGGAGAAGGCTTGACTCTATGTCTTTAAGATAATACGAACCAATAGCCGGCTTTATATATAAATCAATTTTCTTTTTATAAGTTGATGCTGTATTAGCCTTTAGATTAACCTTGCAGTAATTATCAATCCAGTAATCCATGTAATCAGATACAGAGATATTAGATGGAGTGAAGCTCTTGCCAGTCTGTTTATATTGTGTGTATGCTGCCATACCGGCTTCATATGCCTCAGATTGGTTCTTAAATCCGCTCTTGGTAATCCACTTCCTTTTGCTATCTACAGGGGCAGATTCAAAACGATAGGCCCATAGATTGCCACGCTTATATGTAAGGACCTTAGATATTTTCTTTTTCATATTAATCATTCCTTTCTGTTTTTGGGGAAGTTGCACTGGTGCAACAGTAAAAATGGGTATAAAAAATACACCTACTTGCAAAAGCGGTGTTTCAAATGATATAATATGGCTTGTCTAGGGCGATTATATCATTGAGCAAAGCTTAATTGTAAGTCGCGGGTAAAAGCTCTTGTGTTGGTGGCATAGGGGCTTTTATTTTGTATGAAAATGTAAAAAAATAGCGATGAAAAACTGTTGACACCTAGTTACAATAATTGTATTATATTAACACAGTTTCAACACTTGGACTTCAAACTATAATAGATTATTCTAACGGTTGAAGGTCCATTTAACTGGGAAAGCAAATAGAACATATATAAATGTTCTTATATATTGACTAAGGTTTAGCTAGTGATGTTTTTGGTGTGTACCAAAAAAGGTTCACTAGCTATTCTTTTATATTTTATATGGACCATTTTCCCAGAAATCCAAACACATTACACATCTTTTAAAATAAGTGTTGGAAAATAATTCATCTGAAGCTGTGTCAAAAAGTCTTTTACATAATTCACGAAGTTTAGGTATATCAAGAATTTGTAAATTAGCCAACATAATAGCGGGTACTTTTCTTGTATCAGTTATTTTATCTAAAGCCTTTTGAAGTTCATCATAGTTTGCATATTTTGGAATATTAACCAAAGCCTTTTTTATTGATGATCCTAAAATTGCATCAATTGAGTTGTGCTTTTTAACATAGGTCTCTAAGTGAGAACCAGAAATAAGTTTAAAGTTTGCAGCTTTTATATATTTAAATACTGGAAGAAGCTGGGTATATGGAATTGATTTATAACGCTCAATGCACATTTCTTCGGCAGAAAAATGCTTGTTATCATAAACTATATCCTCAAATATAAGATTTTTATCTACAAGTCCGTATCCATATTTATTAAGGATATTTTCACGATATCCAACAGCAATAGCTAAAGGCTTAGAGGATAAATCAATTTTATCAAGTTCATCTAATCCAACAATTATTGATTCGGCATTAGATGATGCTATATTCTCATCTACGATTTTTCGCACAATTCTTTTTGTATCACGAATTCTTATAGGTGATATGCCTGGTATAATTTTGTTGAGAGTTTCATAAACTTTTAAAAAGTTATCAGTTTGGATTTCTGTAACTGGAATCTTCTTCCCGCTTGATGTATATATTGTATTTTTGGTTTCAACAAGCTTGCGTTCGCCTTTTTTAAAAGAGATAAAAACAAAGTGTTCATCTATGTTTATTAGCTGTTCCTCAGTTAAGCAGGATAAAAAATCAGTTACGATACTTCTTACATTCTCATCTGTAAATGAATATCCCAAGAAAATGATAGGAGATTCAGAAAAGAGGGTAAGCATTTTTGCAATTACAAGTTTTCGTGAATCTGCAAAGTCGTTATAATCATTTTCTGTGATAACAATTGAATTAGCATCTGTAACACAACCATGTATTTTATATATTTCTGCGGAATTATAACTATCAGCAGAAAACAATTCATATTGATGTGTAAAAACAGTGAAGTCAGAATTGAATATTTCTTTTTCTATAAACTGATCGTAATTAGTTGTAATTACGGCTGAAATTTTGTTTCGTAAATTTTTAAAACTCTCTTTTTCTTTGGTTAAATAAGCTGCATCTTTGAGAGGAAGTTTTTTAAAAAGGTTAGACAAATACATTTTATAAGGCGACACACCTCTTTTTACCCACGCAGGATTTTTTGACTTAACAAAATTTAAGGACAATTTTCTATCGAAAAAGGCTTCGTTAAAACCATTTTCTATTAGAGTCCCCATCTTAGCCATTATTTCAAAATCGGTCAAATTATCTCTTTTAAAACGGTCAATATG
>ERZ780000.653-NODE-653-length-10890-cov-4.547300_pt1 | contig 10890 bp, 9 predicted proteins | sample MGYA00511089_ERZ780000 | MGnify/ENA primary metagenome ERZ780000 (study PRJEB29588, sample SAMEA2146321) | human gut metagenome | biome: human gut; feature: human-associated habitat; material: faeces | place: Denmark | collected 2008/2010 ...
CGCTCTGTCTTGCGCGGCACGCGAAAAAGGCCGTCGGCGTCGAGATTATCCCGCAGGCGATCGAAGACGCAAAATTTAATGCCGCACAGAACGGCATGGACAATGCGGAATTTTACTGCATGGATGCGGGCGCAGCTGCGAAGCTGCTGGCCGAGCGCGGCGAAAAGCCCAACGTGATCGTCGTCGACCCGCCGCGCAAGGGCGTAAGAGCCGGCGTGATGAAGGCCACCCCCGCCATGCAGCCGCAGCGCGTCGTCTACGTCTCCTGCGACCCGGCCACCCTCGCCCGCGACGTGAAGCTGCTCACGGAAAAAGGCTACACCCTCCGCTCCGCCGAAGCGGTCGATCTTTTCCCAAAATGCGCGCATGTGGAGACGGTAGTATTGATGTCAAGGGATAAGGAATAAAGTGTGAAAAACAACCTGTTTCAAGCATTTTCGGTAAGATTGGCTGACATCCAAACCACCAACTCACCTGTTCGGAAATGTGCGAGAGAACATATCTGCCGAAACGGGAAATGGGCAGAAAAATTGAGTTAGTGGATTAGATGTTTGGCACTATAATTATTTAAAAAGGAGGTGATTTTATGGAATATTTGGTACATCCACAAGATGGCATGTATAGATCAAAACTGCTTTATAAAGTGTTTGATTTATGTATGCGGGGCAGAATGTTCTTCGTTATGTGGAGCAAACTGTGAAACGCTATGCGCTGCTAACTGTGAAACTTTATGTGCTGCTAATTGCAGTTTGTGTGGAGCCAGATCCTGCGTTGGTAAAATGGTTCCTGAGCCTTATGGCGGATAATCGCACATCGGATGTCTCTAATGGTTAATAAATAACTGCTGTCCGCAGTATTATACTTAGGATGACCGGAATTTGAAAGGAACTATAAAAGCATGAAGCGATATAAGTTATTTATCTTAGTTTTATCAATGCTAATGACCCTCTTATGCTCCTGCGATGGGTTCATCGCCAATCATAGCATTCCAGAGCTTTCTCCGGGAATGCCTGATAAGACTACTACAAACAGGTTTTCTGATTATGACAAATTTCCACTCCCATATGAAACAGCACTGAAAGTTAGTTCAGATGGAGAGCAGTTAATTCTATCTAAACAGCAAGCGCTTGAAGACTATGATGCCTTATGGGAAATGTTGGAGGATAATTACCCATATTTTGAAACGATAAAAAATGAACTGGGGCTGGATTGGAGGGAGGTAAGGGATACTTACCGTACTGAGCTGATAAGTGTGTGTAGGGGATCCTCCATACTTCAGGATAATTATATAAATGTAATCAATAACTGCTTGAATCAGTTTGAAAGCATAGGCCATCTATATGTCATTCAACCGTTTTTGTATCAACGCATGGTCGATTCTTTTCGATCGGTAGTGGAATCGAGCGGAGAGAATCAGAACCCCGACAGTAAAGAAGGAGTCGATATGCTATCCAGGATACTATCCATAATAGAAAGCCAAAAGGTCAAAACCTTTTATGACTATTATAAAAACTTAATACCAAGCCACACACCTGCCTCTACCGAAGGTAGTACACAGCTATACCCGCAAGAACAATCATTGTATGAAGAAGTCAGACAAACGATTATAGAGGCTACGGTTGGAGAAGATATTCCTTACATAAAAATTACAGGTTTCCTTTGGTCGTCTCCAGAATGTACGCCGATTGCGATCAAGATGATTCAGGATTTTTTTGAAGCAAACAGCGAGGCGGATGATATAATCATAGACATACAGGGAAACGGTGGAGGGAACGACGTCGTGTGGATGGATGGAATCATATCACACATAAGTTGCGAGCCTTTGATACAATATGGTATGATCGGTGTTAAGGATGGCAAGTTTAACCGTTTTATGTGGGATGCAGAGCAGCCGTTTCCGTCCGAGTTTCAAGAAATCGATAGCGAGACTTGGAATAAGACATTTCCGGATTTAAATATGGAAGATTTCGGTCATCTGAAGTTTTACAGTTACGAAAACACTTGCACGCAACACGAGGATAACATTTGCTTTCAAGGTCAATTATGGATGTTGATTGACAGTAGCAATTACTCCGCTTCTGATGCATTTGCTTCCTTTTGCAAGGCTACGGGCTTTGCAAGGCTTGTAGGCGAAACAACGGGCGGAAACGGACGTGGGGGGCAGCCATATACATTTGCCTTGCCTAACAGCGGACTGCTCGTGTACTTCGACCCATATTTTTCTTTAAATCCTGACGGAAGCTGCAACGCCATTGCAGGCACAAGACCGGATATTGAAACTAAGGCAGGAATGACCGCGCTGGAAACTTGTCTTGAAGCGATAGGGCGAGACAAAGATTAAACAGCTGAGGATATAGCGTATTGAGGTGGATCGCAATGAAACAGATATTTAACTTTTGTGGCAAATACCTTAATGAAAAGAAGGGAATATTGACACTTTATATACTCATATGTATATTTGGCAGTATGGATGGTCGTTCTTGCCATAATTGCCATCGCCGCATGTGCATTTGCAGCGGTGACATATTATCGCTGCGAGAAGCAGCCGGAGCCACAATTTCCGGAGAACGAGCTGCTTCGCATTCTTGACGCGGGAAGCGATGCCGAGGGCGTAGGCTTTGAGGTCATGCGCATTGGCGGCGGAAGCGAGAATCTCCGGCTCGACCTGCGCTGGAAAAACGATTCCGGCAAGACGATTGCCTACGGGCAGGCGTTTGAGCTGTATCAAATGGATGATGGGGCATGGCAAAAGGTCACGCCCGCACGGCAGGTTGATTATCCCGCTATCCAGTACAGCCTTCCCAGCGGCATGGATAACGAGCTCTCCTATGACCTGACGGCTCCATATAACCTGATAGCCGGGGAACGATACCGCTTGCAGACGGAGTTCCGGTACGAGGAGGGCACGGAGTATTCCGAGCCGATGGCAAACTGGGTAGAGTTTGAAGTAAAAATGAATCTGCCGTATAAGGAGGCACAGCCCTCCGACCCAATCACCATACCGGAGCTTCAGGTGAATGCCATGTCCGGGTCAATGGGTGAAACAGATGAAATCACGGCTTCCCCCTGCGCCTACTACTGGCAGGCCCCGGAACCGAATGAGGATGGAACAATGAGCTCCATCATTGGATGCGGGCCTGCGATCGGCGAAGAGACTTCTCTGCCGGAGATCACGGCAGCCGCCGAGGGACTGATTTCCCACAGAAAGGCAAGCGAGATCCGGTTATATTTCGAGGTGCAGCCGGATACAGTGCGGATACAATGCGTCCCCCAAAACGGCGGCGAGGTTGAGACAATCACAGGCATTCTTCCGTATGACGGAGGATATGCGTTCGATCTGAAAAGCGGCAGCTTTGTTTACCGTGTGATTGCAGAATGGGACGATGGCAACCGTGTGGAATATGGCTTCATCGGGAAGTGGTTGTGATTCCGCGGCAATCAGAATAAAGGACTGACTATGATAAAGATACTATTGGTAGAAGACGATAAAATTATCGTTGCGAGCTTGAGCGAATATCTGAACAGCGAAGGGTACCTTGTGCGAAGTGTATCCGGGCAGACGGCGGCCATGAAGCTGCTTGCGGAGGAAAAGGCGGATCTTGTGCTGCTGGATGTGTCTCTGGCGGAGGGCAACGGCTTCGCGGCGTGTCGGGCGATCAAGGCCGAGTTTGATGTCCCCGTTATTTTCCTTACCGCGTCCGGCGATGAGTTCAGTTCCGTTACGGGCTTCGACCTGGGCGCCGACGATTACATTCCAAAGCCGTTTCGCCCACGAGAGCTTATCTCCCGCATCCGAAATGTGCTCCGACTCACCGGCAGCATGGGCAAAACGGTGAAGCTCGGTGATGTGGTGGTGGACACCGAAAAGGGCACGGCGGTGAAGAACAGCAGGGACCTGTTCCTCTCAGCACTGGAATACCGGCTTCTGCTGTTTTTCATCAACAATCGGGGAATCGTGCTTACCCGTGAGCGGCTTCTTGATGCCATCTGGGATGTTGCCGGCGAGTATGTCAATGACAATACGCTGACGGTGTACATCAAGCGGCTGCGGGAGAAGATTGAGGATGACCCCACCGACCCGAAGATCATTCTGACGGTTCGCGGGACAGGATATAAGGTGGACGCATGATCAAGCTGCTGAAAAACAAAGAGGTGCGAAAGGCGCTGCTGTGGCAGCTGCTGCTCTGCGCAGCCGCCTGCGCCGTCTGCTTTTTCTTCGACATTCGCGCCGGGCTGACAGCCACAGGGCTTTCTCTGCTCCTCATGCTGGTCTTCTGCATCAGCACTTACAAGAGGTATCAGAGGATTTCTTCCCTTGCGGATGATATCAATCAGGTTCTGCACGGCGACAGTTCGATCGATTTTGACAGCTATTCAGAGGGTGAGCTGAGCATCCTCCACAGTGAGATCTATAAGATGACCATACGCCTGCGTGAGCAGCAGCAAACGCTGACAAGGGAAAAGGCATATCTTGCCGATTCCATCGCGGACATCTCTCACCAGATCCGCACGCCCCTGACCTCTATCAATCTGCTGATTGGACTGCTGTCGGAGCCGAAGCTGACCGACGCGCGCAGGCAGCAGCTGATCCATGAGCTCTACGAGCTGCTCTCCCGCATCGACTGGCTGATCACCACACTTCTGAAGATCTCACGGCTGGACGCCGGCACGGTGCAGTTCAAGCAGGAGCAGGTCAGTCTGGAGGAGCTGCTCAAAAAGTCCTGTGTGACCCTGCTCATTCCCATGGAGCTGCGCGGGCAGGCGCTGCTCATCCATGCGGACGGGGCTTTCCGTGGAGATCTCTCATGGACGAGCGAGGCCATCGGCAATATTGTGAAGAACTGCATGGAACACACCCCCGAGGGCGGCAGGATTGAGATCGAGGCGACCGAAAACGCCCTGTTTTCCGAAATTATAATTAGGGACAACGGCACGGGCATTTCTCCGAAGGATCTGCCCCGCATCTTTGAGCGCTTCTATAAGGGCAAGGATTCCGACGGCAAAAGCTTTGGGATCGGGCTTGCCTTATCACGCATGATTATAGCTGGGCAAGGGGGAACCGTAAAGGCAGAGAACCGCAAGCCGGCAGGAGCCATGTTCACCATCCGCTTTTATAAGGGAACCGTCTGACCGGCGGCTCCCTTTTTTATGAAGTGACGGATCCGTCACCTGAAAGTCACCGCCGTGTCACCTTGACAAAATAGAATGGGGGTGTAAAAAGCGAAAGGAGTATCCCGATATGGAGATTTTGAGAGTGGAAAACCTGACAAAGGTTTATGGCAAGGGCGAGAACGAGGTGCGGGCACTGGACGGCGTTTCCTTTTCGGTGGAGAAGGGAGCGTTTGTTGCCGTGATCGGCCCCTCCGGCTCGGGCAAATCCACACTGCTTCACATCCTCGGCGGCGTAGACCGGCCTACGGGCGGCAAGGTATTGATGGACGGCAAGGATGTGTACGCGCAGGACGAGGAACAGCTTGCTATCTTCCGCCGCCGTCAGGTGGGACTGATCTATCAGTTTTACAATCTCATTCCGGTGCTCAATGTCACGGAAAACATCACGCTCCCTGTCCTGATGGACGGGCAGAAGGTCAATCAAAATCGTCTGGCTGAGCTGATGACCACTCTGAAGCTTACCGGCCGGGAGAACCACCTGCCGAACCAACTCTCCGGCGGCCAGCAGCAGCGGGTGTCCATCGGCCGGGCTCTGATGAATGCGCCTGCGGTGGTGCTTGCCGATGAGCCCACCGGAAATCTTGACTCCAGAAGCAGCCGGGAGATCGTGGAACTGCTGAAGGTTTCCAACGAAAAATACGGGCAGACCCTCCTTGTCATCACCCACGACGAGAGCATCGCACTGCAGGCAGATCGCATCCTTTCCATTGAGGACGGGAAAATCACCAGAGACGAGGTGATCCGCAGATGAATGTTTTCAACAAGGTAACCTTAGAGAGCCTGAAGAAAAACAGGACGAGAACCATCGTCACGATCATCGGCATTATGCTCTCGGCGGCGATGATCTGCGCGTCCACGACCCTTGTCTCCAGTATGCAGAATTTCGTGCTGCGTTGTGCGATCCACATCGACGGGGACTGGTACGGAGCGGTTTATGACGCCGCATATAAGGACTATGAGGACATCCGCGATTCCGACAGGGTTTCCTCCGCAGCCTACGCGCAGGTTCTGGGTTACGCGAAGATCGACAGTGCCAACGAGCGCAAGCCCTATCTGTATGTGCTTGGCGGCGATGTGGCCTCCGGCTATTTTAAGACAATGCCGGTGCATCTCATTTTAGGTACGCTGCCGAAGGACTCCACGGAAATTATTCTGCCGGAGCACCTGACATCAAACGGCAAGGTGAATTATAAGCTCGGCGACACCGTCACGCTTGATGTGGGTGACAGGACACTTGACGGCCGGAGGCTGGGACAGGACACGCCCGTATACACCTATGACAGCGAAACGCAGGTGGAGATTATGAGCGGCGAAAGGCTCGAAAACACCGAAGCAAGAACTTATACGGTGGTCGGTATCTATGAAAGGCCTACCTTTGAGGACAATTCCGCGCCCGGGTACACAGCGCTTACGGCAGCGGACACCAAATCCGCCGATCAGACTCCGATTTATTGTTATTTCAAGCTGCACAAGCCCGCCGGGGTGTATGACTTCATGAAGGAAATGGGCTATACGCAAGAGTATCGCTATGCCTACAATACAAAGGTCCTGCTGTATTCCGGCACGGCTCCGTTCGATTCCTTCCTTACCGCGTTTTACAGTCTTGCCGCCATCATCATCGCGCTGATCGTGTTCGGCTCTGTATCGCTCATCTATAACGCATTCTCCATTTCTGTTTCGGAGCGGACAAGGCAATTCGGCCTGCTGTCCTCGGTGGGCGCCACCAGAAAGCAGCTTCGAAGAATGGTGCTGTTTGAGGCGCTGGCGGTCAGCATTGTCGGCATCCCACTGGGCATTCTGGTGGGTATCGGCGGTATCGGCATAACGCTCCTCCTGATCGGAGATAAATTTTTCTCCATTGTCCGTGTGGACATTCCCATGCGGCTCTGTGTTTCGTGGCAGGCTGTCGTCATTGCTGCGGTCATTGCACTTGTCACGGTTCTGATCTCGGCATGGATTCCCTCAAAAAGGGCAACCAGAGTTTCCGCCGTGGAGGCGATCCGCCAGAGCATGGACATCAAGGTAAGCGGCAGACCCGTCCGAACCTCGAAGCTCGCCTACAAGCTGTTCGGACTCCCCGGCGTCCTTGCCGGCAAGCACTATAAGCGCAACCGAAAAAAATACAGAACCACCGTTGTCAGCCTCTTTATGAGCATCGTCCTCTTTGTTTCTGCGGCGGCCTTCACCGACTACATGATGGAATCCGCCGAGGGAGGGCTGGCCTCCGATCAATTCGACCTGATCTACGCGGCGGAGTCGGACGCTTCCTCCACCATGACGCCCGATGCGCTTCTGGAGCTGCTTTTCTCCGAGCAGAATGTCACCGGCGGAACATATACCAAGAAGCAGTTTCTGCAGGGCGATATCTCCCGCGAATATGTCACGGCAATGTATGCCGACCGTTTTGCCGACTTCGGCATGGAAAGTGAGGACAGAGCGCCGAAGGAGCTCAGCATATCCGGTTATCTGTACTTCGTTGCGGACGCAGAATTTAACAGGCTGCTGGAAAAGTACAACCTGAAGGAAGCGGATTACTATGACCGGGAGAAGCCCCTGGGCCTTGCTCTGGATCGCAACATTGAGCTTGATCGCCGGCTTGAGAAGTATGTCACGCTGGACACGCTCAAGGGCGATGGGTGCGTGATCGAGGGCCTTTACTATGTAGAGATCGACGGATATTACAGAATAGACAGCCGGATCGATGAAAACGGCAATAAGGTCGTCCTCTATCAAAACAGAGACAACGAGAACGACATCATCGAGCTGCCCTATGAGGAATCCTTTGCAAAGTACACGCTGCGGTCCGAAAAAACCATTGAGGAGGCTCCGTTCTTTGTCAGCCGCAGCACACCGGTAGCCATCAATATGATCTATCCATACAGCATGCTGGAGAGCGTGGTTCCCGAGGCGGCGCTGAATCAATTCCTCAATACAGAGTATTTCCTTACCTCGAGCGATCACACCGCGAGCTTTGGAAATCTGGCGACCGTGCTGACGGAAAACGGTCTCAGCAGCCGGCAGCTCTTCGACTACGCCGCAAACGCCGAAACGAACCGGAATGTCGTAACCATTATCCGGGTATTCGCCTACGGCTTTATCGTGCTGATCTCCCTGATTGCCGCGGCCAATGTGTTCAACACGATCTCCACGAATATCAGCCTGCGCCGCCGGGAGTTTGCCATGCTGAAATCTGTGGGCATGACGCAAAAGGGCTTTCGCAGGATGATGAACTACGAGTGCCTGCTGTACGGCTCCAAGGCGCTGCTTCTCGGCTTGCCGGTATCCTGCGGCATTACCTATCTCATCTACCGTGCAGTCACAAGGGCCTATGAAACCTCCTTCCATCTACCGTGGGCAGCCATCGGCATCGCCGTACTGAGCGTGTTTCTGGTCGTATTCGCCACCATGATGTATTCAATGAGCAAGGTAAAAAAGGACAATCCCATCGACGCCTTGAAAAATGAGAATCTGTAAGGAGGAAAAGAAAATGTATAACCATGAAGCACCCGCACATAGGAAACTCATCTTGAGATCCCTGCTGATCTGCTGGGGGATCATTCTCGGCGGATACCTTTTGATCCGTATGGTCTTTCTTGTATTCGGGTTGCAGCTGCACCTGACCGTTCAGGGCATCTGCCTTGCGCTGCTGCCGTACTGCTTTGGGGCGCTGTATCTGTGGAAGTGTTGCAAGAAGCAAAAACCGTGGTTTTATTTACTCGGACTCCTGCTTCCTGCCGTTGCCGAGAAGCTGACATTGTATTTCCTCGGCGCGTATCTGTGCGGGGTCAGTCCCTTCCGTGTCACGGCAGTCATGGAGGCAATTGGAACGGTCGAGCCGTATGCGGTGCTCTTTACCCGGATGCCCATGCGGTACGCAGTCAACCTGCTGTTCTTTAACTGGACATACATTCTTTGCGGCATCGCCTTCTCTGCACTCTGCTTTTTGGGCTTGTCCCTCCTGCAAAAGCGGACGGAGGATGAATTATAAGCAAGATGTAGGGGCGGCAGAATGTTATCCTGTGTCTGATTGCCTTTCCTGTAATCAATACTACTTGCAGGCTTAGCTGCGGCTTGATGATCGCCACTATTTGTAATAACTTCGTTTCCGCCTTCGTCTGGGGCGTATGTTTATCTAAAGTTCAATCTTTCAAAGGCGAGAACGGATGCAAGGTGCTTATTTCCGTAATCAGCATTGCTCTGCAGACCCTGAATATATTGCTTTAAGCATGAGATAGCCGCCCGACAGCGAAAACTGCCGAGCGGCTATCTTGCAATATGGATAAGATAAGCAGTTAACTCTAATTTTTTGAACTTACACTCCCGTTGTTTGTTGAATGGGATGTACAATTCCGGGCTTGCTTAGTGAAGGCATAATATGCTATACTGTGCTACATAAGAGAGGTGGAGCAAATGACCTTTGCAGATGCGATTCTGAAACTGCGCAGTGAACGGAGGCTGTCCCAAACTCAGCTTGCCAAAGAATTGGGTGTCAGCTATACTTCCGTAAACCGATGGGAAAACGGAAGGTCACTTCCGACAAAAATGATGCTTCTCGTGATCTGCAGATACTGTGAAGAGCATCATTTGGAATTCTCTTGTGAAGAGGTTGGCCGCCTGTCGTAAAAGAAATGATGCTCAAATACAGGCATAATGCTGATGCGGAATGTCAAGTACGGTGAAAAGCCGAACATGTATCTGAACTGCCACAATGCTACCAACCAAATATCATAATGAAAGGTCTGTTAAAACCAATGAACCAAAAAGAACTCAACGAGCTGCGGCGCCGCTGGAAGCCGGATAAAAATGCCATCAACCGTATTTACGGCTGTTTTGTCAATAGCAATAAGGAGATTATAACCGATTTGGACGAGTCGCTTGGCATGATGACACAGGTGGAAGCCGAAAAATACCTCAGCCTGCTGAAAAAGGCACTGTCAGGAGCACTCGGAAAAAACTTGATCGATATTGTGTTTTCCACCCAGCAGGTCATGACGGGGGAAGAACACAGAATGTTGATGGACCTGCGCACATCCGGTGCGAAGGATGCTCGGGTGCGGCAGGCATTTTATCAGAAAGTCATTCAATCGTTGGACATGGGCGAGAGCAATTATCTGTTGCTGCTGGCAAGCGACAGCTACGATGTACCCCATCGAAATCACGACGCCCTGCGAGCCGAGGGCTCGGATGAGGTCTTTTCCTACATTCTGTGTGCGGTCTGCCCGGTTAAAACAGGAAAAACGGAATTAGGCTATTTCTCCGGAGATAACGAGTTTTATTGTGCCGCCAGTCAAACTGTTGCTGCACCGGAGATAGGCTTCCTGTTCCCGGCCTTTGATAACCGCAGTGCCAACATCTACAATGCACTGTTTTATTCCCGCAAAGAGGGAGAACTGCATCAGGAGTTTATCGACGCAGTATTCCATACCGATTTGCCCATGTCGGCCGCAGAACAGCGGGAGGCCTTTGAGGCCGCTCTTTCCGAGTCGTTGGGCAGCGCCTGCAGTCTTGAGATTATGCAGGCAATCCACGGTCAGCTTGCCGCAATGATTGAAAAGCATCGGGAGACGAAGGATCCGGAGCCGCTGACTGTCAGCCCCTGTGAAGTGAGCAAGATTATTTTGGATTGCGGTGCTTCGGAGGAACAGGCGGAAGCTTTTCAAGCTGCCTGTGGGGAACGGTTTGGCGCAGGCGCCGTTCTCAATCCGGCCAACCTGATTG
>ERZ780000.659-NODE-659-length-10796-cov-7.595848_pt1 | contig 10796 bp, 10 predicted proteins | sample MGYA00511089_ERZ780000 | MGnify/ENA primary metagenome ERZ780000 (study PRJEB29588, sample SAMEA2146321) | human gut metagenome | biome: human gut; feature: human-associated habitat; material: faeces | place: Denmark | collected 2008/2010 ...
CCAGTAAAATCCCCCTTTCCCGGGGAAAGGGGGCAGGGGGATAGGGGGAGTGAGTTAGAAGTTTGTTTCAAAAACAGACTTTTTCTACAATCTGAAGCCACAGTAAAAAGCTGTGGCTTTTATTATTTACGTTAATACTTAAGCGGTTCAAGCTTTGTGAGATCGAACGGGGTTTCCTGATATACGCAGAAGTTGAGCCAGTTTGAGTACATAAGGCTTGCGTGACCTCGCCAAGTAAAATGCGGCGTCAGCTTAGGGTTATCATCGGGGAAATAGTTATACGGCACTTCTATCGGTATGCCCTTTTCCACGTCACGCATATACTCATCCTTGAGCGTGTTCCTGTCGTACTCGGCGTGACCTGTGATAAAAATCTGTCTGTTCGTGCGGTCTGCAACTATATATGCTCCCGCAATGTCCGAATAGGCAAGCAGTGCAAGATTAGGATTGGTTTCAATATCTTCCATCTTTACACCCGTATAACGTGAATGGGGTACCATAAAAATATCGTCAAAGCCCTTGAGAAGCGGGTGGTTGATCGCATTTATCTTATGGGGGAAGATGCCGAACATCTTCTTGTCAAGCACCTGCTTCTGAATACCGTAATGATAGTAAAGTCCTGCAAATGCCGCCCAGCAGATATGTACCGTGCTGAACGCGTGAGTTTTGCTCCACTCCATTATATCGCACAATTCCTTCCAGTAATGGACGGAGTTGAAGTCGAGCAATTCAACGGGCGCACCCGTTATAATAAGTGCGTCAAAATACTGCTCCTTTATCTGATTGAAGGTGGTGTAGAAGTTCACAAGATGCTCCTGCGAGGTGTTTTTCGGATTGTGGGTTTCCGTTTTCACAAGAGTAATATCCACCTGCAAGGGAGTGTTACTGAGCAGCCTTAAAAGCTGTGTTTCGGTAACTATCTTTGTAGGCATAAGGTTTACTATAGCGACCTTGAGCGGTCTTATGTCCTGTCGTGATGCTTTTTCATCAGCCATAACGAAAATATTCTCGTTGACAAGCGTGCTGAAAGCCGGCAGATTATTCGGTATTTTAATCGGCATTTACATCATCCTTTTCATTTCGTCATAATATTTGATTATACCACACGAAACGTATAAATGCAAGCAAAACAGATAATATCACCGAATTTGCGTGATTATTCCGATAACTCCCGATAAATCGTCGCAACTTGCAAAAACCTTTTCGGTAATTTCCGACGGCACGTCTACTATATCCTTTATGAACACTGTCCGTATACCCGACGCTATGCCTGCCCTGAGGCCGTTTGAGCTGTCCTCGACAATAAGACATTCCGACTTGTCAAAGCCCGTCTTTTCGGCGGCCGTTATAAATATTTCCGGGTCGGGTTTTCCTCTTGTTATCTCATCGCCGCCGATAATTCCGTCAAAATATCCGAGTATGCCCGAATGCTCAAGCTCCTTAGCCGCAGAAGCGTGATATGTAGAGGTGGCAACGTACATTCCGACTTTATTTGCTTTAAGATATGTGCAAAGCTCATCGAAGCCTTGCTTTACGGGTATGCCGTTCTTCTCTTCGTATTCCGAAAAATACCGCTTTGCGTATCCCCAGTATTTATCAAAGGGGTAATCCTTGCCAAGCTCGGAAAGAAAGAGGGTCTTCATCGAATCATAATTCAGTCCGATAGAACGGTAAGGAAGCGAAAGGTCAAACGGCAGGCTGTACTTATCAATAACATACTGCCACGCCTTAAGTCCTATCCTTTCGCTGTCAAGCAGCGTACCGTCCATATCGAATATTACCGCTTTAATCATTTATTCACCGCTACTACGGCACTGCATCCGTCAAGATGAACACTGCCCGATAAATCTATCTTCTTTCCGGTAAGCACATCTGTGAATTCACCGGAAATACCGGGATTGAAATCAAACGGATTATCGTCTATATTAAGAAGCGTTACAACTGTTTCGCCGTCACAGTCACGTCTGAACGAGAACTGTCTGTTTAAAAGCTGTAAGGGTGTATAATCGCCGTGAGCGAGTGCCTTTGAGGAGGTACGCAGATTACACAGCGCAGTGATCTCGGCTGTGAGATCGGCTATACCCTCAGCCCTGAACTTTTCCTCGTTATATTCAACACGCAGAGCGTCATCGCCGTTGTGCTTGTCACCCTCTATGCCGTACTCACTGCCGTAATAAACACCGGGTATGCCGGGCATCGTGAACAGGAGCGGGTAAATCACGGGAAGCTGGCGCTTATTATTAAGCATTGTGGCTATTCGTGAAACATCGTGATTGTCAACAAAGCTGTAAAGGAGCTTTCCTGTATAAAGACACCACTGCTCTTTTCCGAACTGGCGGTTGAGCGAATGCGCAATCTCGAACATATTAAGGTCGTTGAAGCTGGAGAACAAGCCCTTATAGCATTCATAATTGGTCACGCTGTCAAGCATTTCGGGATTCATCCAGCGGTTATAATCGCCGTGGAGCGTTTCGCCCATCAGCCAGAAATCGTTTTTCAGCCACTTGCAATGACCGTGCAGTTCCTTCAGGAAATTAAGGTCGAGGCAGTATGCAACATCAAGGCGAAGTCCGTCAATGTCAAATTCCTTAACCCACCCTGTGATGACCTCCTTTAAGTATTCCTTTACTGCGGGGTTGTACAGATTCAGCTTTACAAGCTCGTAATGTCCTTCCCAGCCCTCGTACCAGAAGCCGTCATTATAGCAGGAATTTCCGTCATTGATATGAAACCAGTCACGATAACTGTTGTTGCCGTTTCTGACCTCAACGAATTTTGTGAAATCTCTGCCGACGTGGTTGAACACGCCGTCAAGTATTATCTTGATGCCGTTTTCGTGCAGCTTTTTGCAAAGTGCGGCAAAATCTGCGTTTGTGCCGAGTCTGCTGTCTATTTTTGTATAGTCAACGGTATCATATCCGTGCGCTACCGACTGGAACACGGGTCCGAAATATATAGCGTTGAAGCCCATTTCCTTTATATGAGGAATAGCGTCCTCTATCTTTTTAAGTCTGTTTTCGGTGTTCTCCGAATAATCGTTTGTCTTGGGGCAACCGCAGAATCCTAAAGGATAAATGTGATATACCGCAAAGTTTGTGAAATCACTCATTTTGAAATCTCCCTTATTTATTTTACACATCCGTAATGGCATAAAGCTCCGCCGCCGAATCGAAAACCGGTTTATCCGAAACGAACAGAGCGATATTATGCTCCTGCGCTTTAAGCAAAGCGTCGGTATCCGGTTTTACCTTTTCGCAAAGCACAACACAGGACGCACCCGTGTGTGCCGCTACGGCTATTGTGTTTACGTTTCCGATAACGGTGAACCATGCACAGCCGTCAAGGTCTTTGGTCATTGCAAGGCTTAACAGGTCGCACGAAAACACATTATTTATAACACTGTCTTCGTTACCGCTGTTAAGCACTCCGAACAATCCTTTTTCTATAAGCTGTCCGACCGTCATTTGTGAAACCTGCCTTTACCGATTGTTACGATTTATGCCGTGTTATATGCAATATGCACAAATCCATTAGATATTATACCACATTTTGCGACCTGTGTAAAGTTGAAAAACAGGTGTTGAATTTGTAGAAAATGACGGTTTTTAGGTAAAAATAGAGTAAATTTATCCGATATAAAAATACCGATTAGTGCAACATCCACAAAGAGTTGTGCAAATTTTGGTTACTAATATATAGTGAAATTTACATAGCAAATATGTTATAATTATCATATTCCCGTGAGTCTGCAAGAATTGCGGGTCAAATCCAAGGAGGTTATATAATGGGTTCCAAAGAAAAAAATACCGTACCGTTCAACGGCACGCCCGAACAAGAAAAGGCACTGCGTGAAATGATCGGTAATCACAAGGGTCAGCAGGGCGCACTTATGCCTGTACTGCAACAGGCTCAGGAAATCTACGGCTATCTTCCTATTGAGGTTCAGTCAATAATAGCCGAAGAAATGGGAATACCGCTTGAAAAGGTATATGGTGTTTCTACGTTCTACTCGCAATTCTCACTTTATCCCAAGGGTAAGTACAAAATCTCGGTATGTCTGGGTACAGCCTGCTATGTTAAAGGCTCCGGCGACATATTTGCAAAGCTTTCCGAAAAGCTCGGAATTTCGGACGGAAAATGTACACAGGACGGCATATTCTCACTTGATGCCTGTCGCTGTATAGGAGCGTGCGGACTTGCTCCCGTAATGACAGTAAACGACGATGTATACGGAAAGCTGACCGTTGACGAAATTGACGGTATTCTGGCTAAATATACAGAATAATGTTTCCGGAAATTTCTCTTAACATTCTTGATGTTGTGCAGAATTCTATCGGCGCACGGGCTTCGCTTGTCGAAATAACCGTCAGCATTGACACATCGGCGGATACTCTTACGGTCATCATCAGGGATGACGGTCGGGGAATGAGCGAGGCAGAACTGTCAAGAGCCGTCGATCCGTTCTATACCACAAGAACAACGAGAAAATACGGATTCGGAGTACCTTTTTTCAAAGCCGCATCGGAAATGACCGGCGGCAGCTTCGAGATAAGTTCAAAAGAAGGAGAAGGTACTTATATAAAGGCTGTTTTTGTACTGTCGCACATTGACAGAATGCCGCTGGGCGATATGACGGGTACGCTTATATCGCTTATAAATGCGAACTGCCGTATAGATTTCAGCTATAACTATTCGGTTGACGAAAAGCGGTTTTCGCTTGATACAAGGCAGCTCAGAGCCATACTCGGCAGTGTTCCGTTAAATATACCCGAGGTCACGGGATATATCACCCGTTATCTTGAGGACAGTACAGCCGAGGTAAACGGCGGCATCAAATATTAACGACCACGAAAGGATAATTTAAGATATGAAATCTCTTGAAGAATTAGCTGCTATCCGTGACAAGATGCAGAACGTTGTGAACCTGAGAAGCGAAGCATCGGACTGCACAAGAATTGTTGTCGGAATGGCGACCTGCGGAATTGCGGCAGGGGCAAGACCTGTTCTCAAAGCATTTTCCGACGGGATACAGGAAAAGGGCATAAAAGACGTAATGGTAATACAGGAAGGCTGTATCGGTCTTTGCCAGTATGAGCCTGTTGTTGAAGTCATCACACCCGGCAAGGAAAAGGTAACCTACGTCAATATGACATCTGAAAAGGCTGTAGAAGTAATCGAACAGCACATTATCGGCGGCAACGTTGTAACGAAGTACACGATAAACTCCGCTATGTAAAATCTGAAAGGAAACTAATATATGTATCGTTCACAAGTATTGATATGCGGTGGTACCGGTTGTACTTCTTCAGGCAGTGTTAAAATCGCCAAAAGATTACAGGAAGAAATCGACAAGAACGGTCTTACCGACGAAGTTATGGTAGTCCGCACAGGATGTTTCGGTCTGTGTGCGCTCGGTCCTATTATGATCGTTTATCCTGAGGGTACATTCTACTCGATGGTAAAGGAAGAGGATATTGCTGAAATCGTTTCGGAGCATCTGCTCAAGGGACGTATCGTTACACGTCTTGTATACGATGAAACAGTCGCAGAAAACGAGATAAAGTCGCTCAAGGAAACCGACTTCTATAAAAAGCAGCACAGAATCGCACTGAGAAACTGCGGTGTAATCAATCCCGAATGTATCGACGAATATATAGGAAGAAACGGTTATGAGGCACTCGGAAAGGTGCTCAAGACAATGACTCCCGATGATGTAATTCAGATAATTCTTGATTCGGGTCTGCGTGGCAGAGGCGGCGGCGGATTCCCTACGGGCAAGAAGTGGCAGCTTGCAAGAAACCTTGTCAAGGACGCAGATCAGAAGTATGTATGCTGTAACGCCGACGAGGGCGACCCCGGTGCATTCATGGACCGTTCTGTTCTCGAAGGCGATCCCCATGTTGTAATCGAGGCTATGGCTATTGCAGGCTATGCGATAGGCGCAACACAGGGCTATATCTACATAAGAGCGGAATATCCCATCGCCGTTCAGCGTTTACAGATAGCGATAGATCAGGCAAGAGAATACGGTCTGCTCGGAAAGAACATTTTTGACAGCGGATTCGACTTCGACCTTGATATAAGACTTGGCGCAGGCGCATTCGTATGCGGCGAGGAAACAGCGCTTATGACATCTATCGAAGGTAACAGAGGCGAGCCCAGACCCCGTCCTCCCTTCCCTGCGGAAAGCGGTCTTTTCAAGAAGCCTACCGTACTCAACAACGTTGAGACATACGCTAACATTCCTCAGATAATCCTTAACGGTGCTGACTGGTTCGCATCTATGGGTACTGAAAAGTCAAAGGGAACAAAGGTATTTGCTCTCGGCGGTAAGATACACAACACGGGACTTGTTGAGGTTCCTATGGGTACTACACTGCGTGAGGTTATTTACGAAATCGGCGGCGGTATCCCCAACGGCAAGGCATTCAAGGCGGCTCAGACGGGCGGTCCTTCGGGCGGATGTATCCCTGCGGAGCATCTCGATATACCGATAGACTACGATAACCTTATCGCTATCGGCTCTATGATGGGTTCGGGCGGACTTATCGTTATGGACGAGGATAACTGTATGGTAGATATTGCGAAGTTCTTCCTTCAGTTCACCGTTGATGAGTCCTGCGGTAAATGTACACCCTGCCGTATCGGTACAAAGCGTCTTTACGAAATGCTCGAAAAGATAACATCGGGCAATGCTACTATGGAAGACCTCGACAAGATGGAGAAGCTGTGCTACTACATCAAGAACAACTCTCTGTGCGGTCTTGGTCAGACAGCTCCCAACCCCGTTTTATCAACTCTGCGTTACTTCAAGAACGAGTATATCGCACACGTTCAGGATAAGAAGTGTCCTGCAGGCGTATGTCAGGATCTTCTCACATACAAGATCATCGACCTCAGGTGTAAGGGCTGTACAGCCTGCGCAAGAGGCTGCCCTGTCGGAGCGATCTCGGGTACTGTCAAGCAGCCCCACACCATTGACACTGCAAAGTGCATCAAGTGCGGTGCTTGTATGGCTAAGTGTAAGTTCGGTGCAATTATTAAGGAATGATCCGGTTTGACGGATAACTGAAAGGAATAAATTTTACTATGGTTAATATAAAGATTAACGGCATAGAGTACGCAGTCGAAGAAGGTACAACCATCCTTGAAGCCTGTCGTCAGAACGGCATCAGAATTCCTACTCTCTGCTGGTTAAAGGATATAAACGCAATCGGTGCGTGCCGTATCTGCGTGGTTGAAATGACAGGCGCAAGAAGCCTTGTTGCATCGTGCGTTTACCCGTTATCGAAATTTGATGAGGGCAAGAACATTCTGACACACTCCCCTGCTGTATTACAGAGCAGAAAGATGACGTTACAGCTTCTGCTTTCAGATCACAATATGGACTGCCTTGCCTGCTCAAGAAACGGAAGCTGTGAGCTTCAGGAGCTGTGTAAGGAGCTTGGTGTTGACGATACGACATTTTTTGAGGGCGAGAAGAACGAGTACGATATTGACTACAGCTCGAAGCATATGTTCCGTGACAACAACAAGTGCATTCACTGCCGCCGTTGTATCGCCGCCTGCGACAAGCTTCAGGGTATAGGTGTAATCGGTGCAAACAACAGAGGCTTCAAGACAAGCATCGACTGTGCGTTTGACCTTGATCTTGCTGAGACTGCCTGTGTATCTTGCGGTCAGTGTATAACAGCTTGTCCTACAGGTGCGCTTGCAGAAAAGGACGATACGGACAAGGTATGGGACGCACTTGCAGATCCCGAAAAGGTAGTTGTTGTACAGACAGCACCCGCAGTAAGAGCATCGCTCGGAGAGGCATTCGGCTATCCTATGGGTACACCCGTAGAGGGCAAGATGGTTGCGGCTCTTCGCAGACTCGGCTTCAATGCCGTATTTGACACAAACTTCGGTGCAGACCTTACTATAATGGAGGAATCGCACGAATTCCTTGACAGAGTTACAAACGGCGGTGTACTTCCGATGATCACATCATGTTCACCCGGCTGGATAAGATTCTGCGAGGCTTACTTCCCCGAATTTATCCCCAACCTTTCTTCCTGCAAATCTCCTCAGCAGATGAACGGTGCTATCACAAAGACATACTGGGCAAAGAAGATGGGAATTGACCCCAAGAACATTGTAAGTGTTTCTGTGATGCCGTGTACAGCTAAGAAATTCGAGATAGGCAGAGAGGATCAGTCTGCGGCAGGTGTTCCCGATGTTGATATTTCAATCACAACAAGAGAGCTTGTCAAGATGATAAACCGTGCAGGCTTACGCTTCAGAGATCTGCCCGACGAGGTTGCAGATTCGCCTTTAGGAAACGGCACAGGCGCAGCTGTTATCTTCGGTGCTACGGGCGGCGTTATGGAAGCGGCTCTTCGTACAGCTGTATGGAAGCTGACAGGCGAAACTGCGGACAGCCCCGTTGAATTCAAAGATGTAAGAGGCGTTGAGGGTATCAAGACGGCTGAATACAAGGTAGGCGACCTTACTGTAAAGGTAGCTGTTGTATCGGGTCTTGCAAACGCTAAGAAGTTCCTTACCAAAGTTAAGAACGGCGAGGTAGAATGCCACTTCATCGAGATCATGGCTTGTCCCGGCGGATGTGTAAACGGCGGCGGTCAGGTTATCCAGCCTGCAGATGTACGCAACTTTACGGATATCCGTGCAGAGCGTGCAAAAGCTCTCTACAGCCTTGATGACGCAAACAAGCTCAGGAAGTCGCACGAAAGCCCCGATGTAAAGGAAGTATACGAAAACTTCCTCGGAGAACCCGGAAGCCACATTGCTCACGAGATTCTTCATACATCGTATAAGGCAAGTCACTTAAGCAAGTAACAACCATTATATAACCGTGAGCCGCTCTGCTGTACGGCAGGGCGGTTTACATATTTCCATACGGCTTGCGGATACTATGACAGATTTTAGTTAATTTACTTTTAGCTAATAAGTTAAACTCTGAAAATTGTTACATACATTTGTTAATAACGAACATTTTTGAAACAGAAATAAGTAATTTACACGGTTTTCATTAGTTAAATTGCACAATAATATTGTATGAATTTTGACTATTATGTGAATTGAATTAAGCGTTTCAATGTGGTAAAATCTAAGTAACAGATGTGTGTAAACGATTGCAACACATTACATTATGGAGGTTTTTAATATGAATTTCAAAAGAATTCTTGCAGGCGTTATGGCCGGTGCTACCGCTATTTCTCTTGCAGCTTGCTCAAACAGCGGCAACGGGGGCTTTGACTCAACCGCTACTTCTGATACTTCAAGTACCGGAACAACGATTGATGATGAAAAAGAAAATCCGGTCAGCGTAGGCGATATCAGTTTAAGCGCAGGTGAAGATGTTGAGCCTGCAGAGCTTCAGTATCTCGGCTGCTACGATATAACAACAGCCGGTGACGTAAAGCCTGCATATAAGTATTTCTCGGAAAACTACGGCTGTACAATCAAATGTACAATAGTAGGATCGCTCCAGATACTTGAAAAGCTGACAACGGCTATTTCATCGGGCGAATCTCCTGACCTTGTTGACTATGCAGACAACACATTCCCGCTCATTATGTCAAAGAATATGTACACACCTCTTGACGAATATATGGATCTTTCCGCTCCTCAGTGGTCTGGTCTTGAGCAGTATATAAACAAGTACAAGTGGAACGGCAAGAATTACTACTACCCCTGGGCTTATAACGTTTCACCCTACTTCCTTATCTACAACAGAGGAGTATTTGAGCAGATAGGTCTTGAAGATCCCAAGGAGCTTTACGATGAAGGTAAGTGGACATGGGATGCAATGACCGATGTGATCCGTAAGTTCATTGACTCGGATAACGACGGCAACAGAACAGGTCTTTACGGTGCTACCGAATATACGGCACAGGCAATAATCGACTCAACAGGCGTACCGCTTATAGAGATCGGTGAGGACGGTAAGCTGGTAAGCAACTTCAGCAATGCAAGCGTTGACAGAGCCGCTACATTTATGCAGTCACTCAAGAGCGAAGGTCTTGCAAAGTTCCAGGAAGGCGTTATAAACGTTGACGAAGATCCTATCATTTCGGGTACAGCGGCATTCCAGGGTATGGGCGAATGGATCATCACTAACTATGCAAGAAAGATGACAAAGGATGATTCTCTTGATATATTCTTCGTTCCCTTCCCCAGAGATTCACAGGCTGATGAATATTATTATTCAATGTCGGCATTCGGTTATCTTGTACCCGCAGGTTCAAAGTATGCAAAGCAGGCATCGGTATTTATCAACTGCTGCCGTCTGAGCAATACAGATGAGGATCTTAAGGCTACAACAAAGGCAAGTATCATGAAGAACAAGAAGTATACAGATGAACAGTATGACTTCCTGTACAGCTTCAAGGAAATCAACAATTTCCACGCTGTAGTTGACGAGCCTTACGGTCTTGACGAAACAACAGGTCAGATAATCAAGGATATTCTCGGCAACACGCTGTTCGATCTGCAGAGCGAAACATACGCAGGTCAGTCGTGGACACAGATGCGTGAAGCTAATATCGGTTCAATCAACAAGCAGATTGAATACTACAACGGTCTTATCACAAGCGGTAACTCCTGAGTAGAATAAAGCGAATAATAATTATAACCGCAGTTTTCGGACTGCGGTTATTTTTAGGCGTTTTTTGCATAGCAAAAGGGCTTTGAAAAACAAAGCCCTCAGCTTGTAGAAAAAGTCTTTTTTGAAATTAACTTCTGATTTATTATCCCTATCCCCCTGCCCCCTTTCCCCCGGAAAGGGGGTG
>ERZ780000.667-NODE-667-length-10718-cov-5.282847_pt1 | contig 10718 bp, 10 predicted proteins | sample MGYA00511089_ERZ780000 | MGnify/ENA primary metagenome ERZ780000 (study PRJEB29588, sample SAMEA2146321) | human gut metagenome | biome: human gut; feature: human-associated habitat; material: faeces | place: Denmark | collected 2008/2010 ...
AACAATAAAAAAGAATAGAATTCTTTTTGTATTGTCTTCGATTTGCACTACCTTTGCACCCGCAAACAGGGGTACTTGCTCAACCCCCTTTAACAAAACAAGAACATGGACAATAGTAAAAAGCAGGTGAGTGTGCTGTTTATGCTTTTCAGCATTCTCTTTTGTGTTTGCCTGATTGCGGCAAACATCCTTGAAACAAAGCAAATTTCTGTATTGGGAATCAGCCTAACGGGTGGCTTGATCGTCTTCCCCGTGAGCTACATCATCAACGACTGTGTCTGCGAGGTGTGGGGCTACGGCAAGGCACGCCTCCTCATTTGGACAGGTTTTGCGATGAATTTCTTCTTCGTAGCCACGGGTGCGATCTGTGACGCCATTCCTGGTGCACCCTACTGGAACAACGACGCGGGATTCCATGCCATCTTTGGATTGGCACCTCGTATTGCGGCTGCCTCTTTTGTGGCATTCGTTATCGGTAGTTTTGCCAATGCCTATGTGATGAGTCGTATGAAGCTACACGACGGCGCACGCCGCTTTTCCGCTCGTGCCATTCTCTCGACGATTGCTGGAGAGAGCCTCGATTCGCTCATCTTTTTCCCTTTGGCGCTTGGTGGCGTGGTACCGGCCTCGGAACTGCCGAAGTTGATGCTCTGGCAGGTGGTGCTCAAGACGGCCTATGAGGTCGTGGCATTGCCTATTACTATCCGCGTGGTGCGTGCGCTGAAACGCCACGAGGGGGAGGTCTATGACCGTGGTGTAAACTACAACATCTTTAAGATTTTTGAACTTCAGGGCTAACCAGCCCATCGTCGGGCTTCCCGCTAATGGTCTTGTCTGAGCAACAGCCATGTACGGGTAGCCCGACAAATGAATCATTTGACTATCATCACATGATGGAGAACATGAGAAGAGAAGAGGAGGGACTTAGTGCATTGGGGCAGAAGACCCAATACAAGATGGACTATGCTCCCGAGGTGCTGGAGACGTTTGAAAACAAGCATCCAGAGAACGACTATTGGGTGCGGTTCAACTGCCCCGAGTTTACCAGTCTTTGTCCTATCACGGGACAGCCCGACTTTGCAGAAATTCGCATTAGTTACATCCCAGGCCAGAGGATGGTGGAGAGCAAGAGCCTGAAACTCTATTTGTTTAGTTTCAGAAATCACGGCGATTTCCACGAGGACTGTGTGAATATCATTATGAAGGATCTCATACGGCTGATGAGTCCTAAGTATATTGAGGTGACTGGACTATTTACGCCCCGTGGCGGTATCAGCATCTGGCCATACGCCAACTACGGAATGCCAGGTACGAAGTATGAGCGTTTGGCCGAACAACGGTTGATGGCGCACGAATAGTAACCAGGTATGCCTTATTGCTCTGTACTCATGATGAACTCGCTAAATCTCTTGAGCTGTGTGGCGGTGGAGAACTGTTCGTCAAATAGTCGGAGGGAAGCCTCGTTGGTTTTGGCGACCTTCAGGGAGTTGATGAGGGAGATGTAATCGGACGTGTTGTGGCATTCGCATCCTGCTCCTGGGTAGTTTAGGATGGGAATGCCCTCGAAAGCCTCAGCTGATCCAATGACATATTTGCCATAGCGCAGAGCCTCTACAGTCTTGGTCTTAAGTCCCGACCCCGACAGGATGGGGGCGACAACAGCCGTGGCCTGTAGGTAGTAAGGCGCCAGATCGTCCACTCTTCCAAGGAAGTGAACTTTGGGCATGGCGGTAGCATCTTGAAAGGCCTCTGCGATGTTGCCGACGACGAGCAGGGGAATATGGACCGACGGGGCTATCTCCTTTATATAATAATCCATCGCCTCCTTGTTGGCAAAGAAATTGGTACCAACAAAGAGCAGGTATTGTTCGGGCAATTTCACGGGATCGTGATGCTCTGCTGCATCGTAGGCGTCAAATGAGGTGGGCAGGATGAAGTCTGCCCCTCGGTGGTAGCGCTTCTGCAACTGCCGGTTGTCGCGCTCGTTGAGCGTGATCAGATAGGAGGCGTGGTCGATGCAGCAGCGTTCGTTATGGGCTATGAAACCCACCATCAACTTGTCTTGAGGCTGATGGGTGGTTTTATATTTCTGCTGGTAATAATCCACTTCCACGTTGTGGAAAAAGCAAATGGTCTTGAAGCCGTGGCGCGCAAACTCTCGCAGATAAACGCCATAGTGAGACCCGTCGAAGAAGACGAAGTCGTAGGGTTGTGAGAGATGGTATTTCAATTGTTTGCGCAAGCTCCGACGGTCGCCATAACTCTCGCGGAGCAGGACGTTCTTCAGCCTAACTGCCAGCGACGGAACCCCGATGGTGAGTTCCGCCACTTGCAGGCCGAGGGCTTTGAGGAAGGCAAGGTTGCGCTTGGCAACCGCGCTTCCGCCGTCGTTTCTAGCATTGTAGTCTCGAGAGACAAATAAGACGCGCTTCATGATTCTTTTGCTCTTTAGTCAGCCTTGGGTGTGGAGAAAACTGATGCTCTGTGGAAACAGTGTTATTCCCAGACCGTCTCGTGGATGGCATCAAGGAATCCGTGCCCATAGAGTTCGTCGGGCTCTACATAGTTGCCCTCTCCCCACTCGTTCCAGGAGCGAAGGAAGAGAATCTTGTGCTCGGGCTTCTTGTTCTTGATGACTTCCAGGGCTTGGAGAATGTGCTTCTTGAAGTTCTCCGGCGTTGCGTTGACGAAGACACCGTCCATATTGCCGGCGCGCGGACTACGGTCCCACTGCGGCATGATATTGGGATAGACATTTTCCCAACTGTCCTCGGGAGCAAAACAATGTTTCATCACCTCCGGATAGTCGAGACAGAGCGTCTTGAGTTGTGGTATCAGCTTGCGCAGGAAGATCTGTGAGATACGCTTGTACTTTCCTGTATAGATCATCTCGGCACGGGGACGGCCGAAAGAGCAGACTGCGTCGAAGCCAAAACTGAGAAAGTCATTATAAAGCTCCGCACTCGACTCCAGATTGGGCAATACGCGCTTGGTGCTACCGTCGGGCATGCGCTTCACGGTAGAGGTGGAGTGGCCCATGGCGACGAAGTGGACGCCTTTGAGCCCACTCTCCTTTGCCCATTTACGCCACAGGTCCATAAAGAGCGTCACATCTGGAAAATGGTATGGATCCCAGATGAGGAAAATGGGTTTGTCATCGACGGTGATATAGCGATGGTCCTTGAAGGCCTTGAGTGCATACTCGAAGTGCATCCGGTAGTCGGGTTCGCCGAGATACTCCTGTTTGGAGATGATGACCTTAGAGTCTGCCATACCCTTGCCGCGCTGCCACGTCTTGGTTGTCCAGTCGTGATTGGCCCAGGCGAGACAGAAAGGAAAATCGGGCTTACCCGAGGCAACGACCTCGTTGAATGGTCTTTCAAGCAACATCTTTCCATTGCCGCGCCAGTAGTGCCAATAGGCAAAGCCCTCTACGCCCGCTTCACGAGCCAGTTGCGCCTGTTCTTCGCGCACCTCGGGCACACGCAGGTCGTAGAAGCCCAAGTCGGTCGGGATGCGTGGCTGGTGGTGTCCCTTGAACAGAGGCTTACCCTTGACGACGTTGTGCCACTCGGTGAAACCCTTTCCCCAAACGTTGTCGTTCTCGGGGATGGGGTGAAACTGCGGTAGGTAAAATGCTATAACTCTTGCTTTCATGAGTTTCTTAATTTATTTTCTTGATGATTTTTGCTGGACAGCCTGCGGCTACGCAGTAGTCAGGCAAGTCGTGAGTCACACAACTGTTGGCTGCAACAACTACGCCGTCGCCTATTTTCACGCCAGGTAGGATGCAGACATTGTTGGCCAGCCATACATTATTGCCGATGATGACCTCGCCTTTTGACAGTAATGGGCGGCTGGAGGGTGCGCATTGGAGCGCCTCAATTGTGTCTGTGGCGCCATGAGCATTGTCGGTAATGATAACATTGGTGCCCGTCAGTAGGTTGTCGCCAATCGTTATGCCGCGTGTGGCAGTTAGGTGGGCGTATGCCCCTATGTGGCATCCGTTGCCGATTTTTATCTCTGCCTTTCTGTTGTCTTGTGGAAAGACCGTCAGGACGGTGTGTTTGTCAATCTCACAGTCATCACCAATGGAAACTAAGTCTAAACGGTTGGCGCGCTCCAGTGGGTAGCCAAGAATTGAACACTTGCCCCAACGCTTGAAACGGTGGGCATAATAGCCCGTATAGATGTGTACGCCGAATGCGTTGACAAGTTTGAACAAAATGGGTGGAAAGACGAGGCTGAATCCCCGTCCTATTCCTTCTGCTATTGGTTTAATGACTCCTTTCACGTTCGATTCTCTCGTAAAACTGGATAATGCTGTTAATGTACCGTTGCTGCGTATAGTATTCGGAGACCGTTCTCAATGCCCTCTCACGTACGGCTTGCAGTTCTTGGCTGCTTGCAGAGCAGAGTTTCTCAAGGCATAACACCAATTCATCCACGTTGTGGAAGCGGAAACCGATTTCCTCTCCCGTCAGCAGAAAGCCGTTGTCGTACTGTTCTTTTGTCCCTGCGGTGTCGCGGCCGATTGTGATGCAGTTACAGAGCATTGCCTCGGGGAGGCATCTGCCAAAGCCTTCGAAGCGGGAGGGCACGATGGTGGAGATGGCGTGGCGCATCAGATGATGAATGTCCTTGCGCGGGCCGAGGAAGGTTACTTTATCTTTAACGCCCTTATCTTCTAAATATTGTGTGACTTTCTGATAATAGATTGCATCAGTCACCTCTCCTGCGATAGCCAATGAACAACATGCAGACCTATTTCTTTCTGTAAATCGAGTGTAGGCGATGGCCAAATCCATGAGACCTTTCGTCTCTTCGATGCGGCCCGCGTAGAGCAGATAGGGAGTTGGGGGAAGTTGTTTGACATCTTGCTCCTTTTCCATGACGATTCCATTATAGACGACAACAGACCTCGGATTACCCTCTAGGTGGTGGTGTCGCTGGATGGCTTTCGTGATGCAAATGGCGTAATTCGCAGCCAGTTGCTTGTGGAATGTTTTGGAGGAGGGGAAGTAATGTAGGCCGAAATCTACATCGGCGTACTCGCGTATATGGTAGATATGGGGTATTCCCAACCGTTTAGCCACTCGTTCGCCTACGTCCACGACACTCACGTTGCTATGAATCATCGCTATCTTCTTCGATTTGACTAGATTATAGACGGTGTTGACAGCTTTATGTATGAGGATTCTCCGTGCGACGAGACGTGGAAGAAACAGGATAGCTTCCTTGGCGTTGCGCAAGTCGGGGTAGGTATTGGTGCGGAAGGGAATGGTTATTACCTCTACACCCATCTGCCGGAGCGTAATTGCTACGCCCTCTTTGTCGGGAGCGACTACTATTGGTGTGTGGCCCTGCTCCTGCACTCCTTTGATAAGTGTCAGGAAAGACTTGGATGCCCCGCCTAAGGGGTAGGTGGAGTGGAGGATATAGAGGATGTTCATAGCTATTTTTCCTTTTCTTTCTTCTTTTTCCCTGCGTCATCAGGGAGGGGTGGTGCCTCATGGGCAAGGTCGTAATATGTAAGGTAGTTGCTGTACCATAGCGGATAGCCGCGTACGATGAAGCCCAAGAGTGCAAGGATAAACGCACTCGCCGTTGCTCTGCGGTCTCTGATTTTGCCAAGTGAGGCGATATAGAATATGAGCATCAACACTGTACCGACGATTCCGTTTTCATAAATGAAGACCTTGTAGCCGGAGTTACCAAACTCGGGGTTTTCGCGCTTTTTGCCAAAGATGACGGCAGATGACTCACAGAGTTTCTCGAAGTCGGTGTCGAAGTCCTCCGTCACGCGATTGTTGCCTGCCATCTCGCCGTCCTCCACCTCCAGGCGGATCAGGATGAGGTCGTGGAGTAGATTCTCTCCATTATTATAAAAGAAAGAACCCACGACGATGGTGCTGATAAAAGCAACCATCATGATCAGTTTGCCGATAAACTGTTTGCGCTGAACCCATAACTTCAGGAAGATGACAACCACGTAGATGACGTAGGCTGCAAGGGAGAACGTGAGCAGCAGGGCTACGAGGAGGACTATATTATACCATTTTTTCCACTTACCAAATTGCGTGGAGAGCAACAAGGTTGCAGCTGTTCCAAGGTGGCCTGGTTCAAGGAATACCGAACTGAAGCGAGGGAAAAACGCCCACAGTGTACGATCGTCAATCATAAAGAGGAAATAGTTCGTATATGAATAGAGATCGTCACCATAGACAGCGTCGACACCTACAAAGGGGAAACCAACGAGGTATAGGAAGAATGCGGGGATCGAAACCAGAAGAAGACCGCCCATAACCTTGCACAGGAAGGTCATAAAAGCTTCCATTTTCTCCGTTTTGAGGCGGAAGATCGAGTAGAAGATGGCCGTGTGGAAGACGTTCACGATGTAGCCGTTGATATTGGTCTCGTTGATGACGAGCATATAGGTGGAAATGGCTACATAGCCCATGACGGGAGCCAGAAAATGGTCGTTGGTGAACCAGTTGTCCTTTGTGGTTTTCGATATCAGCATTGCCGTACCGATGAGCAAGCCCGAGGGCAAGGGGTACAGTGTGCCCAAAGGCCACAAGAACCAAGGGTGCAGGGAGCCAAAGAAAGCCAAAAGTATGCCTGCGTAGAAGCATATTTGGACTAACTTCTCTTTCTTGATGGTTTGAATGTCAAGTTTCTTAAGTCTCATACTGCGCACTTACCAATGATTCGTTTGAGGATTTGCTCTTTGAAATATCCGCGCTCGTTGCGATCCAGGACCGTGAACCAGCTTACCAAGAAGGAGACGGAAACGGAGAGTACTCCCGTCAGCAGGAAGCGGTACTTGAAATGGAATAGCAATTGGCAGCCGCCGCTCGTGGCACAGGCCAAAAGGGCCAGGGGCAGTAGTGGGACTATCACATGGAGGAAGAAATCCTTCATGCTCATCTGGGTTTTCCAATGTATGTATGGAATACGCGCCAAGGCCACCAGCAGTTCGATAGCGACGAACATGCCCATCGCCTCAGCTATTGTACCTCCGTTTTGGAAAAGGATGTAGCTGATGGGAAGGTAGACCAGTTTCGGCGTGTACATCAGTAGCGTATAGGTTCTTATCTTGCCGATGGCCTGGTTGATGGTGTTGAGGCCCGCTGTCAGTTGGTCGCAGATGAAACTCAGCAGGATGGCGTTGCAGAACAAGGCGCAGTAATCTGGCACCTTTGTGAGCCACACATTGAGAATGGAAGGCATCTCAAACATCAGCGGCACGAGGATGATGATGAGCAACATGGTGGAGTATTTGCTCTCTTTCTCCGCCAGGGCAAATACCTTCTTGCGATCCTTGTTGCCTTCCGCTTTCATAATCTGAGGATTCATCGCGTTGAGGATCGAGGTGGACAAGAAGGAAATGGCTCCAAATACCTGGTTGGCGATACCATAGGCTGCGTTGACCGTTGTACTGAAACAGATGTTGAGAATGATGGCCATGCCTTGGTTGCGCGCCGCCACAGCTCCCATGCCGTAGGTGGTCCAGCCTGCGAAACCCAGCAGTTGACCGATGTATATCCGGCTAATATCCCGTTTGCGAATCAGGAGCGAACACTCCGGAAACTGCCAGTTGGCATAGAGAGCGAATGCCAGCAGGTTGAGGAGTTGGATGCCCGCGAGGATGAAGACGTAGAGCAGCAGCTTGTCGGCCTGGATGTAAAGCAGTAGGTAGGCTAAGGCCAACTTTAGGATCGCATCGACCATCTCGACCAGAGAGATGAAGACGATATTCTCTTTGGCTATGAAGAGTGCTTTGAAAGGAGCGGTGACGACGGTGACAAGGAGTATCGCCACCGTGATGTCATAGACAGACTTCGCCGCATCGAGGCGGTCGGGGTCGATCTTGAGAAAATCGTTCATCAACAGTCCTTTGATGGCAAGGAGGGCCAAGCCAATGAGAAGACCGAGGATGATGTGGAGGAACAAGCTGTTGGTGAAGAAGCGCTTCACCTGGCTGGTGCGGTGGCGACCATAATAGTAGGAGACATAGCGCTGGGTCGTGATGACCAAGGCGTTGGTGATGAAGCCAAGCATGGCGATGACGCCTCCGACGACGGAGAAGATGCCGTAGTCGGAGACACCGATAGCCTCCAGTACAATACGCATGGAAAATAGTGACAAGATCGTTGTCACTATTGCCTTGATATATTGTACGGATGTGTTGAGGATGATTCGCTTGTTGGCTTCCATTGATGCGCTTACGGTCTTCGTCCTTTATCGTTTGCTTTTGAAGAGCAGGTCCTTGACGCTGAAGAATGCAATAATGAAGAAGGTCAGGAACACACAGAAGGCAACAAAGATCATGCGCTTCGGGCTCGTGGCCTTGATAGGCACGTCGGCACCCTTGACCATGGTGAAGACGGGCGTGTACTGGCGCAGTTTCGCACGTGCTGCTTCCAGCTGCGTGTTCATTGCGGTATAGGTGTTGTATTGCATCTGCATCGTGTTCTCCAGATCCTCGATTTTCGACTTCTCGCTCTCCAGGATCACATCGAGATTCTCGTCTGCCGTCTTGGCATAGAGGCGGCGCGTCTTCTCATATTCCGCGCGGGCGTCGTCGGCGAGTTTCTCGTAGTACTCCACGTCGCGGCGTGCCTTGTTGGTACGATACTTGATGATGAAGTTCTGCAGGCGCTCGCGCACGGAGTCGGCAAGCGTCTGGCAGACCAGCGGGTCCTGTGCCGTGGCGGTGATAGAGATGACGCCCGTTTTCTTGTCCACGCTGATGCCTATGTCGTCGCGCATCTTGTTGACGATGCCGTCGTCTTTTTTGGAGAGGAAGTAGGGGTTGAACTGACTCTTGGAGGTGTTGCCCTTGAATTCGTTGTTGGACTTGGGAAACATCTTCTCGATCTTCTTCATGATCGTGTCGCCCTGTTGCGAGAGCCAGGACTGGTCCTGATGGTAGCGCATGTAGGCGTAGTAGGTCGTATCAACCGATTTGTCCGCCGTCACGACGCGGATGTTGAAGAGGCTTGCCACGAAACCGTTGTCCTCCATCAAGTCAGGATAGAGCGTCGGCGAGATGGCATCCGTACTCTGGACGGCTGACATGTCGAAGCCAAAGGAGGCAGCGATGGAACTGAGAGCACCACCCGAGCTGACAGGGTTCTCTATCTCTGGCGCCATCGTCGTGCTGGTCGTGTAGGTGCGGGGCACGTCCACGATGATGATGGCAGAGACTACGGCCGCTACGGGCAGCAGGGCCACAAACCACCATTTCTTCTTCCACAGGCGGCGGCCTATCTCCCTCAGGTCGATGGTGTCGTCCTCGTCGGTCGTTTTGGTTGCCCTTGATCGTTGCGGTGTCCTTGGTCATGGTGGGGGCGGAAGGAGTGGATGGGCTTTCAGCCTGTGTGTCCACTTGCTCCTCCGTAGAGGTCTCCAAGGTGGATTCCTCTATCGTGTCTTTGGATTCGCTTTCAGAAGAGGCGGTTGCCTTCTTCTGCTCCCGCTTCTTCTGAAACTCTTCCCATTTACGCTTGATATCGAATCTGTTCATGATTTTTCAAAGTGTCCTTGTTGATGGATCTGACGTGTGCGGCTCGCTCCTTGCTATCGTTTACTTCAAGAGGTTGGCGATGGTGGCAATCACGGCGGCGATGGATGCCGTGCTTGAGCCAATGCTCAGCGTCTCAGCCAGCGACATCTTGCTCTGGGCCTTAGTCGGAACGAAGATCTCACATCCTGGCTCCACCTTGGCGTCATGGCCCACACGGGCCACACTACCATTCATATAAAGGATATAGGTCTGGCGCTTTTTCGCGTCGCTCGCAAAGCCACCTGCCTGATCGATGTAGTAGGAGACCTTCTTGCCAGCTACGTAGCCCACGGTGTTGGAGTGGAGCACGGCACCGTTGATTTTCACCGTACCGTTGTACTCGGGGATGACCAGGCGGTCGCCGTCGCGGAGGATGATGTCAGCGTTGCCACCAGGATTGCGCATGGCTTCGTCCAGACGGATACCCACGGGGTAGTAGTCGGGGATGGTGTAGCGTTGCATCTCCACGTCGTTGGCTTGCTTCATCACGGTAGTGGCACCAGCTGCGTTGGAACTTCTGGTGGCTATCTCCAGGAGATTCTTATTCTGCTTCTCACGCGCCATGCGCTGAATCTCCTGCATACGGATGCGCTCCGTCTCGTTGGTCTTTCTCTCCAGTTGTGCACCCGCGACGTAGGCCATATTGGTCGGGCCACCACAACGGCGCATGATGTCGGAGAGGCGGGCGTTGCGGGTCTTGAGCGTATAGGTTCCGGCAAACAGTACCTGACCGCTCACCTCCACGTTCTGCTGCTCGTTGTAGCCAGGGCTGCGGTGTATGAACACCTGGTCGAATGGCTGAAGCACGAAGCCCGGTTCGCCGTCGATGACAAAGCCATCCTTCAGGGCGAAGGTGTAGGTCTGAGCGAGGACGGAGTCCGTCTCCAGGGCGCGGGGATTGATGATTCTGCGGCTCACGTCCACACGTACGGTCGAGGCCTTCATGGTCAGTCCGCCTGCCTGAAGGATGAAGTCCTCCAGCGTCTCGTTGTCTGCATATTGATATATACCGGGATATTGCACCTCTCCGTCTATGGTCAGCGTCCGTTCCTCTTGCATGTCCGTACGTGTTGGTATGAAGAGAATGTCGCCATTCTGCAGCGGGATGTCGGCTGCACGGCCCGTCAGAATGCACTCCCCATCGACA
>ERZ780000.668-NODE-668-length-10695-cov-4.322556_pt1 | contig 10695 bp, 8 predicted proteins | sample MGYA00511089_ERZ780000 | MGnify/ENA primary metagenome ERZ780000 (study PRJEB29588, sample SAMEA2146321) | human gut metagenome | biome: human gut; feature: human-associated habitat; material: faeces | place: Denmark | collected 2008/2010 ...
GGACGCATCCCCTTCGACGACGTGATGGACTAGGCACGTGAGCAGACCGAGCGCGACTATCAGTTGGCTTCCGGTCTTTCCACCGACGTGGAGACCGACGACAAGATTCTCGACCAGGCAAAAGCACGCCTGCCGTGGCTGATCATCGGAATGATAGGCGGACTGTCGAACTCTTGGATTCTCGGCAATTTCGAGGGCAATTTTGCCAACAATCCCGCCATCGCGCTTTTCATCCCGCTTATCGGCGGCACTGGCGGAAACGTGGGAATCCAATCGTCGGCAATCGTTGTACAGGGACTTGCCAACGGCTCGCTCGACCTTAGGAAGTCGTTGTCGCAGATTGTCAAGGAGCTTGGACTTGCGCTGATCAACGCAAGCATCATCTCGCTGCTTGTGTTTGCCTACAACTTCTTCATTTTCCATCCCGATTTCAAGATTACGATAGCCGTGTCGGCGTCGTTGTTTGCCGTAGTGCTGTTCGCCGCTACGTTTGGCACGTTCGTGCCGCTGACACTTGAGAAGATGAAGGTGGACCCGGCGATAGCCACAGGCCCGTTTATCACCATAACCAACGACATTATCGGCATGATGATCTACATGACAGTGTGCATGATGCTGTTGCAATAGAATCAAAAACAAATTAATCCTATAAAACTTAGAAAAGCAATGTCAAAAGTATTAATTATCGGAGCCGGCGGCGTCGCTACGGTGGCAGCCCACAAGTGCGCCCAGAATTCCGATGTGTTCAGCGAAATCGTTATCGCATCGCGCACGAAGAGCAAGTGTGACGCCTTGGCTAAAGCCATCGGCAAAGACAATGTCACAACCGACCAGGTTGATGCCGACAAGGTGCCGGAACTGGTGGCTTTGTTCAAGAAGCACAAACCCGACTTGGTGGTAAACCTTGCGTTGCCATATCAGGATCTTACGATAATGGATGCCTGCCTCGAGTGTGGCGTAAGTTATCTTGACACCGCCAATTATGAGCCTCTCGACGAGGCGAAATATCAATACTCATGGCAATGGGCATACAAGGACCGCTTTGAGAAAGCCGGACTGACTGCAATTCTCGGTTGCGGTTTCGACCCTGGAGTGTCGGGCATTTTCACTGCCTACGCTGCAAAGCACTATTTCTCAGAGATGGAGCATCTCGACATCGTGGACTGCAACGCCGGAAACCACGGCAAGGCTTTCGCCACCAACTTCAACCCTGAAATCAACATCCGCGAGATTACACAGCGCGGAAAGTTTTATGAGAACGGGGAGTGGCACGAAACCGACCCGCTGTCGGTTCACAAAGCGTTGAACTATCCAAACATCGGAGCCCGCGAGTCGTATCTGATGTATCACGAAGAGCTTGAGAGTCTTGTAAAGAACTATCCGTCAATCAAGCGCGCACGTTTCTGGATGACGTTCGGCCAGGAGTATCTGACACACCTGCGTGTGATTCAGAACATCGGAATGGCAAGCATCGAGCCTATCAATTACAATGGTATGGAAATCGTGCCTATCCAATTCCTCAAGGCTGTTTTGCCAAACCCTAAAGAGCTTGGCGAAAACTATACCGGCGAGACATCGATTGGCTGCCGCATCAGCGGTAAGGACAAGGAAGGCAAAGAGATGACCTACTATGTCTACAACAACTGCTCTCACCATGCCGCCTACCTCGAAACCGGTATGCAGGCTGTCAGCTACACCACCGGTGTGCCGGCAATGATTGGCGCGATGATGTATCTTAAAGGCATTTGGAAACGTCCGGGCGTGTGGAACGTTGAGGAGTTTGATCCGGATCCATTCATGGAGCAGCTCAACAAGCAGGGTCTGCCCTGGCACGAAATCTTCAATTCCGATCTGGAAGTGTAGTGCAAGAAACATAGAATCACAAAAAGTAATCCCGCATTGTCAACAACAGTGCGGGATTACTTTTTGTCAATATGTCATGTCGCTGACGCTTAGTCTTTGACAAGCACCTTGATAGGACGGCGGCATTGGTCGCTGTAGACCATGTAGGCACCGTAAGGCAACAGTTCGCAGTGGCCTTCGCTCACTGAGTCGATAACCTTTATCACGCGTCCTGTCATGTCGATGATGCGCACGTTGGTGTGGGCTACGGCGCAACGGAAATAAATGCCGTTGCCGCTAGGGAGCAAGGCGTGCGGTTCAGTAGTCTCGATGCCGTTGACGCCGGCTGGGTCGACAGTGATGACGTTTGATTCGTCCGACATGCGGTTCAGTCTTACCGCCTGTATGGTATAACTGTAGGTGGCACCAGATTTTGCTTCCCCGAAATCGTAGAAAGAATCCTCGCTACCATCGGTGTAGAGAGTCATGCAAGTCGGTGTGCCGTTGACGTACTCGGTCAAGTTTATGCGGAAGCAGTCGATTGAAGCTGGTCGCGACGGCATAATCCAGTTGATGCGGAATCCGGTTGATGAGATGTTTGTGGCCGCCGTGGCCTCCACGCGGTCAAACACCGGCGCTTCGACGGCAGTTCCCACAAGGTTGACCACATAGCTTGTAACGCCTGTCAGACCTCCATCGTAGAGCAGCAGTTTGGTGGTGCGCTCACCGAGCCCCTTAGGCTCGAAAGTGATTTTCAGATTGTAGTTTCCAGCGTTCACCTCGCTCCAAGAAGCGGAAGTCGACGGGATTGAGAAATCGGCAGCATTGTTGCCGTAGATGGTCATCGACAGATTTGCGGAAAGATTTCCGCGGATAGGCATTTCCATGGTCACCCGGTCGCCGTAGACCACCTCGCCGAAGTTCACGGTCGAGTTGTTTACGGGCGCAATCAGCGAGCCGTCGCCGATAGGCGGAAGGTCTTCGTCGGTGTAAGGTTTGCCCTTCATCGAGCCCCAGATATACTCCACAAGGTCTGGATAGTCGATGAATGGGTTGCGGTTGCTCTGCAGCTTGTAGACCTCGTCGTTTCGGTTGCGCTCCTTGTCGCTCACAGGGTCCTGTCGGTGCCACTTCAAGAGCATTTCCACCGCCCAGCCCTGCATCGACGGATAAGAACCTTTTTGCGCCATATATTCGTATTTCCAGTCCAGGTTCTGATAGCATGTCACCATATAGAAATAAGTGCGGGCAAAGTCGCCTTTGTATTCATCGGCAGGCTCAAACACGTATTTAGAGCCGCCGCCCTGTCCGCTGACAGGGTTTCCCACCAGCACAAGATCGTTGTCGAAAGTGATTCCCGACGGCGACACCTCTCCGAGCGGATAGTTCAATTTCGCTGAGTTGGCGGTAGCATCGGAAGGATAAAGGTGGTTCAAGTCGGTGTATGCGCCCACTTCCGTATCGCCGCCCCACCAGCTTTTCGGGAAACTGTGCTCACGGTTCATTCCGCGCCATCCGCTTCTCACGTAGCGCTTGATGTTGGAATACATGTCCCACCACGTTCCGTCGGGCCGCACGTCGGTATAGCAGAACGATTCTTTGAACAGTCCGTTGTAGCTGTTTGTCGAATGCTTGCTTACAATTTCATATAGTTTGTTTTTCAGGGCTGCGTCTTTCAGTCCAGAGATTCCGTTGTAGTAACCATTTGGCGCGCCGGCGCTGGCAAACAGAGCGGTGACGGCTGCCGCGATTGTGAGCAGAAGATTTCTCATATATGATTTATTTGTTGATAATGAACCGCAAAGGTAGCAAGAAATTGCTGAAAAACAATTTATTTCGGGATGAATGAAACAAAAAAACGTGTTTGCTCGTTTATAAATAATAACTTTGTGTCACGAATCAACAAAAACAATCAAAAATATGAAGAAAATATTATTGGTGGCAGCAGTGGCATTGACACTTGCCGGCTGCGGAAAGACAGGAAATAAAGATGCGGAAGCAGACAAAAACGTAAGCATGTTTCGCACGGAAGAAGTTGTTGCCAAGAAGCAATTGTCGTTGCCCGACAGTCTGAACTTTTATGGCAAGGACGCAAAAGTGTTTACAGAGACAACGGTTTCTGTATGCTGGCCTGAAACGCTTGGAGGCAAGGAGCCGAAAGAGCTGCAGGACAGCATCCTCTCGATAGCCTTCGGCACAAACAAGCGCGCCACGCTCAAAGAATCGCTGGATGCGATGCTTGCGGAGCCTCTTGGCTTTGAGGGAGAAAAGGGCATCACACAAAAAGACGTTGACAAACTGCCAGAGCTGTCGGAGACTGTGCACCGCCACAGCGCCCAACTTACGGTTACGCCTACGAGCATAGGCAAGCGTCTTGTGACCTACAGTGTGTATTCCTACGCATTCCTCGGTGGAGCTCACGGCAACTATGCGACAACCTATGTCAACTACGACGTGGAGAAGGGTCAGGTGCTGACCGTGGGACGCGTGTTTGCCGACGTGCAGGGGTTGAAGACTGCAATCATGCGCGAGCTTCAGCTGAAGCCGGAGTATGCCGGAAGTCTGCTTGTCGACAAGGTGCCTACTGTGGGCAACTTCTACATTGAAGGGGCGTTGATCACGTTCTTCTACAACCCGTATGACGTTGCGTGCTATGCTGCCGGCGACATCAGAGTGGCGCTGCCTATCCATGAGGTGCGCGAATTTATGAGCGACTATGGCAAATCTCTCTTCCCCGAGGAAGACTGACGTGATTTTTGAATAAAGAAATGCCGGAGGCGCATCGCTTGTTGGGTGATGCGCCTCCGGTTTGTCATGTGTGGCCTACGCTATTTCTTCAACCTCACTTCGTAGAGGTCGTTGCGGCGGTCTCTGAGATTCTTCACGCTTCCGTAGGTGTGGAGGTGGTTGAGCCGGTCGAGGTCTACGTCGCTGACAAGAATCATCTCGGTGTTTGGCGTAGCCTCTGCACGTGTGCCGTCGGTGGGGAATTCAAAGTCGCAAGGCGTGAACACGCCCGACTGTGCATACTGGATATCCATATTGTGGACTCTCGGAAGGTTGCCCACGCTGCCGGCAATCACTACGTAGCACTCGTTTTCGATGGCTCGCGCATGTGCGCATACCTTTACGCGTGAATATGCGTTCTGAGTGTCGGTGAGAAATGGCACAAAGAGAATCTGCATTCCCCCGTCGGCCATCAGACGCGACAGCTCGGGAAACTCGACATCGTAGCAAATCAGGATGCCGATGCGCGCGCAGTCGGTTTCAAACGTCTGAATCTTGCTGCCTCCGCACAAGCCCCAGCTCTTTATCTCGTCGGGGGTGACATGAATCTTCTCATACGACTCATACGAGCCGTCGCGGCGGCACAGGAAGCCCACGTTGTACAGGCGTCCGTCTTCTTTCACCTGAGGCATCGAGCCGGTGATGATGTTGATGTTGTAGCTGATGGCAAGTTTCACGAAGCGGTCGCGGATTTCGGTGGTGTACTGCGCCAGTCCGCGGATTGCCTCCGCCTCGCTGTCGTCGTTGAACCGCGCCATCAGCGGAGCGTTGAAGTATTCAGGAAACAACACAAAGTCGCTTTGATAGCCCGACACCGCGTCGACGAAAAACTCCACCTGTTCGAAAAGGTCGTCGATAGTGCGGTATGAGCGCATCTGCCATTGCACCAGTCCCACGCGCACGGTGGTCTTCTTGCTCACCACATCCTGCGACGGCGCCTGATAGTAGATATTGTCCCATTGCAACAGGCAGGCATAGTGTTTAGACTCCTCGTCGTTGGGCAGATAGTTGCGCATCACCTTGCGCACGTGGAAATCGTTGCTCAACTGGAACGTCAGCACAGGGTCGAAAATCTCTTTCTGACGCACCTTCGTGATATATTCCTTCGGGCGTAGCTTGTCGGCATACTTATGATAGTTCGGTATGCGTCCGCCAAACATAATGGCTTTCAGATTCAGCGACTCGCACAAGTCCTTGCGGTATTCATACATACGGCGGGCGAGGCGCAGTCCGCGGTATTGCGGATGGATAAACACCTCTATGCCATAGAGAATATTGCCGTTGGGATTGTGGGTACTGAATGTCTCGTTGCCCGTCACCTGTGCGTAAGTGTGGTCGTTTTTAACAAGGTTGTAGTCGACAATCAGCGACAGGGCGCAGCCCACAATTTTGTCGTCGACAACCGTTACAATCTGACCCTCCGGAAAAATGTCGATCAATTTCTGTATTTGTCCACGGGTCCAAAACACATCGCTGCCGTCGGCGTATACGCGCGTGAACGACTGCGACAGCTGTTCGTAATCCTCCATTTGAAGATTGCGAATCAACACTTTGTTGATTTTAATAGAATCTTCCATAGCGTGGCGAAATTACAGCGAAAATAAGACCTAAACAAGATTTTAGGCAAAAAAAATAACACCATACATTTGCAATTTCCGCAACTTAGATGTATCTTTGCACTCGCTTCAGGCAATAAAGCCGCAGCAGGTCCTATAGCTCAGTTGGTTAGAGCATCTGACTCATAATCAGGGGGTCCTTGGTTCAAGCCCAAGTGGGACCACACAACAGAAGGTAGTTAGCTTCGCTGACTACCTTTTTTTATCCACATTCCCGCATGCCCGGCAGGACTTGGAATCATCCACAAAACCAAGTTGAAATGTTGGCGGCGGTGCTACGCGATGATAGGCTGCCAACGTTGCCATTGCCACATAGCGCAAAGTTCGAGGCATTCCGCCGTTATAACGGACATCAATTTGTTGATTATACGATAAATTTCCAGACTTTAAATTGCTGATCTATTTTTTGCTTCACATCGACGTCTTTCTCACCGTTTTGAGATTTCTTGCGGGAATCACATTGAAAATCTGCGAATTTCAAGTCCGCCTTAGCTCAAAAAACTACACTTATTCCATTTTTTGCACCCTCAAAAAATACACTTATTCCATTTTCAACACCCTCAAAAAACACACTTATTCCATTTTCGACTCCCTCAAAAAATACACTTATTCCATTTTCGACTCCCTCAAAAAATACACTTATTCCATTTTCAACACCCTCAAAAAACACACTTATTCCATTTTTCCCGGAAACAAAGACACAAATGGCTGACACCTCGCAAGAAGTGTCAGCCCTTTGGTGTAACTTATAGAAGCAATTATCAATTACTTTTTCAAGAACTTGCCTCTGACTTTCGTGCCGTCGGCAAATGTAGCTGAGTAGATATACATTCCGTTCTGGAGAGAGGCAACGCTCACTGCGTCGGTGTCGCTCTCTGCCACTTTCGAGCCGCTGAGTGTGTAAACCTCAACCGACGCTACTCCCTTGTCTGATTTCACATTTATCACGTCGGTGGCAGGGTTGGGATAAACTACCAGCTCACCGCCGGTCACTGACGCAACGCTGCTCTGTGGCTTGAACTCAGTCACCGAGATGCTTTTGCCAGTGTCGCTGTTCAGACGGAAATAATGCTTGCCGTAGCCCACTTCGCTTATGTCGGCAGTCTGCGCTGTGCCGTTGTTGAAGATTATGCTGATTTCAGGATACTGTGTTCCGAAATTGTGGTAATACATTGTCTTGCCGTCAACGGTTGCTGTCTCTGTCATGGCATCGCCTGGCCAAGCGCTGGTTATCTGCTCTGAAACCCACGCGTAGATGTTGATGCTATTCCACGACTCCGGCTTCTCAACGTAGATTTCAACAGGCTCTATCGATGTGATGTAGTTTGCCTCCTTGACGCCCGACACAACTTTGCCGTCGGCCACCACCACTGCCTTGAGTTTGGTGTTGGTAGAGATGTCAAGTGTTGTGCCAGGAGCCGCATGTGTGCCGTTGGTGAGCGAAGGGATTGAGCCGTCGGTAGTGTAGACAACCTCAGGATTGTTGAAATCCTTTGCGTTTGCCACGTCCATTGTCACCTTGACGCCGCCGACATAAGTGCCGCCGTCGGGCGAGAATGACAGTTGAGCCACCTGGCTTTCAAGATTCTTGATAGCCACCTTTGTCCAGATGGAGTAGAGTGCGTTGCCAGCCACCTTGTCCGATGTAGAGTAGCCTTTCGCTGAAGGGTCATAAGAGCCACGTCCAATCTTGATGAGCAGCTTGCCGTTATTGCCTGTCACCTCAGCCACATAGCGGTTATTGGTTGTCTCAAGCACATTGACAGTGCATTGGTTTGTCAAGCCGACCGACTTGCGGATGGCGATGAGTTTCTTGATGGCGTTCTTTTTGTCGAGCCAGTGCTTGTAGAACACGCACGGGGTTCCCGGTGAGCAGAGCATGAAGGCATTGGCAGCCTCAACGTCGCCGGTAAACATTTTGTCCGACTCCTTGTAAGTATCGTGGTTGTCGACGAAAGTGACAGCATAACGCTGGTAAGTGTCCATATGGATAATTCCGGCAGGCTGGTTGAGCGAGCCGTTGCGCTTCCACACGAGTTTTGAGAAGTTCATTCCCGGGAAAGCGGCGTTGAGCGCCCACTTGAACTCAAAGTCGAAGGCAGCCGAGGTGCGGCCCGTACGGTCAATCCACGATGTTGTCTTGTCGTAGTTGTCCCAGTACTCACCCACGCTGTATGATGCTTTCGCCGATTCGTTGTAGATTTTGGTATACTCAGCGCCATAGCCCTTCACCATGTCATAGCGCCAACCCGTGAAGCCGAGGTCGTTCTTCAGAAAGTCGAGATAAGCCTTCACCGCCTCCTGCACTGCAGGATTTGTGTGGTCAAGGTCGCGGCAGCCGTCAAAGTTGTCGCCAGTGTCGTATGCGCCGGTAGGCTGCGGCATACCAGTCTGGTTGGCAAGCTCGTCGTTCTTGCAGATGGCGTCAAGACCGAGTTTGTAAGTTTTTCCATTGTAAGTCTCTGCAGGGAAGTCATACCAGTTGGTGGCGCCGTTGCGATGGTTGACCACCACGTCTTCGATAATGCCGGTGCCGAACTGCTTGAATGTGGAAATCATCGAGCGCAGCTCCGCCTCGTTGCCAAACGAAGAGTTAAAGTTGCTGAACCAGTAGACAGGGTCGTAGCCCATCGACGGATTTGCCGACGATTTGCCTGCGTTAGGCACCCAGATCAAATTGAAATAAGACGACAGTTCAGCGGCATTTGCCTGAAGCACAGTCCATTTAGAATCCTTGTAAGAGTCCCAATAAAAGCCCTGCAGCATCACGCCGTCGTAATTTGCAGGCCAGGCATATTCGCCCTCCGCCTTTGCCTTGGGCGCGCAGAGCAACAACAGCGCCAGCAAAGGAAGCATAATCTTTGAAAATGCTGATTTTCTCATAGAATAATAGGTCAGTTGTTTATAAGTGATTAAATAGTTCGCAAATATATCAATTAAATCAATACACAGCCAACAATTGGTCTCTTTTATTTTTAATTATGGTAAAATAATGGCTTATTGGTTCAAAAAACGTGTCTGTTTCGGCTTCGACACGACACTCTTTGCCCATCTGCTTTCACAATTCAGTGGAAATGACTAATTTTGACCCCGAAAATTTATTTATCAACAATGAAGAGAATATTTTTATTGGCGGCAGGCTTGCTCGTAGCCACAAGCGGACTGCTCGCCGAGACTAAAGAGAAGGTCGCATTCGGCGACTTTGAGCATTGGGTCACAAGAACCATCAAAGAGTCCGCAATCATCGGCGGAAAATCCAAGACATTATACGAAATCGGCCCGACACAGACAATCCACGGCAACAAGGCTTACAGAAACCTCGGAGGCTCGCCTTGGGCTACGTCAAACGTGTATGCCAAAGTGGCTGGCGTGGTGAAGGGCAGCAACGCCGTGTTCCCAGCGCAGCGCGCTGCCGGAAACAAATGCGTGAAGCTTTCAACAATCATGGAGAAGGTGAAGGCACTCGGTGTGGTGAATATGGACGTATTGGTTTCGGGAAGCATCTACTTCGGCACAATGGTGGAGCCGGTGAGCAGCACCAAAAATCCATACAGCAAACTGGACATGAACGTAAGGTTCACAAAACGCCCTAAATATCTGACCTACGACTACAAAGTGGAGATTCCTGCCAATGCCCAGATGATATATTCAAGCGGTTTCGGAAAGAAGAAAGTTCTCAAAAAGCAGAATGCATGCGAGGTATTCGTGTTGCTGCAGCGCCGATGGGAAGACGCCAACGGCAACATCTACGCAAAGCGCGTGGGAACAGGCCGCGAACGCTACACGAGAAGCACTGGATGGGTCAACGGACACCGCCTGCGCATCTACTACGGAAACATCGTCGGACAGCCTTACTATAAAAGCTACATGAACCTTGTCGACAGCAGCCGTCCATACTATGCGCGCAACAGCAAGGGCAAAATCGTGCCTATCCATGAGGTTGGTTGGGACAGCCCGCTGGCAACACCAACCCACATCATCATGATGTTCTCTGCCGGCTGCGGCACGGCTTATGAGGGCACTGTCGGTCAGAATCTATACGTCGACAACGTGGCGTTTATCTACGACTAAACCGACTCGTTTATAAGCATAATGGGTGCATCCGCTAAGATGCGCCCATTTTTTTTGCACTTATTGCACTTCATTTAGAAAACCATAGAAAATTTCTGAGTAATTTTGCATCCAGTTTTAGGTTTGTAGGTATAAGTATGGCAAAATGCAATGAAATGACAAGCGGTGCCACGATGCCGCTCATTTTCAAATTCACTATGCCCTTGCTGCTCGGCAACCTGCTGCAGCAGACATATTCGCTGATTGATGCGGCTATTGTGGGCAAATTCTTGGGCATAAGCCCATTGGCAGCAGTCGGCGCCAGCAGTTCGGTGATCTTTCTGATTCTTGGCTTCTGCAACGGCTGGGGGTGGGGGTTCTGCGTTTTCGTCGCGGAGGA
>ERZ780000.675-NODE-675-length-10609-cov-4.718780_pt1 | contig 10609 bp, 10 predicted proteins | sample MGYA00511089_ERZ780000 | MGnify/ENA primary metagenome ERZ780000 (study PRJEB29588, sample SAMEA2146321) | human gut metagenome | biome: human gut; feature: human-associated habitat; material: faeces | place: Denmark | collected 2008/2010 ...
GCCAACTCGATATCTGCTGTGGCACCTGCTTCCTGCATGTGGTAGCCTGAGATTGAAATCGAGTTGAACTTAGGCATGTTCTGAGAAGTGTACTCAAAAATATCGGCGATGATTCGCATTGAGAATTCAGGTGGATATATATATGTGTTGCGCACCATGAACTCTTTCAGGATATCGTTCTGGATTGTTCCTGCCATTTCTTCCAATTTCGCGCCTTGCTCAAGACCGGCGTTGATGTAGAATGCAAGGACAGGAAGAACGGCGCCGTTCATTGTCATTGACACTGACATCTTGTTCAATGGAATACCATCGAAGAGCACCTTCATGTCCTCGATAGAGCAGATTGACACACCAGCCTTGCCGACGTCGCCGACTACGCGTGGGTGGTCAGCGTCGTAGCCACGGTGTGTAGCCAAGTCGAATGCCACTGACAGACCTTTCTGTCCGGAAGCAAGGTTGCGGCGGTAGAATGCGTTTGACTCAGCGGCTGTGGAGAAACCTGCGTATTGGCGGATTGTCCAAGGACGGATGGCGTACATACCGCTGTACGGACCTCTGAGGAATGGAGGAATACCGGCAACGTAGTTGAGGTGTTCCAAGCCTTCAAGGTCTGCTTTAGTGTAGATCGGCTTAACCGGAATAAGCTCCGGTGTAACCCATTTCTCACCTTCTGCAATCGGAGCGTGCTTAACGTTGAAAGCGTCCGATTTGATATCTATGTTTTTGAAATTTGGTCTCATTTCTGTCCTTCTTCTATTTTAATAATTTAGCATTGAATTCCTGCAGTGTCTCAAGGACGTTGCTGCGGACATGAACAAAGTATTTGATGCCCTGGGCTTTCAAGTCTTCTGTGCAGGCTGGGTTGCCGGCTACAACAAACTCGGCGCGGCCGTCGAGCAACTTGAATGCTTCCGGTGCATATTCTGTGTATTCGTCGTCGCTTGAGCAGAGCACCACGATGTCGGCATTCTTTTCCATAGCGGCGTCGATGCCTTCCTGTACGGTCTTGAAACCAAGGTTGTCGATGATTTCATAACCGGCGCAGGCGAAGAAGTTGGAAGAGAACTGTGCGCGGGCAAGGCGCATTGCCAAGTTGCCGATTGTAAGCATAAACACTTTCGGACGTACTGACGATTTTTCTGTTGCAAGGCGGAGAGCTTCGAAGTCGCTTGCCGCACGTGCTGTAGGGATTGATGCCACAGCGCCTTCCTGTGCGTCGTGCTTGCAGCCGCAGTTGCATCCGTCGGTCTTCTCAATCTTGTTGCCTGCAAGTTCTGTGAAGTTAGGGAACTGGTTTGTGCCGAGGAGAGACTCTTTGCGGCGGGCAACGTCTTGGTGACGTTTCTTTGATGTCTCTTGGAGCTCTTCCTGGATTTTGCCTTCTTTGATGGCTGCGTAGAAGCCGCCGAGGTCTTCAATGGCAAGGAAGTTTTTCCAAGCAACATCGGCGATTGACGCTGTCAATGTCTCTACATAGTATGAACCGCCGGCTGGGTCGGTGATTTTATCAAGATGGCTCTCTTCCTTGAGCAGCAGCTGCTGATTGCGTGCGATGCGCTCTGAGAACTCGTCAGGATTCTTGAATTGTGCGTCAAACGGAGTGACGGTGATTGAGTCTACTCCTGCCAATGCTGCCGACATGGTTTCTGTCTGTGTACGCAGCAGGTTGACGTGTGCGTCGAATACTGTTTGGTTGAATTTTGTTGTGGCAGCGTGTACGTACATTTTGCAGGCGCAGTCGCATTCTGGCTGATATTGCTTTACGATTTGTGCCCACAGCATACGTGCTGCACGGAATTTGGCAATCTCCATAAAGTAGTTGGAGGTGATGCCCATATTGAATTTGATGCGCTTTGCAGCCTCGTCGACAGCCACACCTGCGTCGGTGAGTTGCGACATCCACTCGTTTCCCCATGCGAGGGCGTAGCCGAGTTCTTGTGCGATGTATGCGCCGGCGTCGCTGAGAAGCACTGTGTCTACAGTGAACACGCGGAGGTTCTTTACAGGAGCGACAATCTCTGTCAATTCTTTTGCCATGGCTTTGATGTCGCCGCCGAAGTCAACTCCGTGCTTGAGCAAGCGTACGAACGGGTCGAATTTTACAGAACCGGTAAACTCGTCTGCTTTGCCGTTGGATGTGAGGTATTCAACAAGAGCCTTGGTTGTTGCAACCGCGCATTTCGGGCATGATTCGAAATTCACTTCTACCTTTGCAAGGTCGATGCCGTCGAGCAGTGTGGCAACGTTGTCGGCTGTGAGTGCTTCTGACAATTTGAATCCGAAAGATGTAACACCTTTGGTTGTCAATGATTTCGCTTTCTCGTTTGCCTCTGCAACGTTTTCTACAACGATGTTTTGACGGATAAACCATTCGTTGTCTGTGCGTGTGCCGCGTACGAATGGGTATTCTCCAGGTAGCGAGTCAGTTGTTTTAAGATTCTCAATGTCTTCGGCGCGGTACATCGGCTGAACATTGAATCCTTCGTTTGTCCGCCACACCAATTTCTTGTCGAAATCGGCTCCTTTAAGGTCGGCAACGACCTTAGCTTTCCATGTCTCTGTGGAAACGGGAGCAAATTGGTCGAACAATTTTTCTCTGTTTTCTGCCATAGTTTTTATATGAGTTTAGAGTTTAGATAGTGTTTTACTATTCGTTTTTGAGTTTATGTTATACTAACGAACAAAGTTAGTAAAAGAAATCGCGAGAAACGCAATTTTCAGCGATAAAAAAACGCATTGAAACGCTTCATATATGTTTTTTAATGAATTTTTAGAATTGATTAGACTTCATGGGCGATTTCTATGGAAATATAATTGATTGGAATCTTTGCACTTCGCTGTGTTTTGACTACTTTTGTAATAAAGTTTACAAAAAACATGAGTTGCAAAAGATTCGTTAAACCCAAATGTACGACCGATTTGGGATAAATGGTTGAAAACACAATAGAGATTTACAACTAAAGATAATTCAATAAGTATGGAATCAAGATTATTTCAAGCCTTGAAGGCGTTTAAGGGAGCAGAAGGTTGCGAAGCAAACCTATTTGAAGAGTTTAAGAAAATAGCAGAAGCTGCATTCTTCTCTGGCTATTTCCTTATTAATGGAGGTTGTAAGGATGCATATAAACTAAAGTTGACCTGCATCGAATTCTATTACCACGAGGATGATGGCTATATTAAAGATAAAATAAAATATCTGAAAGGGAAAGATGAATTTGGCTATGCTTTAGGTGCTGTATGTCCGAATCCATCGGGAGTAGATGTTTTGTTTGATGATCCACAAAAGAAATATCATGCGTCTTTCTTGATTAGAGGCTATAAAGCTATAGAGCCTGGTAAAAAGGAATGGGAGAATAATGAAAAAAGAAAAGATTGGGCTCCTCATGATTTTTGGTATGATTTCTTTGGTGGAGCAAATATGCTTAACAATGGTAAGTTTAGTATTGAATGGATTGATGATACTGATGAAAAGTCGGGCTATGCAGAACCTATGCCGCGAATCAATATAGAGGACAACAGATTATGGGGATTTAAAAAAGTTGAAAAGCTATGATAACAGAACAATATAAAGATAAAGTTTATTTTTCAAAGTTGTTGTGTACAGATTGTCCCAATATCTATAAGGATATTTGTGAAATTCTTGATGCTAATAATGTGGCACACGAAACCCTTTCTTTGACTAAGGATTATTGGTGTCGAGATTATATGCCAGTACAATATGCAAGTGAGCGTTTCTCTCAATTTGTATACAATCCCGACTATCTAAAAGGAAAGGAAAAATACATTACTAATGCAGATAAGGTGATGAAGAAGATTGAAGGAAACAATTTTATCGTCAATCATTCTTCTTTGGTTATTGATGGTGGCAATATTGTTATCGGCGAAATAGGACTTCCAAATTCCTACACCACGCAATCTTTTATTGTAATGACAGACAAAGTGATGAGAGAAAACGAAGGATTATCTCAAAAGGAGATAGAAACACAAATACAGGATTCTTTCAAACCCAAAGAGTGTAATTCGGATTATGATGATATAACTATAGTATGGCTACCATGGGACCCAAAGGACATTTGTGGGCATACGGATGGAATCCAAGATTTGTCGATATAAATAAAGATGGGAAAGCTGTTGTATTAGCCAATCTTTCTGTATATGATGATATTGCCACACGAATGCGTAATATCCTTATGGAACATTTTTATGTTATAGAGTTGAAACTCTCTGAATATCACGAATTAAGTTGGGCTTATGTCAACGCACTTCAAACGCGTGACGTTATCATTGTTCCTGGTATCGGGAATGCTAAACTTGATAATGAAGCAATGGGGCAATTTATTGCTTTATATCCAGATTATAAAGGTAGAATATATCAAGTTCAGATGAAAGATTTTATCAAAAAATGGGGAGGAGCTTTGAACTGTTGCACATGGACAGTTAGCGAAGACATGTCTAAAATACATCACAATACAGAGAATGATAATAGGTATAAATCTATTATAGAGAAATATCAGAATGACTCTAATAGTGTATGCTTTGATGAAATCCAATTCCTGGGAGATTATTATCCAAGAAAAATAGAGAATGTTATTAAGGAATTGGATCGTTTGTATTATGGTTTTTAGTACAAGAGTGAGCCGTGAGGAGCATCCCACAGACGAGAAGCACCACCAGCCCTACGCCTTCGTTGACTACGTGAAGGCGAAGTAATCTTATATATGTGTATATTACGCACAATATCTGCTATAATAGTGTCAAATTATACACGCTATTTTGCGTAATTTTGCAAGCGTAAAAAGAAAGATACATTCTTTTCTCTGTAATGAAATAATATGGATTTTAGGTTTTAGGATATTAGGTTTAGGTTAGTAGTAGATAAGATTGAATTTCGGTTTTAAGTTTATAAAAGTATTCAGCCTTTAAAGGTAATAAGATTGCCTGAGGAACATCGTTCCTTAATAATCTAAAGAGGCGCGGCTCCGTGTTAGGAGCTACGCCTCTTTGTTGTATTGGTTAGCGGAAGGAGGAATAAAAAAAACCAAACGGGCTAATGGACGATTTGGAATAAACAGCAATAACGCCGTGGCGTGATTTCATAAAGAAGTCGCCACGGCGCTTTTTTTCTTTGCTTCAGCCATATCTCGTGTTCCATTTACTGAGTTATTTCGATGAAAGCTATTGTTTAGAAATTGTGCAGCATCCGTGCCCATGGGATTAACTCAAAAAAGCATCGAAATGACAGACAATGTGCCTAAGTGCGACACTTTTGTGGCATATGATATTTCCCCAACATTCTACATTTATGCAGGCCGTGAGCCAGATTACAGATTTTTCGCTACTCAGGATTGGGCTATAGAGAATGGGCCATCGCTGCGGCAAAAGGTCGTAGACTGTTATCGTTCTGGCCTGGCTGAATGGATACTTGTTTACCAGTACGGACAGAGTAACATCAAGGGTGCGCTTGATGGGGATTACGAGCTTTATCGCTACGATGAAAAATATGATCTTTCGCTGTTCAAGAGAAAATAAAAACAAAAAAAACGTGCAACTGTGTGGGTTGCACGTTTCTTTATTGTCGATTAATCTGTATTAGCCTTTGATGGCTGCGATTCCTGGAAGCACTTTGCCCTCGATGGCTTCGAGAAGCGCGCCGCCGCCAGTGGATACATACGATACTTTGTCAGCCAAGCCGAACTTGTTTACGCAGGCAACAGAGTCGCCGCCGCCAACGAGTGAGAACGCTCCCTTTTCAGTTGCCTCTACGATAGCGTCAGCAATAGCGCGTGAGCCGGCTGTGAAGTTGTCGAATTCAAATACACCTGCAGGACCGTTCCAGAGGATTGTCTTTGCGTCCTTGATGGCGTTTGCGAAGAGTTCGCGTGTTGCAGGACCTGCATCCATACCTTCCCAACCTTCTGGGATATCGTTTGATGGGCAGACCTGAGTGTTGGCATCGTTGCTGAACTTGTCGGCTGCCACGCAGTCAGTTCCAAGCACGAGGTTCACGCCTTTTTCTTTTGCTTTTTTGATGATGTCGAGAGCGAGGTCGAGCTTGTCATCCTCGCAGATTGAAACACCAATCTTGCCGCCTTGTGCCTTTGCGAAAGTATATGTCATACCTCCGCAGAGAATCAAGTTGTCAACCTTGTCCATAAGGTTTTCGATGATGCCGATCTTGGTAGAAACTTTCGAACCACCCATGATTGCTGTAAACGGACGCTTGATGTTGTTGAGTACGTTTTCAACGGCTGTAACTTCTTTTTCCATCAAGTAGCCGAGCATCTTGTTGTCAGCGTCGAAATAGTCGGCGATGACAGCTGTTGAAGCGTGACGGCGGTGTGCAGTTCCGAACGCATCGTTAACGTAGCAGTCAGCGTAGCTTGCGAGAGTTTTTGCGAATTCTTTCTGGCTCTCTTTCATTTCTTTCTTGGCTGCGTCGTATGCTGGGTCTTCTTTGTCGATGCCAACAGGCTTGCCTTCCTCTTCAGGATAGAAGCGGAGGTTTTCGAGAAGAAGCACTTCGCCCGGTTTCAAAGCTGCTGCGGCGTCGGCTGCCTTGGCGCAGTCAGGAGCGAACTTTACGTCTGTGCCGAGAGCGGCAGCTACGGCGTCCTTAATCTGGCTCAAGGAAAGTTTTGCGTTTACTTTGCCTTTAGGCTTGCCCATGTGCGACATAATTATGAGAGCGCCGCCGTCGGCAAGAATTTTTTTCAAAGTTGGGAGGGCACCGCGGATACGGGTGTCGTCAGTGATTTTGCCGTTTTCGTCCAATGGCACGTTGAAGTCAACGCGCACAATCGCTTTTTTACCTGCGAAGTTGTATTGTTCGATTGTCATTTTATTGAAAATTAATAAGTTAATATTTTCGCTTTGTAACTGTGCAAAGTTAGTTAAAGATTTTTGAATACAGAATTATTTCCGTATTAAAGTTTGTTGTCGGGGTTAAATAATGCCTTTGTCTGCAAGCAGCTGTTCCATTTGCACTTGCAGTTCTTTTGCTTTCTGTCCGGCAACGGTGGCGAAATCTTCTCCGGTCGAGGCGTAGATGATGCCGCGTGAGGAGTTTACGAGCAGACCGCAGTCGTCGGTCATGCCGTAGCGTGCAACTTCCTCAAGGCTTCCGCCCTGGGCTCCGACACCAGGCACAAGCAGAAACTTGTCGGGGACTACACGGCGCACCTCTTCAAACATTTTGCCTTGTGTGGCACCGACAACAAACATCGTGTTGTCGCTTGTCCCCCATGAAGACACTTTGCTCATCACGTTCTGGTACAGAGGAGTGCCGTCGGCATCCTCGGTGAGCTGGAAGTCGTGCGAGCCTTTGTTTGATGTGAGACCCAAAACGATTACCCATTTTCCTTCGTAGCCGTAGAATGGGGAAATGCTGTCTTCGCCCATGTATGGAGCTACGGTGATGGCGTCAACATCAAGATGCTCGAAGAAGCTTCGTGCATACATTGCGGAGGTGTTGCCGATGTCGCCGCGTTTTGCGTCGGCGATGATGAACTGGTCGGGATAGTTTTGTTTCAGATACTTTATTGTCTTTTCCAAAGCGGTCCAGCCTTCGATGCCGAAGCATTCATAGAATGCGAGGTTTGGCTTGTATGCCACGCAGTAAGGAGCAGTGGCGTCGATTATTGCTTTGTTGAACTTGAAAATCGCATCGGCGTCGTTTTTCAGATGCTCCGGGATTTTCTGGATGTCAGTGTCAAGGCCTACGCAAAGAAATGATTTCTTGCGGCGGATGTTGTCAAGCAGTTCTTTTCTTGTCATTGTTTCGTATCTGATTTTTACAATTCTGTCTCCTTCAGTTTCTCTGCGTTTTCGGCGATAATCAGATTGTCGATGCAGTCTTGGATGTCGCCGTCCATAAACGCCGCAAGGTTGTAGATGGTGTAGTTGATGCGGTGGTCCGTGATTCGTCCTTGCGGATAGTTGTAGGTGCGGATTTTAGCGGAGCGGTCACCGGTCGACACCATTGTCTTGCGTCGCGACGCGATGTCGTCAACGTATTTCTGATGTTCTTTGTCGTAGATGAATGTGCGCAGACGGGCGAGGGCGCGTTCCTTGTTTTTGGGCTGGTCGCGCGTTTCCGTACATTCGATGAGGATTTCCTCCACAACGTCAGTGTTGGGGTTCTTCCAGTTGTAGCGCAGGCGCACGCCCGACTCTACTTTGTTCACGTTCTGTCCGCCGGCACCGCCGCTTCGGAACGTATCCCACTTGATTTCGCCTTCGTTGATTTCCACGTCGAATGGTTCAGCCTCTGGCAGCACGGCAACCGAAGCCGCCGATGTGTGTACGCGGCCTTGAGTCTCCGTCGCTGGCACGCGCTGTACGCGGTGTACGCCCGACTCGTATTTCAGAGTGCCGTAAACCTTCTCTCCACTTACTGAGCAGATTATTTCCTTGTATCCGCCGGCTGAGCCTTCGCTGAAGCTCATAATCTCCATCTTCCAGCCTTTTGTCTCGCAGTATTTTGCATACATGCGGAAAAGGTCGCCTGCAAAGATGGCGGCTTCGTCACCACCAGTGCCGCCTCTGATTTCAAGAATCACGTTTTTGTCGTCTTCTGGATCCTCAGGGATAAGCAACAGTTTGATTTCCTCCTCGATTTCCGGAAGGGCGGCGGTGTTGGCGTCAAGGTCTTCTTTTGCCAGTTCTCGCATATCGGGGTCGGTCTCGGTGTCGAGCACTTCGCGTGCCTCCTCGATGTCACGCAGCATTTGTTTGTATTTAGAAGTGACCTTGGTCAGCTTCTCAAGGTCTTTATATTCTTTGGTAAGCTTGACAAAGCGCTTCATGTCGCTGATAACCGATGGGTCGGTAATCAGTAGACTTACCTCCTCAAAGCGGGCGTCGATGCCGTCAAGTCTGCTCAAAAGTGTAGATTCTGCCATAAGTTAGATAATTTTTGCAAAAGTAGTCAAAATATGGGAAATCTCAAAGGATTACGCTTTGAGTGCTTCTGCAAATTCTTTGGCAAGTGTTCGGCAGGCCTCGACGGTGTCGGCTGTGCAGCTTTGTTTCATCTCCACGGGGTTGCCGACGACGGTGAGTTTCAGCTTCTCTGTCATGCTGTCGATGGTCTTGGTGGCGGCTCCTGCCCATGTGAACGACCCGAGGCGCGCAAACACTTTGCCTCCTACGCCTCGCAGCGCGAGCGACTTAAGCAGTGAGTCGATGCGGGGGAAGACAGAGCCGTTGTAGGTTGGCGATGCGATGACAAGCCCTTTGTATTTGTAGATGTCGCTGATGACAAACGACTCGTCGGCATACGAAACGTTGTGGATGCGGATGTTTCTGACTCCTTCTTCCGCGAGCATGCGGGCGAATGCCTCGACCATCTCTTCGGTGTGCCCATACATTGAGGCGTATGCTATTACCACGCCGTTCTCGCTTTCGCCTTTGGCCGTAGATGCCTATCACTTCCGTGGCTTGTCGGTGCCATACCGGGCCGTGAGTCGAGCAGATGTAGTCCACTGCCACACCGCTCAGTTTCTGCAGTGCTTTCTGTACGGGGAGTCCGTATTTTCCGACGATGTTTGAGTAGTAGCGGGTCATTTCGGGGAAATATAGAGAAGTGTCCATCTCTTCATCGATGATGCCTCCGTTGAGGGCTCCGAAGCAACCGAAGGCGTCGCCAGAGAACAGGGTTTTGTTTTCTACGGCGTAGGTCATCATAGTCTCAGGCCAATGCACCATCGGAATCAAAGAGAATCTCAACTTATGATGTCCCAATGCCAGAAAATCCCCTTCACCTACCACATATCGTTCTCCTCCCACACCATAAAAACCTTCCACCATGTCGAAAGTCTTCTTGTTGCCTACAATTACGATATTAGGATAATACTGCTTAATCAAGCTGATAGAACCGGAATGATCAGGTTCCATGTGATTAATAATCAAATAATTAATAGGTCTGTCACCGATTATACTACGAATTTTCTTTAAATACACTTCAAAATAGCAAACATCAACAGTATCAACCAGTGCTACCATCTCGTCATCAATCAGATAAGAGTTGTAGGACACACCATAAGGCAACGGCCACAAATTTTCGAACAGAGTCTTATTACGGTCATTCACTCCTACATAATGTACTTTTCCTTTAATTTCCATACCTGTATTTTCTTCTTTATGGTTTATAGTATTTGCCTTGCCAGGCATTTCTTTCTCTCATTCTTTTCTTCACCTTTTCTGTGAATTCATAATTCTTCACCCCCCAGTCAGGAGCAATCAGCAACTCTTTCGGCGATTGCGAGACAAAACGTTCCAACACCAAATCGGGACGAAGATGCTCTATATAATCAATCACTAAATCAATATATTCATCTACGGAATCATTTTCGATAAGTTTTGAAAACTCCGCAAAAGGAATATAGGATGTATGTATCATTTGAATCCTATCATATAAAATATCGGATTGCGCAAGCATAATTCCCAATGAGTCCGTTCCAGCGATAACGATTTTAGCTCCTTTTGCTGCAAAATAATCTGAAAAAGTATTTCCATATTTTTGAAAGTCTGTAATATACGCAGCTTGTGTATTGTAAATATAGCTGTCGGAGTTTACATATTCATTTATTATTTTTTCCCCGTAAAGGTA
>ERZ780000.696-NODE-696-length-10285-cov-2.601955_pt1 | contig 10285 bp, 11 predicted proteins | sample MGYA00511089_ERZ780000 | MGnify/ENA primary metagenome ERZ780000 (study PRJEB29588, sample SAMEA2146321) | human gut metagenome | biome: human gut; feature: human-associated habitat; material: faeces | place: Denmark | collected 2008/2010 ...
CGTTTGGTACACAGAATGATGACCCTGACAATAAAGGTGACCCGTCACAGGGAAGTCAGGGCGGTGAAGTAGATGAATAACGGTGAATACTGGCAGAAGCGTTTTGAACTGCTTGAACAGGCTGCACACCAACAGGGGGTTCAGTGCTATGCGGATATTGAAAAACAATACCGACAGGCACAAAAGCAACTTGAAGGTCAGATTGCTGCATGGTATCAGCGTTTTGCATCTAACAATGGGGTAACCCTTGCAGAAGCAAAACGGATGTTGAACGCAAAGGAACTCGCTGAACTGAAATGGGATGTGAACCAGTACATTCAGTACGGTCAGGAAAATGCGATCAACGGTACTTGGGTCAAGCAGCTTGAAAACGCATCTGCAAGATTCCATATCAGCAGACTTGAAGCCTTGAAGTTGCAGACCCAACAGAGCATTGAAGTCATGTTTGGAAACCAACTTGACAGCATTGACAATACAATGCGGAATGTTTACAAGTCCGGCTATTATCACACAGCCTATGAAATTCAGAAGGGCGTGGGTGTTGGTTGGGACTTTTCCGCACTGGATGACAAGCAGATCAGCAAGGTCATCAATAAGCCTTGGGCGGTTGACGGCAAGAATTTCAGTGAAAGGGTATGGGGCAACCGTCAGAAGTTGGTCAATGAATTGAACAACACCCTGACACAAAACATCATCTTGGGAAAAGACCCACAGAAAGCCATTGATGAAATTGCTCGGAAGATGAACACTTCCAAGACCAACGCCGGGCGGTTGGTAATGACAGAAGAAGCCTTTTTCAGTTCCGCAGCACAAAAGGATTGTTTTGATGAACTGGATGTTGAACAGTTTGAAATTGTGGCAACACTGGATTCCCACACTTCGGATATATGCCGGGGTATGGATGGCAAGCATTTCCCTATGTCTGAATGGAAGGTTGGTGTGACTGCACCACCGTTTCATGTTCATTGCAGAAGTACCACAGTACCATATTTTGATGATGAATTTGATGCTGTCGGTGAACGTGCTGCACGGGATGAAGAAACAGGCAAGACCTACTTTGTACCGGGCAACATGACATATAAGGAATGGGAAAAGTCATTTGTCAACGGTGACAAGTCAGGCTTGCAAGCAGTCAACAGTGATGATACAATCAAAGAAAAAGAACCAAGTGAAGCATTTCAACAGATTCAGAAAGCGTGTGAAGCGGACAAGGTTGAACACAGACCTGTTCAGAAACTTTCACAGCCGTTATCATCTGATGAAATCATTGAAAGGCTTGCGGGTGGAGATATGACCAAGGGTTCATGTTCTTCACTGGCTTTTGCATACATTGGAAACAGGAACGGACTTGATGTTCTTGATTTCAGGGGTGGCAGTAGTCAGTATGTATTTTCTATGAACAGTAACATTAAGAAAATACTGGAATTACCGGGTGTGAATGGTTCAATCACAATGGTCAAGAAAGAAATTTCAGGAACAATGGAAGTCCTGAATAATCTTGTCTTGAATAAAGAATACTACCTTGCAACTGGTAAACACGCAGCCATTGTCAGATGGGTTGACAGCGGTGTTGAATACTTGGAACTTCAATCAAAGTTTCAGAACGGGTGGATGCCATTTGACCGTTACGGTTCAATGGCTGCAACACTAAATAAGCGTTTTGGATGTAGGAAAACGGTTGATAAGCAATTCGGTAAGGTTTGGGAAAAATCGGTTGTTCTTATGGATGTTGAATCATTCAATGAAAACACTGAATTTGAACAAATTCTTGGGTATATAAATACCGCAGTAGAAAGTCAGAAGAAAGGGGTGACGGGTGATGTCAAGTAACTGGTATAAGAACAATGAAACAGATCGGATTTGGTGGAAAGATACACCTGATTCAGTCGGTGAATGGCTGTTCAGTTTTGACAAAAAGCAAGTGTTCAATATGTTTGCTGATTATCCGCACAACCTAACACCTGAACAGAAAAAAATATTTGATGAAGAAAATCCTGAATGGTGTGAGTTCTTCAAAGATAGAGTATAGAAAGCACGGTCAAATAACCGTGCTTTTTTCATACCTTAACAAGTTATCAATAGACCTGTAATAATTGCTATATGGCGGTTATATGAGGTCAGAAAGGGGGATAAAAGGCACATGAAAACGTACACAATGAGAAAGGCATGGTGATCCTGATTATCTCCCGGCTACTGGGTCAAGTAGCACATAGAAAAGGCATCCGGCAACGGGTGTCTTTTTTCTTGCGGGTTGTCAAGCGTAAACCGAACAAAACCAATCAATCATGTGGGAGTAACCCCGTATAAAAACGTATTTGAAAGGATGGTATAGAAATGACAAGAAAACAGTTAGAGGATTTAGGACTTACCAAGGAACAGGCTGATTCAGTAATGAAAATCAATGGTGATGACATTGAGAACGCAAAGGGTACTGCTTCAACAGAAATCAAGAACTTGCAGACAGAGGTTGAAGGACTGAAAACACAGGTCGGTGACCGTGACAAGCAGTTAGAAACCCTGAAAGCATCTGCCGGGGACAACGCTGATCTGAAAAAGAAGATTGAGGACTTACAGACTGAAAATGCCACTGCTAAGGCAACCCATGAATCTGAACTGAACCAGTTGAAAATTGATTTTGCGGTTGAAAAGGCACTTACTGGTGCAAAGGCAAAGAACATCAAAGCTGTCAAAGCCTTACTTGAACTTGGAGAAGCCAAACTTGACAAGGACGGAAATGTCAAGGGACTGGATGAACAGATCGAGAAGTTAAGAAGTGGTGATGACACCAAGTTCCTGTTTGAAGCACAAAAGCAGCAGAAACAGCAGCAGAATTTCAAAGGTTTTCAGCCGGGAGCATCAGGGGAAAAGAAACCGGGTGAGGGTGAAACGGTCGATTTCTCAAAAATGAGTTATGACGAACTTACCGCTTACATGGAAGCAAACCCGGATGCACAGATTTAATTTGATGAAAGGAAGGTAATCGAAACATGGCAAAATTTGATGCTAAAAGTTTTAATGAAAAGGCGTTCGGTAAGTACATGAGTGCTATTCCGAACGTGAAACTGAACAAGTTACGTGAATCCCGTGCAATCGTTGGTGATGCAAGATTACGTGACACTTTTGTGAATAACTCACAGACTGGCACTGTTTACGCAGTGTTACCGTTCTTTGGTCTGCTTTCCGGCACACCACAGAACTATGATGGTGTTGACAATGTTACACCGGGCAAGACTGACACCTATGAACAGGGTGTTTTCACCTATGGCAGAATGAACGGTTGGACAGAAGCAGATTTCAGTTATGATGTAACTGGTGGTACTGACTTCATGGCAAACGTAAGAAATCAGATCAATGACTACTGGAACGGTGTAGATCAGGATGTTATCCTTGCAATCTTAGAAGGTGTCTTTGGGATGAAAGACACTGGCGCGGGTGACATTAAGAAAGCCAATGCAGCGTTCGTTGAAGCACACACCTATAACATTGCACAGGCGGGTGCTGAACATACTGATGATACTATGAAGATGGATGCAACAACCCTGAACAGTGCAATTCAGAAGGCTTGCGGTGATAACAAGCAGAAGTTCAAGTTGGTTTACTGTCACAGTGCAGTTGCTACCAACCTTGAAAACCTGAAACTGCTTGCATACTTAAAGTATACAGATGCACAGGGCATTGAGCGTGATCTTGAAATGGGTACTTGGAACGGCAGACTGGTCATCATTGATGATTCTTTACCTACTAAGGTTGTTGATGCCGTTGCAGAGGACACAGGCAAGGGAATCAAGGCACAGGATGCGTACACAGAGTACACAACCTATATCCTTGGTGAAGGTGCTATTGGTTTTGAGGATGTGGGTGCAAAAGTGCCTTATGAAATGGTTCGTGATGCTAAGACAAGGGGTGGTGAAGATACACTGATTTCCCGTAAACGTCACGCTGTTTCTGTTGCGGGTGTTTCTTATACCAAGGCATCACAGACAACAAATTCCCCTACCAATGCGGAATTAAAGACTGGTAAGAACTGGTCACTGGTTGCATCTGATACCAAGGCGATTGAGCATAAGGCAGTACCTATTGCCCGTATCATTTCCCGTGGATAATTTCTGATCTGAAAGGGTGGTTGCAATGTTTGATACTGATACAGTAAAAGAACGGTTGAAATCATTCGGTTATACGGTCAAGGCAGATGATGAATTTGCCTTGACCTTTTGCGTTGAGAAGGTACGCAGCACAATCAAGAATGAAATCAACTGGAATGATGTGCCGGAAGGACTGGAACATATTGCCGTTGATATGGCGGTGGGTGAATTTCTTCTTTCCAAGAAAACCTTTGCACCTGATGACCTTACCGGGTTTGATTTAGAATATGCTGTCAAGCAGATTCAGACGGGGGACACCAACACGGTTTTTGCAACTGGTGAAGGTTCAATGACCCCTGAACAAAGACTGACTTCTTTCATCAATTACCTTTTATCCTATGGAAAGGCTGAATTTAATTCATTCAGGCGTATCAGATGGTAAAGCAGATTCAGGCAGCACAAAAGGCTGCAAGGAAAGCCATTGAAGCAACCTATTTTGGTACTTTGACGGTGACAGAACTGCAAAAGGTAAAAAATGAGAAGTCAAAACTTATGGAAGAATCAGAGGTTGTAGTCTTACAAGACCAACCGTGCAGATTATCTTTTGAAAAACTGCAAACAGCAATTCAGTCAGAATCAGCAGCAACGATCACGCAAAGCACAAAGTTGTTTGTTTCCCCGGATGTAACAATCAAAGCGGGGTCAAAACTGACAGTAACACAGGACAATGTGACCACGGACTACACCCGCAGCGGTGTCCCTTCCACATACCCAACGCATCAGGAAATTACACTTGAACTGTTCAAGGAATATGCGTAAATGGGTAGAATGGGAAGATTTGACTGCAAAGGTCTGAAAGACTTTCAGCAGCAGTTGGGAAAGTTGCAAAATCCTGATGACTTTGTGGAATCGTGTGCAAAGGAACTTGCTGCCCGGTTGCTTCGCATGGTGGTCAAAAGAACACCTGTCGGACAGTACCCGGCAAGTTCAGGAAAAAAGGGCGGTACATTAAGGCGTGGTTGGACTGGTGAAAAACGTGCATCAGCACAAGGGTATGCAGACAGCCTGACGGTGAATCATTTTGGTGACACCTATGTCATTGAAATTGTGAACCCGGTTGAATACGCATCTTATGTTGAGTACGGACACAGGACAGCCAATCATTCAGGATGGGTCAAGGGTCAGTTTATGATGACCATATCTGAACAGGAATTACAGAGAATTGCCCCAAAGGTGCTTGAAAACAAAATCAAGAAATATTTAGGGGGACTTGGTAAATGATAAATTCAATAGTTGAAGCAATCAGTTGTTCCCTGAACAAAGAATTTGGGGATGATTATGAAATCCACAATGAAGAAATCAAGCAAGGTTTGAAAGAGCCTTGTTTTTTTATTGCTTGCTTGAACCCAAACAACAACCTTTTCCTTGGCAAACGGTATGAACGTACCAATCAGTTCTGCATCCAGTATTTCCCACAGTCTGCAAAGAAGCAGCGGGAATGTGCTGATGTGGCTGAAAGAATGTATGACTGTTTGGAGTATATCACAACAGACGGTGATACCAAGCCAATCAGGGGTTCAAAAATGAATCATCAGGTGGTTGACGGTGTTCTGAATTTTTTTGTCAATTATGACTTTTTCACGGTCAAGACGGAAGAACAGACACCAATGGAAACTATGACGGCAAGCACGGATGTGAAGGAAGGTGGTTGATTATGGCAGCAAAAAAGACAGCAGCGGGAACTGCTGCAAGGTCTGAACAGACTGAACCAATGTTCAGCAAGGAACAGATTCTTGCATCTGCCCGTTTTGCAAACAGAAGGGACTTGGTGGATGCCCTTCTTGATGAAGATAAAAGTTACACCATGAAAACTGTTGACAATTTAGTTGAAAAATACATGAAAGGACAGGTGAAATAGTATGGCTTTAGGTGGTGGTACATTTACCTCACAGAACAAAGAACTGCCCGGTGCTTATATCAACTTTGTATCGGCTGCATCCGCATCCGCTGCATTGTCTGATAGAGGTATCGCAACAATGCCCCTTGAACTTGACTGGGGTGTTGAAGGGGAAGTTTTTGAAGTGACCAATGAAGATTTTCAGAAGAACAGCCTGAAACTTTTTGGTTATGCCTTTGACAGTCCTAAGATGCTTGGTCTTAATGATCTGTTCATGGGTGCAAAGACCTTATACGCATACCGTCTGAACGGCGGTGGTGATAAGGCAGCGAACACATACGCAACTGCAAAGTATTGTGGTGTTCGTGGTAACGATTTGAAGATCGTGATTCAGAAAAATGCAGATGATGCAAGCAAGTATGATGTTACAACCTACTTCGGTACGGTCAAGGTTGACACACAGACAGTTGCCAAGGCTGCTGATCTTGTGGCAAACGATTATGTGACATTCAAGGCTGCTGATCTTGCTGTTACTGCCGGAACACCTTTAACTGGTGGTACAAATGGCACGGTTGACGGCACTGCACATCAGGCTTACTTGGATAAAATCGAATCATACACCTACAACACTATGGGCGTTGTGGTTACTGATGATGTTACCAAGAAGTTATATGTGGCGTTCAACAAGCGTTTGCGTGATGAACTTGGTATCAAGTTCCAGTTGGTTGTTTACAACCTGTCTGCTGATTATATGGGCGTTATCAGTGTGAAGAACAAGGTAACAGATACAGGATGGTCAGAAGCAGCACTTGTGTACTGGGTAACTGGTGCAGAAAGCGGTTGTGCGGTCAATAAGTCTTGTCAGAACAAGAAATATGACGGCGGTTTCACCGTTGATACCAATTACACACAGAATGAGTTAAAAGCAGCAATCAAGGCGGGTGAGTTCACTTTCCATAAGGTCAACGGCGTTGTCCGTGTGCTTGAAGATATTAACTCTATGGTGACCACTTCGGACACTTGCGGGGATGTATTCAAGGACAATCAGACGATCAGAGTTATTGACCAGTTGGGAAATGATGATGCAGTTCTTTTCAACACTAAGTATCTTGGTGTTGTTCCAAACAATGCATCAGGCAGAACTTCCCTTTGGTCTGACTTGGTGAAAATCCGTACACAGTTACAGGAACTTGGTGCTATTGAAGGGTTCACTGATTCTGATGTTACGGTTGCACAGGGCGATTCCAAAAAGGCGGTTGTGATTACATCAGCAATCACCGTTGTGAACGCTATGGGTAAACTCTATGAAACGGTTACGGTTGCGTAAGAAAGGGGTGAAATAAAATGCCGAATGTAACAATGAAAGCAAGGGACACTATTGCAGCAAAACTTGCTGAATGTTTTATCACAATCGGAAGTAGAAGATACAACTTCATGCAGATGATTGATATGGAAGCAAAGGTTGAGAAAACCAAGACTACTGTTCCCCGCCTTGGTGCAATCATGGCGGGTCATAAGTCATGTGGTATGGAAGGTACTTTTTCCGGCACGGCACACTATAACCAGTCCGTTCTTCGTCAGGCATTACTTGACTATAAGAACACTGGTGAAGATGTGTATTTTGAAATGCAGATCACCAATGATGACCCAACCAGTGATGCGGGCAGACAGACGATCATTTTCTATGACTGCAACACTGACGGCGGTGTGTTAGCAAAATTTGATGCTGACGGGGAATACCTTGATGAAGAGATTGAAGGAACATTTGAGGACTTCTCAATGCCTGAATCTTTTGCAAACCTCACGGGTTTTCTTACTAACTAAGTAACAGAACCCCTTGTGTGGCTTTTATATAAGGTCATATAAGGGGTTTTTTCTATTCTTTGATAAACAGAAGGGAGAACAACAAAATGTCAAAATTTAGTGCATTTATGAAAGCGAATAAAAAGGTAAAGGAAAATGAAAAGTTTGCACCTACTGCTTCACTTCTTGGTTCAGACGGAACACCTGTTAGATGGGAGTTCAGACATATCAGTTCCAAGGAGAATGAAGAACTTCGTGATGCAAACACCATTGAAGTTCAGGTGACAGGCAAGCCGAACTTATTCAGACCAAAACTGATTACTTCAAAGTACCTTATGGCAATGATCGTGAAGTCAACGGTGTTTCCTGACCTTTACGATAAAGAGTTACAGGACAGTTACGGTGTGATGACCCCGGAAGATTTGGTCTATGCAATGGTTGATGATGCCGGGGAAATGCAGGACTTCCAGTTATGGATGCAGAAGTTTCAGGGATTTACCAAGAACCTTGATGACAAGGTGGATGAAGCAAAAAACTAATTGAAGAAGGGGATGGTGAAGCAAATTATGCTTACTATGCCCTTCTAAAACTTCACATTCTTCCATCAGTGTTCTTGGCTATGGATGAACAGGAAAAAGCCTTTGTGATTGCTTCAATCAAGTTGAAAGCAGAGCATGACAAGAAGGAAAAGAAAAAGGCAGAAGCAAGGGCAAAGAAAAAACACTAAGAAAGGACGGTGAAACAGGTGTCATCTATTCAGACAGGTATTGAACTTAATGACCAATTCAGCGGAGTGTTGAACAACATCATCAGTTCAGTGAACCTTGCCGTGTCTGCAATGTATGATATGCAGCAGTCAATGAACGCTGACATTGATACAAGCAGCCTTGAAGGGGCAAGGGATGAAATCAATCAGGCAACTGCTGCCATTGAGGCAATGAATCAAGCAGCAAGCCAACAGACCGCACCTAATATTGCACCGCCCGTTGTGGATGGGGGAAACGGTCAGGTTATAAACGTGGATGTAAACCCGGTACTTCCTGACCCTTTGGTTGAAAATCCTGAACCAATCAGACCTGAAATTCAGCCAAACGCACCGCCTGACCCTGAACCCGTAGAAATCCCGGTCACATGGAACACTGACGGGATGGATGTGTTCACAGGAACAGGTGTTGAACGATTTCAGCAAGAAGTTCAGAGTGCAAACGATATGTTGAACACACTGAACACCACACAGGCAAGGATTTCACAGACCGCACAGGGAATGGATATACTGCCGGATGCAGCAGTTCAGGATATGAACACCATGCAACAGCGGTTATCTGCAATTCAACAGCGGATTCAGCAAATTGAGAACAACCCGGTAAATGTTGGGGCAGACAATGCAAATGCAGAACTGGAACAGTTGCGTATGCAGTTGAATCAGGCTATTCAGGAACAAAATTCACTGAATCAGGCAATGCAGAATATGGATGTTTCTGCTGCCAATGATGCCTATTTGCGTTTGTCACAGACCGTTGGCAACACAGAAAGGTACATCCGTGACAATGTGGATGAACAGGGGCGTTTCAATCAAGAAATTTCAGCCGGAACACAACAGGCAAATGAACTGACCAACACCATCAAACGGGCAGTTGCAGCCTATGTCAGTATTCAGACAGTTGGGAAAGCACTGAACATTTCAGACGAACTTGTTCAGACAACATCCCGTTTGAACATGATGAATGACGGGGTTCAGACAACCGCTGAACTTGTCAACATGGTATATGCAGCAGCACAGGATGCAAGTGGTTCATTCAGTCAGATGGCTGATGTTGTTGCCCGTTTCGGTAACAACGCAAAGGATGCGTTCAGCAGTTCAGAAGAAGTTGTTGCTTTTGCTGATCTGATTCAAAAACAGATGACGATTGCCGGGGCAAGCACCCAAGAAGCAGCAAACGCAGAATTGCAGTTATCACAGGCACTTGGTTCAGGTGTCCTTCGTGGTGATGAATTGAACAGTATCTTTGAACAAGCACCTAACCTGATTCAGAACATTGCAGACTATCTTGATGTTCCAATCGGTAAGATCAGGGAAATGGCAGCGGATGGGGAACTTTCCGCTGATGTAGTCAAGGCAGCAATCTTTTCTGCTGCTGATGACATTAACAGCAAATTCAATGAAATGCCTATGACTTGGGGGCAGATGTGGCAGTCAATGCAGAACACCGCACTGATTGCATTTCAGCCTGTTCTTCAAAGACTGAACGATTTAGCCAATAGTGAAGCATTTCAGACTTTCATTCAGGGTGCTATTGAAGCAATGGCAACCCTTGCGAATATCCTTCTGAATGTGTTTGAAGTAGCTGCATCCGTTGGGGCATTTATCGGTGATAACTGGTCAATCATTGCACCAATTATCTATGGTGTAATTGCTGCATTAGGGGCATATTTGGCAATCATGGGAATTGTCAACGCAATTACTGCAATTTCAGCAGCCATTGATGCGACAAAGGCAGCAGCA
>ERZ780000.699-NODE-699-length-10262-cov-4.205055_pt1 | contig 10262 bp, 6 predicted proteins | sample MGYA00511089_ERZ780000 | MGnify/ENA primary metagenome ERZ780000 (study PRJEB29588, sample SAMEA2146321) | human gut metagenome | biome: human gut; feature: human-associated habitat; material: faeces | place: Denmark | collected 2008/2010 ...
TGCCTCAGCGGCGGGAAGGGCCGGCTTGGTCCCCGCACCTGCCGCCGGAGCGCAAGCCAAGTATCTTCGTGGTGACGGGACATGGCAAACCCCTCCTAATACCACATATAGCAACATGGGCGGAGCGACGTCCTCAGCCGCAGGATCGGCAGGATTGGTGCCTGCGCCGGCTGCCGGCAAGCAGGCATCTTTTCTTCGTGGCGATGGAACGTGGGTCGTACCTACCAATACCACATACGGATTGGCCTCTACTACAGCTAACGGCTTGTTGAGACAGCTTAATGGCAGTACATCCAGTTTCATGCGTGGAGATGGCACTTGGGCTACACCTCCTAACACGACATACGCCGTAGCCAACGAGTCTACTAACGGGTTGATGGCGGCGGCTGACAAGAAGACCATGAACAGGCTTATAGGGGTTAATACGGTCACGACATTAGCTAACCTGCCTATTAGCAAGAGAAGTATCACGGCTACGTTATCAGCCGCTACCACCCTATCCGTGCAGTCAGGGATGCAGATAGGGGAGGAGCTGATGATCAGGTGCGTCCCGTCGGCGGCCTTCACGCAGGCTATACCCAACTCCGGGGCTTATGTAAGCATGAGTGGTACTTCTATAACCACTACGGCTAACAAGCCTTTCGAGATAAATATCTGGTGTTACGCTTCAGGTAAGTATAGTATCGCCGTTAAAGAACAAGATTAATGATATAAGATATGAGCTACGTATATATAAACAGGGAAATATATCCCAATCAATTAGTTCAGGACGATCCGCTTGATGATAATTACGCCAAGGGCTATAGTTATGATGATTACATTAACGGGAATCCCGCCCCATGGATAGAGTTTGGGGAGGAGCAATTGGCGTTCAAGGAGGCTAATCCTAAAGCTACGGTTAAGGAGATTATCGAGGCTAAATTGGATGACTCAAGGCTTCTTAATGAGGAGAAATCGGCTAAGTATGAGGAGATCAGGACTTATGAGAATGAGAATCTTCATGAGTTTTTCTTGGATGACCAAAATATCTATATCCCTGAATATGATAGGCGTAACGCTTTGGCTGATGGGGCTATAGTCGGTAAGATAACGATTATGGGTCTGGAGTTCGATATGACGGAAGGCAAGATCTTGATCGGGATGATGGATAAGTACGATAACGATCTGACAACGGCGTTAGGGGACAAGCAAAAGCAGATCAGTATAGCCACTACCGTAGAACAGGTGAGAGCTGTCGATGTTCAGTCCGGCTATCCTGATAAGGTAAGTGTTACCACGGCGTACATCCAGCAACAGGCGAAGGAGAAGGATGCTCTCGATCCTCAAAAAGTAGCTGTCGAGTTTTCTAGGATGTTGGTTAATGACAAATCTTTATCCTTATCATCCAACGAGAAATTGGATGTTAAGGTCCTATTTCCTATATGGGGACAAGAAGGAGCGGAGTTCGGGCTATCCGTGGATACCGGATTTTGTCTTAGGGTAGTTAAGGAGGATACGGATATCCTTTACGAGGTTATCCAGCCTCATACGTTATCGTCAGAATGGGAGCCTGGACTCAGTACGGCCTCCTTATATAAGGTTGTTGACAAGGAGCATGTCGGGACTATAGGTGATCCTATCCCTTATTTCCCTCCTATGGAGATATTTAAGGATAAATATTACATTCAGAACGCTGACGTGTATAAATGCACAAGGGATAGTGGAACTCCTCTTAGTCATAATTTAAAGGACTTAGTAGGGTTGTATGTTGAGGTTGTACAGGGCTAGTCGTATCTACCCCCCCTATATTTGACGTGTAATTAAATATAGATTATTTTTGGCATAATAAAAAGACATTTTTTAAATCACTTGAATATGGCATCACAAAAATTTGGTTTTGTAACAGTCGATCCGGTATCAGGATCAGGTGATCAGGCGGTATCTATATCAGGAGATAAATATACAGGTCGTCTTGGGCGTACAACTAATCTTATTGTCGTTACTAACGGTGGCGTTCAAAAAGCGTTGGTAGTTAATCAGGCCGCCGCCGCTGAGTCCGTGACTTCGGATAGTCCTACGGCCACTGTCGCTAAAACCGGTGGTAATGTAACTATCACAGGTAAGTCTAATAGTACTAAGCTTACTTTCGCTGCTACTCCGGCGGAGGAGAATGGCCTGACTTTACAGCTCCCCGAGAATTATACGGCGGCTGGTAAGCAGACAGCTAACGGCGCTGTTATCGCTGACGATCCTGGTACTACCGGAGAGTTTGTTTGGAGTATTACTATCTCCAATGTTCCTGCCAATGTCTCTATCGAGGAGTTGGTGGCTACGCTAAGCGTAACGGCTGCCGGTGGACAAAAGGCGCAAGTTACCATCACTCAAGCCGCTGGTGACTCTACTCTTGAGATTGATAAGGAAACTATCAATTTGGATGTTAACGGTTCCGCTCAGACAGTTAACGTAACATCTAACGATGAGTGGACATGGAAAAATGCTGCCTCTAGAACCGTGATGAGGATGTTAGGAAGATTATAATCGATTTTCATTGTTTATTCAAACCCCGATCGACTTAAGCTGATTGGGGTTTGTTTGTTTTAGTATATTTGTAAGAAAAAGATTATGGCTAATATAGATGATTATTTAGTGGCTTCTTATAGATGTAATGGTAAGGGCAACAGTGACGCAGATAGAGACGTGTTAAAGGACTTGTCTGGAAACGGTCACGATATTGTGTTGAAGAATTTTGGGTTTACGCTTGGTTCTGGATACGAAGGTGGCGCTCTTGTATTTGATGGTATTGATGATTATGGTATATGCGAGAATTTCCCGGCCATCAATGATTTTACGTTTGTATATAAAAGAATTAATTTGAATCCTTCTAAATCCACTAATTGCTTTTTATCTAAAAGTGTATCAACGAATCAGGCTCAGCAATTTTGTAGTGAATTAGCGTATTCCAAAAATGTATATGTACGTCTTGGTAGTAAGGATATTGCTGTAAAAGATATATATAACCCTGAATTATCGATCGTTTATGTAACTAAGGAGTCTTACAATGGAGAGATGGATCTTGTATCTTCAAATTATACATCAACCGTGGATAATTTATATATAGGCACTTTCTCTAGGGGTGTTCAAGCTTATGTGTGGAATGGAGCTCTTTATGCTCTTGATATTTATGATAGGACATTAAGCGATGAGTATTTACAAAAAGCATTAAATAGGATGAATGATATAGATATTAATTGGAAAGACGGGGTAGGCGAGGTGACGGACCAGCACTTGACCGTCAGCCCCGGGTCCGGGACCGGTAACGCCGCTGTTTCTTTTGGTTCGGTAATGAACAAAGGTCTTGATCGTACCCTTGAGTTGGAGATAACAACTCCAAAAGGTGTTAAGAAGACGCTCACGGTGAATCAGGAGGGATGCCGGCAGGCTTATATCACGAGCGACGGCAAACGATGGCTGACTAGCGACAATCGGGTGTATGGGGTTTTGAAAAGCGATGCTCCGTGCGAATGCATAGGTGATTGTCCTTGATATTTTGTTTTTACGAATTTTGTAATTACATTTGTGGCGCATGCCCATCACCATGCTTTTCGTCGCTAATTTATTATAAGGGATACCGGTCTGTGATGGGATCGGCATCCCTCTGTTTTTTAATATGGAGAAGATAAATGTTTTCGATGTTCAGGTTCCTGATGGGAGACAAATCCGTTGTATGTCGTATAATAAGGTTACTTATTTTGATCTTGACGATATATGTAAGTTATGTTTTGACTCATACGATCTACATGATGTGGCTGACACTAAGGTAATGAGTGAGTTCCTGCACCGAGAGGGTGGTCGTTATTGGACTACGATAGATGGCGTAAGGCAGTTGTATCGTAGGATTGAGTGTAAGATGTGTTTTGAGGTTATAGAAAAATTAAAGGGATTATAGTTGAATAAATTATTTATTTCATAAAGAATGTTTATATTTATGGCATAAGATATTAAGAATGAGATTAGTTGAGAGACATATCATAAAAGACAACCGATTTGAGGATGTATGCCTCAAATCCGGGTTGTTGTATAATTATGTTCTTTTCAACGTCAGACAAGGTATATTTTCCGGAGATTACATAAATGAATATGAGTTTTCTACTAAATTATGTAAGGAGAATCAGGTTGATTTTAGGAATCTACCATCAGTAGTGTCCCAACAAGTCGTAGCTCAAGTGTTTTCGGTAACAAAGTCTTGGATGAAATCAAAGAAGGAATATGAGAAGAATCCTTCTAAATTTCTATCAAGACCTAAATTGCCTAAATACAAGAAAGGGAAGAAGCAGAACATGGTAGTTTTTACAAAAAATTCTTGCAGACTGAAAGAAGATGGATGTATTCATTTCATCAAAAACATAATCCGGCCAATCAAAACTAAAATAGGAGATAACAAGTTATGTCAGGTTAGAATAATTCCACAAGCTACTTGCTATGTGGTTGAGGTTATTTATGAGAAGAAGGAACAGGATTTAAATTTTGATAAGGATAATTTTCTTTCGATTGATTTGGGATTGAATAATTTATGCACATGCATCAGTAATGTAGGTATCAAGCCTTTCATTGTAAACGGCAAGATTATCAAGTCCTTCAATCAGTGGTATAATAAGAAGAGAGCTAGATTGATGTCGTATATTGGCGATAAGGGAACTTCAAAGAGACTTAGACGGCTAAATAATTATAGGAATTTTTGGATTGAAGATAAAATCCACAAGGTTAGCAGATTTATTGTAAATATCTGTATTGAAAACAATATTGGGAATCTTGTTGTGGGTTTGAATAAAGGATGGAAGAATGGAGTAAATCTAGGGAAGAGGATAAACCAGAAGTTCGTTGAGATTCCATTCTCAAAACTTGTTGAAAAGATATCCTATAAGTGTAAGTTGGTTGGAATAGACTTTCAAGTCCACGAGGAATCCTATACCTCCAAAGTGGATCATCTGGCTTTTGAAAAATTGGGAAAGCATGATGTTTACTTAGGCAAAAGAAAGAAACGCGGATTGTTCCAAAGTTCTATCGGGAAATTGATTAACGCTGATATTAACGGAACTATTGGAATCGGAAGAAAAGTATTCGGTGATTCTTACGTAAGTAGGATAATCGGTAGCGGGTTGGCGTTTAACCCGGTTAGAGTAAACATTTTGTGATACGAATGTGAATTTGATAAATAAAATTAATAATTTTAGTAACGTGAGAGAAAAGAAATTTGATTTCGTGATATATCCGTTGGATTTGATTATCACGGTTGGATTAGATTATAAGACGTTGTGTGATCGTTTCGAGAATATGGAACCTGAGCATAATGGGGAATGGGGAAGTAAGGAGGATATGGACAAGGAAGCGTCTTTTGTGAATTTGGTAAAGGATAGGGATGATGATGGTCGATTCGCTATACTTTGGAACTTTTCGAGCGATGATGATATAACGATAAAAAATACCTGCCATGAGTCATTTCATGTAGCCATGAGTGTATGTCAGTTTTGTAATATGTCGCTTGGATTTAAGGTTGGAGAGGATGAGCACGCAGCGTATATAGCTGGTTTCGCTGGTGGTTGTGCTTATGATTTTCTCTATAGTAATAGTACAGAATAGATATAGATTCATTTGTGAAATATAAGAATATCAGCCTCCGCTTATTTGTGGGGGCTTTTTGTTTATCTTTGTCAAAAACATGAAGTTATGTCAAGTTGCGTAATTAAAAGAAATAGTAAGGGTAAGATAACCCGTGTCTTGACCCCTTCCGGAGAGGTATCTACCTTATTCGATAAGATAGCGGGCATAGCCGCCGTAAGTGACCTTAATAAGGCCGCTGAAGCTTATATGACTATTTATAACGATAAGTTCAGGTCTAAGTTCGGAGACTGGACGAGATCCGTGCCAAGGAATAAGGAGGCGGCCAGATCCATAAGCGCCAGACTTAGCGCCAGCGAGTGGGGGCAACTTATGTCAGCCAAGGTCTTGTCCGCCATAAGCGATATGGATGCCCCGGCGTTGGCCAGAAGCCTTGGGAATAGCGACAATGTCGTGGCTTATCTTACCTCCGGAGAGGTAGGTGATGTCAATGATATGGCTGTGGTAGATACATCTACGGTACAGGAGGTGGATCTGGATTCCATAAACGAGGATAATATTGGCGATACGATACTGAAAGAGGCGTCATGGGATGATATAAGGGCTATCAGGGAGAATATAGATATTAAGGAGACAGCCCGTATGTTATGGAAGGCCGTGGAAAGCGCTTTTACCGGTCAACGACCTAATATCAGGGTGAAGGGCGGAAATATAGATGGGGAGATCATATTTTCTGGTAATGTCTTGCCGTTAAATGATATTGAAGATTATACGCCCCCATCTTCAAGATTGGTATATGATTCCGGTGAGCCTCGCCTGTTTTTTAGATCGGATGACGGCAAGATACACGACTCTTACGCCAATGCCATAAAAGGATCGTCCGGCGGGCGGATCGAGGCCGGGTTCTTGGCCGGCAGTGTCGAGGAGAGCGACGTCCCGTCCGGTACGGCTGACATCTCCTTTGGCTCGTCCTCCATAACCCTTAACAACAGTGATTCGTTCATCCCGGTCCTTGGCATCAGCTCAGATTCTAATATAAGTACCCGTGGAGGGTTTGTCAATTACCTTATCAAGAAAGGTCTGTTGAGCGGGGAGCGTATAAGGCTAGGGGATAGGTATTATCTTACAGGGGCCGGCAACTCCGATGGTCTTAAGATCTATAACGCTATGGATGCCTTGTCTAGGCTAAGGAATAGGTTTGGAAGTCAGTCCTCCGAAATGAACGTATTGGGTTCTATAGGTTTTGATACGGAGGTGAGCGACGATCTTGATCTTATCACGACATCCGGGGAGAAGGTCACGGTAAGCAGGTCTGAGATTAAAGGCATGTTAAGGCAAGGGCGGTTCGAGGAACTTAATAACAGGTATGATGGGTTCATGGAGCTAGCGCTATCGTTGATGATGGAGGATAACGCCTTATATGGGAGTAATGTCCGTGGCGTTATTGAGAACGAGAAGGCGGAAGATCTTCAAAACAGGACCGATATAACCAACATCTTATCCACATTAGGTATCCGCGTGATGGGTATGTCCGAATATATGGATAAGTATAAGATGCGTAATGGCGTAGATCCTTCCGCTAGGGCGTTATCCGATATGGCTAATGGCGTGATAGCATTGGCTGAGGGGGCTACGGTAGAGGATCTTAATGAGGAGGTAGCTCATTTCTTGATCGATACTTACCGTAACCAACAGGAGATTGACGAGGTTCTGGACTCTGTTGTCGGCACGCCATTATGGAATCAATTCGCCGGTCGTTACTATGAGGTGTATGGGAAGGAATACCAAGGGGAGGAACTGGATCGGATGGTGAAGCGGGAGATCCTAGGCAAGACGTTGGCCCAGCGGTTCGTGCCGGGCATGGAACAGGCGGTGGAGGATCTGGCCTCGTCCGAGGACGCCCAGCTCTCCTTGTTTGGCAGGATAATCCGGGCTATACGGAATTTCTTCTCTACTCAAAGATTAGACTTGAATAAGGTTCTTGATAGGATAAAGGAGTCGGCGTTAGCTGATGATCCAAGCGCATTTGACGTGCTTCTGCTAAAGGATAGCAATCATCTCATGTATTCGTTATCGGACGTTGACGTGGCTAATAAGTTGATCAAGAACGGTAGGTCATTGGAAAGGCTATACACTAGATTGCAGAGGATGAGGTCAAGCCAAAGCCAGAGGATCGGTGAGAGTATCTCCCTTCTTCGTGATATAGGCGAGAAGGTGAGACAAGTCGGGGGTGAGCTTAGTAAGAACAACAACCTGTTATCCACCAAGAGTGTCATAGCTACAGCCAAGGCCGAGGTAGAGTATTTGGTTACGGTCGCCAGTAGCCTACGTAAGAGCGGAAAAGGATTGGATTATGAGACGATACAGGTTATCGATAACGTATATGGGGAGATAGTTCCTCTGATCAGGAACCTTCGTGGATTCGTCAATAATCAGGCGGCTGATTATTATGGCAGCAATAAGGTTGGCATGGTAGAGGATATGGATGATATATTGCGGATGGCTGAGACATCTATGTCTGATATAAACGCCCTTCGAAGTGATCGTAATGAGGACTGGCTGGATGGACAGCTTCGGATGTTTAATATCCCGGAAAGATATTGGAATGGGATAAAGAAGTTGATAAATAACATCCATAAGGATATCAATGTCATGTCCCGATTCTTTGGCACACTGGAGCATAGTGGTAACGCTATCTTAGGCATGTTAGGGCAACGTCTTGCCAAGGCTTATAACGACGCTCATGTTGAGGGTGTGGCTAATATCAATAAGATGACTAAGATGATGAAAGAGCGTGGATGGGGGATAAAGGATAATGAGGATCTTATACAGAAGATAAACGGTAAGAACTCTGATTACCTTGATTCGTCCCGTGATTTCGCCAAATACGATTTACTGTATCGGACAGAGCAGGCGAAAGCTATTATTGATATATATGATCTTAAAAAGGTTACGGGTAAGACCGAGAAGCAACTTATCGACATGCTTTTATCTGATAAGGGGCTTAAGGTCAAGACTCGTGATGATATCGTAGGATATGATGGGGATAAGCCTATTACGAAGGCCGTGTATCATGTATTCAAACCTACCATCCAGAATTTTGATATCTCGGACATGACGTTCGAGGATCAGCAACGGTATCTGGATACGATAAATAGGTGGTTGGATGAGAACCAAGAGAAACCTATGGTGCAGGCTTATTACGATAAGATCGAGAAAGTTAATAAGAAGGTCGAGGAAAGACTGGGTCGTAGGGTATCGCAAGCCACGTCCGATTTCATGACCCGTATCCGTAGAAGCCGGTATGTGGCTATGGATAAGTTTATTAAGAACAAGAAGGTCGATTGGGACGCTTTCCAATCTGACCCTATAGCTTGGAGATCTTATCTGGATATCCTTCGTGATAGGGCTATAGCCAAGAGCGAGTGGTATTCCGACGGGACACCAAAGGAAGCGGGGTCCGAGGCGTTGATGATGTCCGAGGAGATCAAGGCATGGGACGAGGCGTGGGCCGAGGAGTTCGGGAATACCAACGAGGGTCGTAAGGCTTCAGCCGAGTTTAAGGAGATACTGCGTGGGATAGAGCGGTCCGAGGGCGGTAAGGCAGCGTTCGAGTTCCTGCTAGCCGGTGGTCATCTTGGCTTCTCCAAGGATATGTGGGGATCCGAGGAGGGTGATTATTACGAGAATCTAGTTGATAAGATCACGGAGCAATCTGTATCATCATCAAGGATAGAGAAGGTAGAGGAGGCGATGGCAACAATAAATGAGATTAACGATCAGTTAAGACCTTTGCTTATTCAGTACCGGGACAGTACCAGATATGGCGAGTATGATTTCGATCGTCTTCGTGGATCATCGTCATTAAGGAAGATAAACGAGCTATACGACCGTCTGGCCGAGGCCAAGAGTGTTATTAACGCCGCCGCTTCCGCTGAGGATATTGAGATGAATATGCCCGATACGGTGGAGAGTGGCGTTACAGATTCCTACCGTAATGCGTTAAGGGATGCCGTGACATACGACAAGGGAATGGATGAGATTAAATTCGCCAAGGAACATATGTCTGCCCGCTCCCGGAGTCAGGTAGATAGGATGGCCGCCAAGCTGTCACAGAAGAATCCATCATGGACATCCATGGAGACAACGTTCCTTAGAAAAAAATACGGTCCTGATTTCAGTGATAAGCTAGCTAATGATATAGCTATGGGTAAGGCTAATAGTATACTTATCGAGTACGCCAGAACCCGACTGTATCCTTATATGAGGAAATACTCTCCCAAGGGATATTCTGATTTCGTTAGGAAGATAAATAACGGTACGTATAAGGTATCCGAGTTCTTTGATGCCATGGAAAATGGTATATCAAAAGAAGAAAGCGTATCCCGTTTCGGGTTCGATATTAATATGATCGATTTGTCGATCAATAACCAGTGGCTTGATGAGGCCGACGCCGAGAGTTCTTTCCGTAATCCTAATTATAATCCCGATCTGGGCTATGGATATCATACGCCTAGGTTCGATAAGTACAAGAACGAGGCTTTCTTCAAGAAATACGGTATCACCAACGAAGGGGAGGAGGCTACGATCAATAAGGATAAGTGGGAGATGAGGAAGGAATTGCTTGACATAAGCCGTAAGGCTATGGAGGATTATGACGAGCGGTT
>ERZ780000.724-NODE-724-length-10002-cov-4.267015_pt1 | contig 10002 bp, 8 predicted proteins | sample MGYA00511089_ERZ780000 | MGnify/ENA primary metagenome ERZ780000 (study PRJEB29588, sample SAMEA2146321) | human gut metagenome | biome: human gut; feature: human-associated habitat; material: faeces | place: Denmark | collected 2008/2010 ...
CATGCCTGTCACGCATGGGGTCGCGGGTTCGAGTCCCGTCCGCACCGCAGAAATCCTGAAACGAAAGTTTCGGGATTTTTTGTTTTCCGTAGCATCTCCGCAACCCTCCAACATAAAATTTTGCAGAAATCGCAAAAGTCGGCAAAGCAGCCATCCAAACAGCGCGATGCGCCTCCAGGGAAGTCCACAGCGTATGGCAATCGGAATCCAGACAGCACCGACATCGGGAAAGTCCACAACGTGGACTCGCTTTCAGCTAACCCCGGACCGCGTCCGGGACATATGGATGATACAGACAAAAAAAGAAAAAAGCCCGTCAATCCGACGAGCTCTGTTTCTTAGTTGCTTCGATGAAGCAACATTTACAAACCTAACATAAAACCATTATTCGAGACATTTTACTGCGTTTCACAACGAAATAAAACTAAATTCTAATACTCCATATTATAATCGTAGTGTTTAACCATTATTCGGTTGAAAGCATCTCTTTGCTTTCGACACTACAAAGTTACAGTCATTGTCAAGCATTTCAATCGCCATATTAACGCAAATATAGGCAAATATAGATGTGTAAAATTTTATATACTTGATTTACAACGATATAATTTTCACTAAATATAAGCAAATATAAACGATTACATCAATCGATAATGCCGATTTTCATCACGTTTTTCTCGAAAGAATCCCTGTCAATTGCACGATTTTTCATTTTGTTGCGGTAGGCGTATATGGTATTGACCGAATAGCGCAGAAACTCTGCAATCTTCGACGAGTCGACAATTCCGAGGCGCAACAAGGCATAGATGCGCAATTCAGTGTTGAGCGAACCGGGAGCCTCAATCTCAAAACGCTCCTCCGGACGCAGCAAGGCGTTGACATCATCGACAAACGTGGTGTAGATTTTAAGGAATGCATTGTCAAACTCCTTATAGAACGTAGAGTGCTGCTCATCGCTGAATTTCTGCGACTTCATCATCTTCACCAAATCATCCACCTGTCCCGACACAAGCTTACGGTTGACCAACTTAGTAAACGAGTCGAGGCGCTTCATATATATAGAGCACAGTTCAAGGAACTGACCCATATACTCATCCTTGGTCATGTTGGCCTCTTTCAGCTTCAGACGCGTGCGCGTGAGCTTCTTCATCTGCTTCACAAGATAGAACACCGCCACGGCAAGTCCGATGAGAAGGAAGAAACTCACCACGATATACATCATCAGCATCCGCTCATGCTCGGCAACCTCCTCGCGATGCTGCGACTCGATTACCGGCAGCAGCCCCGACACATTATAGACACGCATCTGCGCGTTGCAGAACGCCGCGTCCTCGAGCGACGTAAAAATATAACGATAGGCGCGATCGATGTCGCCCTCTCCGTAAAGAATCATGGACAAGTCGAGAATCGACTGGTTTTCCTTCACCGCGCACATAATATCGCTGATCGCCGAGAGCGCAAAATAGCGCACACTCTCCTCCGACTTCCCCTCCGACCTGTAAATCTTCGCCAGAAACGCACAGGCAACAGCGAAATCATTGCCGTCGCGGCGCAACGACGGAATCAGGTCGGCAAGAATCATCTTAGCCACCGCCTGCTTGCCGTCGGCCATCGCCTGCTCCGCCTCATAAAGCCTACGCGTGTTGGAGCTGACGGGCAGCGACTCAATCCATTTTTTTCTAAACGCCACAGTATTGGAGTAATAGCGGTCGTAGAAAAGCCCGCCCTCCGTCGAGCCATTGAGAGAGAAAGAGTAGATGCGATAGCCACTTTCGTAGAACTCCGGCAGCAACGTGTCGGGAATCTCCATGTGCGAAATCGCCTTGAAGTCGCTGTAGGCCTCCGCATAATAACCCGCGATAACCTCCGAGCGCACTTTTTTCATTCTCACGAGCAGCGAGTCGGTAGGCGAAGACGCCAACTCGGCAGCCTTGTCATAATAGAAAATCGCGGAGTCTGCCTTGAAAAGCGTATACTCCTTACCCAGTTTCATGTAGGAGGAAAACGACGGATGCAAGGCAACCGCCCGTTTTTCTTTGTCGATGCGCGCATACTTCCTGCCCTCAAACATTTTTTTAAGGCTAATGTAGCGGTCGAGGCTGTCGAGCTCAGGCACCGACACCGCCACAGCGGTCTGTACGGTGACAAAGAGCAAAAACAGCGAAAGCGCCAATCTAAATTTAGACATAAGGAAAATATAAATGGTTTAAAATGTTAGTTTATTACGTGACAAAGATATAGCCTTCTTCTGAATAAACCAAATTATAAACATATTTTGTAAAAAACGCGTTGCATCCCAACCATTCTCCACAACGAGTTTCGCCCTCATTCACATAATAAGCCAATTTTTACTATCTTTGTATAAATAAAAAAATTAAAGATGAGCGGAGAAAAGGAAAAGAAACTATTCATAGAGACCTATGGCTGCCAGATGAACGTGGCAGACAGTGAAGTTATAGCATCAGTGATGAAAATTGCCGGCTACGAGCCGACAGACGCGATTGAGGACGCCGATGCCGTGTTTCTCAACACCTGCTCGATACGCGACAACGCAGAGCAGAAAATCTTCTCACGCCTGGACTACTTTGCCTCGCTCCGCAAGAAGCGCAAGTCGAGATTGGTGCTTGGCGTGCTGGGATGCATGGCAGAGCGCGTGAAAGACGAGCTTATTGCCAACCACGGCGTAGACATTGTGGCCGGACCCGACGCCTACCTGTCGCTACCCGACCTTGTGGCGGCTGCCGAACTTGGAGAAAAAGCCATCAACATCCAACTCTCGACCACAGAAACATACCGCGACGTCATCCCGCAACGCATCGGCCACAACCGCATAAGCGGATATATCAGCATCATGCGCGGATGCAACAACTTCTGCTCCTACTGCATCGTGCCCTACACCAGAGGCCGCGAGCGCAGCCGCGAGCCACGCAGCATCCTCAACGAACTTGCCGACATGCAGGCAAAAGGCTCCAAGGAAGTAGTGCTGCCAGGACAAAACGTCAACTCCTACCACTACGTTGGCGAAGACGGAGCCGTGGTTGGTTTCGCCGATCTGCTCAGAATCGTTGCCGAAGCCGCGCCGGAGATGCGAGTGCGCTTCACCACGTCGCACCCGAAAGACATGACAGATGAAATCATCGACGTAATCGCCACCGTGCCAAACGTATGCAAGCACATCCACCTGCCTGTGCAGTCGGGAAGCAACAAAGTGCTCAAGGCGATGAACCGAAAATACACCCGCGAATGGTATCTTGACCGCATCGCAGCCATCCGCCGCGCCATGCCAGACTGCGGCATCACCACCGACATGTTTACAGGCTTCCACGACGAGACGGAAGAGGATTTCGAGGAGACACTGAGTCTGATGCGCGAAGTGGTGTTCGACAGCGCGTTCATGTTCAAATACTCCGAGCGTCCAGGCACATTCGCGTCAAAAAACCTCCCCGACAACGTGCCTGAAGAGGTTAAAATCGACCGTCTCAACCGCATGATAGCATTGCAGAACGAGCTGTCGGCGGAAAGCTACCGACGCGACATAGGAAAAACTTTCGAAGTGCTTGTCGAAGGCACATCGAAACGCTCCCGCGAACAATTGTTCGGACGCAACGAGCAAAACAAAGTAATCGTGTTCCCGCGCGGCAACCACCACATAGGCGACCGCGTCATGGTGACCGTGGAGAGCGCGTCGTCGGCCACGCTAATCGGAAAAGAAGCTTAAGCTATGGACAAATATATATTCAAAATCACAGCAAAAAACTCCCAACCAAGCATTTGGAGAATTTTGTCTGTTCCCGTCCATTACGATTTCGACCACTTCCACTTCTTAATCCAGGCAGCGTTCGACTTGAGCGGAATATTTGACTTCCAGTTTGTGAAAGGATTCCACAAGCCAAGTTTTGAATGCTTCAGATTCTCTCCCGACGACGATGTGGAGGTAATGCAGTCGGAAGGATGCAAAGATGCCGAAAAAACGGCACTCAATGACTTTTTCTCAACAGACGACACTCTGAGGTACGACTCGGGCGAATTGTCGTTCGAAATAAAGCTCATGGGATTAAAGGGCTCGGATTTTCCGTATGCCCATCTCGAGGATGGCGAAGGCAAGATTCTCTGCGAAATGTGTGGCGGCATCTACGGACAGCTAATGGTGCAGGAGGCGTTGGCCAAATATCCCAACGAGCCTATCGCCCAGTATGCCCGAAAGATGCTGAAGAAGAAGCGAAACGCGAAAATCGATTTTTCCTTCACATACAAAGACCTGAACGACTGCAACCGCACAATCCACAAATTCGAGATAGCGTCAATGCTGATTCCGAAGGATGACTGGGACGACTACGATTCTTCTGAAATGGGATTCGTGTCGGACGATGAATATCTCGACATAATCAACGAACGGGTACGCAACCAACAAATCGGCTTGGACAAAGACCTGCTCAACTGACACCTGCAGACGTCGCAAAAAAGAGATTTGCCAACGTGAAAAAAGCATAAAATGTTGACAAACGGCATATCCAGGTTGTAACTTTGCACAAATTAATTGACTATGGCAAAACAACAGAAATCAAAAATATCCTATTTCCAGTCAAACATCACAGCCACCGTCAGCGTGGCGTTAGTGCTGATATTGATTGGCGTGACAGCGTTTCTCGGCCTGTCGGCACGCACAATGAGCCGCGAACTTAAAGAAAATATAGGCTTCAGCATTGTGCTAAAAACCGACGCCACCGACGCCGACATCGCAGGACTGAAAGCAATCTTCGCCAAAGCCCCGTACGTTGCCAAGACCACATTCATCTCAAAAGACCAGGCTTTGGAACAATGGCAGAAAGACACCGGAGAAAATCTTGTAGAGACTTTCGGCGTCAACCCTCTCAGCGCGGAGTTTCAGGTCAACGTCAAAGCCAACTATGCGGAAATAGGCAAGCTAAAGAGCATACAGGCACAGCTGATGCATCAAAGCGGAGTGGAGGACATTGCCCTTTATGAAACCGAGGTCGAGACCACCAACAAAAACATCGGCAACATCACCATCGTGCTGCTTTTCGTGGCGGCTCTGCTCGTGTTTATCTCCTTCGCGCTGATAAACAACACCGTGCGCCTCACCGTCTACTCCCGACGATTCCTCATCCACACGATGAAACTCGTGGGAGCGAAGCCCGGCTTCATCCGCCGTCCGTTCGTGGTGCAGAACATGCTTAACGGACTGATTGCCGCAGCAGTGGCATGCCTCGTGTTTGTCGGCTCATACTTCGCGGCGCAAGACATCGTCGGCGGACTTGTGGGCACTATGTTCAACGAGCTGGAAGTTGCCGCCGTATTTGTCGGGCTGGCGCTTGCCGGAGTAGTGATTTGCGGCATTGCGGCGTTCTTTGCCGCCAACAAATACATCCACCTCAACTACGACGACTTGTTCAAACGATAAAAAAACCACAGAAATAAATATGGAAGAAATAAAGAAAGAAAAGAAAACCGACACACGTCCGCTCGGAAAAGAGAATTTCATCCTCATGGGCGTGTCGGTGGCATTGATTGTCATCGGATTTTTGCTGATGGGCGGCGGCGCCACTACCGAAGAAACGTTCAACCCCGACATCTTCAGCACAATGCGCACAGCCGTAGGTCCGGGCATCTCGTTCATCGGCTTTGTAATTATGTTTTTTGCAATATTATATAAAAAGAGAAAATAAATCAAATGGATTGGATACAAGCACTCTTGCTCGGACTCGTGCAAGGACTCACTGAATACCTCCCTGTCAGCAGCAGCGGACACCTCGCAATCGGCAGCGCCCTGTTTGGCATCGAGGGAGAAGAAAACCTCGCTTTCACTGTCATCGTACACGTTGCCACCGTGTTCAGCACACTCGTGATTCTCTGGAAAGAAATCAGCTGGATATTCAAAGGCTTGGCACAATGCCGCATGAACGACGAGACCCGCTATTTCATCAACATCGTCATCTCGATGATTCCTGTGGGCATCGTAGGCGTGTTCTTCAAAGACTATGTTGAAGAAATATTCGGCAGCGGACTTGCAATAGTAGGCTCCATGCTGCTCGTGACAGCGCTGCTGCTCACGTTCTCCTATTTCGCAAAACCTCGTCAGAAAGCAAACATCTCGATGCGCGACGCCTTCATCATCGGTCTGGCACAAGCAGTGGCGGTGCTCCCCGGACTCTCCCGTTCAGGCTCCACCATCGCCACAGGTCTGCTTCTCGGCAACAGCAAAGAAAAACTGGCGCAGTTCTCATTCATCATGGTCATCCCGCCGATTCTCGGCGAAGCCCTTCTCGATGTGGTCAAGATGCTCAACGGCAGCGCCGACAGCATGCTGCAGAGCGTGGCTCCGCTGTCGCTCATTGTCGGATTTCTCGCAGCGTTCATCTCAGGCTGCGTGGCTTGCAAATGGATGATCAGCATCGTGAAACGCGGCAAACTGATATATTTCGCCATCTACTGCGCCCTGGCAGGCGCCGCAACATTGATTTTCAACTTCATTTAACCGAAAAGAGATGCTGCATCCCGTAGAAGGAGAAATTTTTTACGTTGACAAACCGCTGACCTGGACGTCGTTCGACGTTGTCAAGCGAGTGCGCGGAGAACTGAGCCGCCGCACGAAGATAAAGAAACTGAAAGTGGGACACGCCGGCACGCTCGACCCGCTCGCAACCGGTGTGATGGTAATCGTCACCGGACGCGCCACAAAGCGCATCGAGGAGCTGCAAGCCCACGTCAAAGAATATGAGGCGACAATACGCCTTGGCGCCACAACCCCAAGCTTCGACCTTGAGACAGAAATCGACACCGAATACCCGTGGGAGCATATCGACCGCACGGCTGTAGAAGAGGCGTTGAAAAAATTCACAGGGCGCATCCAGCAGGTGCCGCCAGCCTTCTCGGCATGCAAGGTCGACGGCAAGCGCGCATACAAGATGGCACGCAAAGGCAAGGAGGTTGAAATCAAACCTAAAGAACTTGTAATCGACGAGATAGAGCTGCTGTCGTTCGACCTGCCGGAAATCCGCATACGCGTGGTGTGCAGCAAAGGCACCTATATCCGTGCCCTTGCCCGCGACATCGGTGAAGCTCTCGGCAGCGGCGCGCATCTGACAGCGTTGCGGCGCACACGCGTCGGCGACATCCGCGTTGAGCAATGCGAATCGGTGCCCAGCCTCATCGCGCGGCTGAAAGAAGAGGAGTTTGAACTCCCCGAAGAAATGAGAAAAGAAGAAAATAAGAAAGAATAAAACGAAGGATCTATGAAGTTGTCACAATTCAAATTCAAACTTCCTGAAGAACTGATTGCCCAGACACCGTCAGAGGAACGCGACGAGGCGCGCATGATGGTGCTGCACAAAAAAACAGGAGAAATCGAACACAAAGTTTTCAAGGACATCATCGACTATTTCGACGATGGCGACTTGATGCTTCTCAACGACACGAAAGTGTTTCCCGCTCGTCTATACGGAAATAAGGAAAAAACAAACGCGCGCATCGAGGTGTTTCTGCTGCGCGAGCTCAACGAAGAGCACAAGCTCTGGGACGTGCTTGTGGAGCCGGCTCGCAAAATTCGCATCGGCAACAAGCTGTATTTCGGCGAAGACGACTCCATGGTGGCCGAAGTGATTGACAACACCACTTCGCGCGGACGCACGCTGCGCTTCCTCTACGACGGGTCGCACGACGAATTCAAAGAGGCTTTGTTCAAACTCGGACAGACACCGCTGCCGCTCTACATCAACCGCGAGCCTACGCCTGAAGACGAGGAACGCTTCCAATGCATCTACGCCAAAAACGAAGGTGCCGTAGTGGCTCCCGCTGCCGGCCTGCACTTCAGCCGCGAGGTGATGAAGCGCATGGAAATCAAAGGCATCAACTACGACTTCCTCACGCTGCACTTCGGTTTGGGCAACTTCCGCGAAATCGACGTGGAAGACCTCACCAAGCACCGCATGGACTCCGAACAGATGGAAATCACCGCCGACCTTGTGAAGAAAGTCAACGAGACAAAGGACAAAGAGCGCCAAGTGTGTGCCGTCGGCACATCGACCCTGCGCGCCATTGAAACCGCCATCAGCATGAACGGACACATCAAGGAATACAGCGGATGGACAAACAAATTCATCTTCCCGCCCTACGACTTCGAGGTGTGCAACGCACTGGTGAGCAACTTCCACATGCCCTACTCCACAATGCTTATGATGGTGGCTGCATTCGGCGACTATGAGAAGGTGATGAACGCCTACGACGTGGCTGTAAAAGAGAAATATCGTTTCGGTGTCTACGGTGACGCCATGTTGATTATCTAAGCCACAATATGGAACTTCTGAAACAACGCATCCTTCAAGACGGGCGCTCGCTACCTGGAGGCATTCTGAAAGTGGACAGCTTTCTGAACCACCAACTCGACCCCAACCTGATGTATAAATTGGCGGAAGAGTTCGCACGACTGTTTGCCGACAAGAAAATCAACAAGATAGTGACCATCGAGGCTTCAGGCATCGCGCCGGCAATAATGCTCGGATACCAAATGCAACTGCCGGTGGTGTTCATCAAGAAAAAGCAGCCCAAGACAATGGACAACATGCTCGTGTCGGAAGTGCGCTCGTTCACGAAAAACCGCGTGTACACTGTCTGCATCAGCAACAGTTTCCTGACTGCCGACGACCACGTGCTTTTCATCGACGACTTCCTTGCATACGGCAACGCGGCAATGGGTATGATTGACCTTGCCCGACAGGCCGGCGCCACAATCGAGGGCATGGGATTCATCATTGAGAAAGGTTTTCAAGGCGGCGGCGACAAACTCCGCGAGGCAGGCTACAACGTGCACAGCCTCGCCATCATCGACAGCCTCGACAATTGCGAAATCTCATTCAGATAACATTCTGATTAAAAGCATATAACAAAAAGAATGGCAACCATCGCGGGTTGTCATTCTTTTTTATTTCCTGTTTGATATAAACAAGAAAAGACGTAACTTTGCACATAGCGGAACGGATTTACTGACAGCAATGAGCATAACTTCCATCATACGACCATTTTTCATGCGCCGCGTGCGGCAGATTGAGCGATTTTCGGACGAATGCCACGAGATTCAGCTGCAACAGCTGACGCAGCTTCTCGACGAGGCTAAAAACACCGAATATGGCAGAAAGCACGGCTTCGCACGCCTGCAGGACATCAACGATTTCAAAAAGGCGGTGCCGCTGGTGCGCTACGAAGACCTGCGCCCATACATAATGCAGATGGTTGAAGGGAAGAGCGACGTGCTGTGGCGCGGCGTAACCCGCAATTTCGCCCAATCGTCGGGCACGTCCGACGGCAAAAGCAAGTATGTGCCCATTACAAAAGAATCGTTCTCCAGATGCCACTACCGCGGCGGTGTCGACTGCGTGGCGCTCTATCTGGCAATGAATCCCCAAAGCCGCATTTTCGACGGCAAGGCATTCATCCTCGGAGGCAGTTACGCCAACGAGCTGCACCTGCGGAAAGACGTGGTGGTGGGCGACCTGTCGGCAAACCTTATCAACAACATCAACCCGCTTGCCAACCTTGTGCGCATCCCCGACAAGCAGACCGCACTCATGGAAGACTGGAGCAAGAAGCTGCCGGCTCTTGTAGAGGCAAGCCGTCGGCAGAACGTGACCAACATCTCCGGCGTGCCGTCGTGGTTTCTGTCGGTGATAAAAGAAGTGATGCGCAGGGAGGGAGTCGAGTCAATCCACGACGTGTGGCACAATCTGGAAGTGTTTTTCCACGGAGGCATCAGCTTCAAGCCCTACCGCAGTCAATATGAGAGCATCACCGACAAGACAAAGATGCACTTCGTGGAGACCTACAACGCCTCCGAAGGATTTTTCGCCGTGCAGTCGTCGCCCGACTCTCCGGCAATGCTCCTGCTGCTCGACCTCGGTGTGTTCTACGAATTCATACCGCTTTCCGACGTCGACAGCGACAACCCGCAGACACTGACCGCGCGCGACGTGGAACCGGGACACACCTACGAAC
>ERZ780000.726-NODE-726-length-9974-cov-7.996976_pt1 | contig 9974 bp, 10 predicted proteins | sample MGYA00511089_ERZ780000 | MGnify/ENA primary metagenome ERZ780000 (study PRJEB29588, sample SAMEA2146321) | human gut metagenome | biome: human gut; feature: human-associated habitat; material: faeces | place: Denmark | collected 2008/2010 ...
CCTCAATCCTCCCGGACAGAAAGCTTGACTATCTGTTCCTCAGCCGCGATCTGACCGTGCAGAGCGCGGAGATTCTGCCGGTCATTGCTTCCGATCACAGGCCATATTTTACAGTGCTTTCCTTTTGAGTACAAGCTTTGTATTCCACAGATACCCATCCCCTTTGCCCGTCATTTCACCTAAAAACTACTTATATGAGCAATCGGAGGAATAAAAATGAAAAAAGCATTGTCTCTTATCCTGGTATGCCTTTTCCTCGTATCCATGATGATTCCGGTATCCGCTGCGCAGTTCATAAACGCTTATGAGACGATTCAAGCGGAGAATTATTCTGAAGCTTCCTGCGCTTCTGTGTTGGGACTTGGCTCCACACATTATCTTGAGAACTGCTTGGATGCGGGCGGTGGAAAGAATGTATTTGACTGGCAGAGAAACACATATTTCAAGTATGCCAACGTCGATTTTGGATCGGATGCCGCCTATGGCTTTTCGGCACGAGTTGCGGATTTTTCGGATCACGCCGATCTGAAAATCATTTTGGACAGCATCAATGGTCCCGTAATTGGAACCCTGCACATTGTATCAACCGGGAAGCAGCAGGACTGGGAAACGCAGTCCTGCCCAATTACGCCGACATCCGGTGTGCATGACGTCTTTCTGAAGTTTGAAAACAATCCTGCGAAAGCTTCTTTGAATTATTTTACGTTTCTGCATACTGTCCCCGAGGAAACAGTGCGCCCCACATACAGCTATGAACCGCTTCCAGCCAATTGGCAGGGACGCGATACACGACCTGATACATGGGTCGCTACGGATATGCTTGGTGAAGCAGTTGCAGACAATAGACTGGCAGGAAATCCGCGCAGCAACAAATATGTCGGTATCTTCTATCACCTGTTTCTAACGCGGAAGCAGGGCGAGGTGTATGATAATTCCAGGCTTCTGGAGGAAAATTATTTTGATCCTGCGTATGGGCCTGTCAATACAGACCATTTCTGGGGGAAACCGATTTTTGATTACTACAGAAATATAGACACCTATGTCATTCGGCGGCATGCGCAACTATTATACAATGCAGGCGTTGATGTAATTATTTTCGATACGTCAAATGCGGGCTTCCCATTTGCTCCATATTGGATGGCAATTGTAGATACACTTTATCAAATGCGCGAAGAAGGCCTCAATACACCGCAGTTTGCATTCCATACAGGCGATGGGACAGATGGAACCAACAAATTGGCCGCATATCTTTACAAGAACCTCTATTCTACCGGAAAATACAGAGAACTTTGGTTTATGTGGGATGGGAAGCCGCTTATGTTGGGAAACAGCACACAGCTTTCCGCGCAATACCGCAATGTCTTTACATTCCGTCGGTCCTGGGCGTGGCAGAGCGGTGAAAATCAATTCCCATGGCTGGACAATACGCCGCAAGGCTATGGCTGGAACGAATCTGCTGACAAACCGGAAGCAACCAGTGTATGTTTGGCGCAACATGCAACTACAAACAAAGGCAAGAGTTATTCGGGCGGCGTAGAGCCTGCAAATGTATCGGAGGAAACCACGCTTGAACTGATAAACTTTCGTGAGCAGTGGGAGCATGCACTTTCACTTGATCCAGAATTTATCTTTGTAACGGCATGGAACGAATGGGTCGCTTCCAACTATTACGCAGCTGAGGGGCAGGATTTTCTGGGAAGAAAACTCTCTGCCAATGACTATTATTTCGTTGATGAATACAATCCGGAATTCAGCCGTGATATTGAACCGTCGGATGGCTTTCTTGGTGATGAGGCATATATGAAGCTGGCGCACTACATCCGCCTGTTCAAGGGGGCGCGGGCAGTTGGTGCTGCCAATGGAAGTCATACGATCAGCATAAACGAAAGTTTTGCACAGTGGGATACGGTTGAACCTGCTTTTTATGACAGTGTAGGCGATGTCACACACCGCAATGAGCTTGCCTATGCCGGCTATACAACGCTTGTAAATCAATCTGGCCGAAATGACTTTGACACCCTTAAAGTGGCTTACGATGCCGAGAATCTTTACTTTTATGTAAAAACTGTAGATAATTTGACCACGCCAGCTTCCGAAAACTGGATGACGCTCTTTATTGACGCAGATCAAAACGCGAAGACCGGATGGAATGGGTATGACTACGTATTAAATCGGAGACTATCCAGCGACAGTGTGGGCATTCTCCAAAAGAATGTCGGTAATGCGTGGAAGTGGGAGGATGTTGAAGCTATCCCGTTCAATGCAAGCGGAAATGAACTTCAGCTTGCCATCCCCAGAAGCGCTGTAGGACTGGACAATGCAGAACTGCACTTCCGTTTCAAGTGGGCTGACAATTTCGGTGAAAGCGGTAATATTATGGAGTTCTATAATATTGGCGACACTGCACCGGACGGCCGATTCGCATATCAGTTCAATCAGGTTTCAACCTCTGCTGTGCAGAGCAGGCCTGCACGCGACAGATATGCAGGACAGGTTGAAGCGGTTGGTTCCGTCTATGAAGCGGAGTATGCAGACCGTTCCATCTCACTCCCAATTGAGTACGAACATACTGGCTTCAGCGGAATCGGATATGCCGGAGGCTTTTCTTCCACAGGCGCATCGCTGTCGTTTTCCGTGGCAAGCAAAGACGCTGGAATTTATAAGGGCATGCTTCGGTATGCTAATGGTCAGGCTAATAGCCGAACCTTAAGTCTTTATGTGAACGGTACATATGTGCGTCAGCTTACGCTGCCTGTTGTTGCGCCTGCCGACTGGAGTCAATGGGAAATGCTTGCATTTGATATTCCGCTTGATGCTGGTAAAAATACAGTTGTACTTGCGCGTGATGCACAGGATACCGGTGAAGTCAACGTAGATTACTTCTCCGTAGATTTCAGCAAAGGCCGAACATTCGAGTGCGAGGATGGCATACTGCGCATCGCACGATGCAACACAGATAAGCAAGGTTATCACGGTCGCGGCTTCACAGATACGTGGACACAAATTGGCGCCTCTGCCACGCTTCAGATCGAATCAAGCCGCGAAACCGATTACACGCTCCAGATCCGCTATGCCAACGCACAACGAGATGAGAAAACATTGAGCCTATATGTGAACGGGCACAAACTTCAGCAGGTCATATTTCCCGTTGTAGCGATGTCCGATTGGAATACTTGGGGAACGGTTTCTTATCGGGTGCCGCTCGTGTGTGGAAGCAACTCCGTTATGCTGAAATATGATTCTGGAGATAGCGGGAATATCAATATTGATGCTTTAACATTAGTACCAAAAAGTGCTTCATGGCTGCAAGCAGAAAACGCGGTTCTTTCTGGCGGCGTTCAAATCAACTGCAATCATAGTGGATATGTCGGAACCGGATTTACAGATTCGTGGTCTACTGCTGGTGCAAAAGCATCATTTACTGCGAATTGTGAAGCGACAGGATATTATGATCTCATTGTCCGCTATGCAAATGGCGAGGCAAGTGGCCGGACACTGAATCTGTATGTGAATAGGAAATTTGTGCAGACGCTGCATTTCCCAGTTGTCTCAAGTGCTGATTGGAATGCGTGGCGTGAAATATCATTTAGTAAAATACTAAAGCTTTATAAAGGGATAAATTCAATTGTTTTAGCCTACGACAACGGCAATAATGGTAAGCTCAATATCGACAGCATTGCATTTCAATAATCACGCTACTGATATTGCCTCATATGTTATGAATTGAACATTTTTCTTTCGGGTCGCAGATTTTTTCTGCGACCCGAAATTTGTTTCCGCTCCATAGTCGGTTTTCTACATGGATTGCAACGCAAGGTATGCCCTTTTGAAGTTACAGGCTTTGTTCATCATAGTCCAGCAAATGATCGTCCTGCTTATGCCCCAACGCCAGCCGCTTCTGCATGAGCTTTTTGCGGCGCTTGGAGTCGATACGGATGCCCATTGGATTGCTGGACGGTGCGGCATTATCGCGGAAAATTTTCCCCATCTGGTGGAACAGGCGGACAGTTGAATTCAGAAGATATTCGGACGGAAGCCGTGCGAACTGAGAAGTTATGGACGAAATATGCTCATCTGTAAGCAGCGGATTTGCAGAAGTCTGCGCAGAAGATTCTTCAAGCTGACAGCGCAAACGCTCCGCTTCCTGAATGATGGCGTTCTTGATGGCACGGAATTCTTTCTGCTGCGAGAGTGGATTGTGTTGTCTCGGTTTGCTTTTGTAGTAGCCCTCCAACGTATCGCGCAGGTCGTTCCAGACGGCATAATACGCAGCAACCTCAGGCAACTTTTCGAGTTCGTCCACGATAGAATCCACTTTGTCTTTCAGCGGCTTTTTGAGATAGCCATACTGCTTTTTGCCGCTAACTGTACGCAGTTCCAGCGCAAGCTCCAGCAGCTTTTTCTGAATCGACTCCGGCGGATTTTCAACAGATTCTAACTGGTCAATGATTCTGCGCATTGCTGCTCTTGCAGCTTCGGTCACATCTTTATAGGCAATATCTTTCTGAACATAGACCTCTTTCAACTCATCCGCATAGATCATGTTCGTCAAAACAGACTGCAAATGTAGCAGCTTGTCTTTGCGCAGAAATCCGTATTTCGGGTCATCCGACCAGAGCATCATGTGAATGTGCGGATGATCGCCTTCGTCATGAAACGCCGCGTACCACCGAAGCTGCAACGGCGGAATCTGCATGGCTTCCGCAAAATCCGCCTGTTTGGAACGCAGCAGCGCCCGCCAACTTGCGGCGTTGTCATAGCCAAGGCGTGCAGCATCCTCCCGCCTAAGAGAGTAAATAATTGTCCAGACGTTGCCTTCATGCTCTTTCAACTCGTCCATTGTTTTCTCCAAATCGACCGCGTCCTCGGCTCCAAACAAGCCGTGTTCGCCGTGCTTTTCTGCGCGAGGCCGTGTGGCAATATAGCGCATATAAATGCTGTCTGCGTTTTCATCCAAAAGCTCCACGCCGTCGCGGGTGGCGATATAATTCATATAACGGCCGGCACGTTTTGGATTCAGAAAGCCTGCTTTCTGAATCAGCTTTGACATTTTCACACGCCCCTTTCGCTCAACAATGCGTCTTCAAAATCAATTTTTCCGTTCGTTCTTTTGACTTCATCCACGCTGAGTCCGCGCATTTTCTGATAGCTCCGGGCGTCAATGTCCGTGTCCGAAGCAAGGATATGGTTGTTGACATTCTGCTCAACTGCCAGCTTGAAAAGCTGCCGTCCAATGCGCTCTGCAAATCGATCCAGCGTTCCGGCGAGTATCTGCTGCAAGACTTTCGGGAGATAACGGTCAGCTTTTTCGGCGTATAAGAAGCCGGTATAAAATAAGATTGCCTTTTCAATGTACTCGCTGCGGCTCTGACATTGATCGTCCGCATAACAGTCATCGACGAGCTGCTTACACTCCGGCGTGATCCAGAGTGCAAATTTTTCTTTTCCTTTTACCATTTTTCTGTATTCACCTCGTGTTTTTCGTCGGAACCCCTCTGTTTCCCTTGAAACGGCGGGCTTTTTTCATTCTGCAACACCCTAGGGCTGTTTTTCGCTGCTTTTGGAACGCCCTCGCAAATCCCCGAAACTGCCCGCACCGCGGGCAGATGTGACCGCCGCGGGGCGCGCACGACCCCGCGGCTTTGTCCTGCTATAATTCGTCCATAGGAAAAACTCGGATAAAAATGCAAACATTTCGCATAATCGCCAAAACCCTTCCCATGAAAATGCGGCTTCCAAGCTCGTTCCGGCGGCAGTCCGATTCTTTGTCCTTGCGAAATTTGTTCGCTCTAAGCAGCATTCGGCGCTGCTGTATGAGACCGCAGTTCTTCTTTTTTTCGCCGTTATCAACGCGCGGATGCGCGATGATATAATATCCTCATGCAGACAGAGGTTCTCTTCTTTTCTCCTTGCGGCGCTCGTCCGCTCTAGGCAGCGTGGGACCTCTCTCTTATGAGCTTTCATTTATGAGCCGGATGCGGGATCCTCCGCTGATATCGAAGCAGGGTATGACTCATAAGACCATGAGGACTGTCTGCAAATCTATGTTGAGGTGTATGTTATGTTCATTGTCGGTATTGATGTCGCCAAGCGCAGCCACGAGGTCTGTATGATCACATCGGACGGCCAGACCGTCCAGCGTCCATTCTCTATCCGCAACAACTGCACCGGGTACAATCTCATGCTGGAGAAAATCAGAAAACACACGAACATCAAAAGCCAGATCGTATTTGCGATGGAGTCCACCGCGCATTACTGGCTGGCGCTCTTTACACGGCTGCGCAAGGACGGCTACCACGTCATTCTGCTCAACCCGATCCAAACCAGCGCCATGCGGGATATGTTCATCCGCAAGATCAAAACAGATGCAAAAGATTCCTTCATCATCGCCGAGCTGATCCGCTTCGGGCGCTATGCCGAAAGCAATGTTGCACAGGATCGTCTGCTGGCGCTGAAGGAGCTGTGCCGGAACCGCTTCTATCTGGTCGACATGGCCGGCGACCTCAAGCGAAAACTGATCGCTCTGATCGACCGTGTTTTTCCGGAATACGAGGCGCAGTTCGATACGATTTTCTGCAAGTCCTCCGTGGCGGTTCTGAAAAAGTATCCGACGCCGCAGAAGCTTTCCAACGCACATCTGGATAAGCTGACGGAGCTGCTCTGGAACAGCAGCAACGGTCACTTTGGCGAGTGGAAGGCGCGCGAACTCAAAGAGCTTGCGCGAAACAGCTTCGGCGTTGAAGACTGTGACGGCGCGTATTCCACGCTGATTCTCCTGATGCTCGACCAGATCCAGTCGCTCTCTGGGAAGGCAGACGCTCTGGAAAAAGAAATATCTCGACTGTTTCAGAGCTTTGATACGACGGTCACGACGATTCCCGGCGTTGGACCGATCATTGGAGCCGTCATTCTCAGCGAAGTCGGAGATATCTCCCGTTTTTCTTCTGCGGACAAACTCGCAGCCTATATTGGCGTCGATCCGTCTGTCAACCAGTCCGGCGAGTTCCAGGCTGCGCACGCGCATATGTCCAAACGGGGCTCTCCGTATCTGCGCAGATGCATCTGGATGGCGTCTCAGGTCGCTGTACAGCGCGATCCCATGTTCCGCGCATATTACGAGAAGAAAGCCGCAGAAGGGCTCAAATACATGACGATCATCGGCCATGTGACGAGGAAAATGACCGCCGTGGTATTTGCCATTCTGCGTGACCATAAGGTCTATGAACCCGTTCTGCCGACCGCCGCATAGAAGCTTCACACCCATATCCGCCTGCTCACGCTCCGTGAGCCTGCATTGCCGCGCCCATTTCCAGCGGTGACCATTTCATTTCTTCTGCATTTTTATCCCTTGACAAATCCATAGCCGGCTGCTTCGCCGCTTGCGGCTTCTCCCTCTGCCGAAATCCGCCTGCAGCCGTTCTTTTTCTGCGTTTGCCGTGTCCGCAATGCTCCCGCACGTTGGCGCAACGTCTGGTTTTCTGCTGCTGGATGGGTACGCGCTCGGCTGGGCTGCGAAAGCCGCACAAACCGCCGACACGGGCGCGACGGCGCGGAACGCGCTGCCGGTCACAGCTGCATCTCCTGCGTGGGCGCATCCTGCTCCTGCAAAATCTCCTGACAGAGCTGATTCAGCGGTTTCTGCTCCCGCTGCATACAGTAGGCTTCCATCTTTTCATGCAGCACCTCTTTCTCTGCCGCATTCAGGTGATAGGTAAGAGATTGATCCTCGATGCCGCTGCCATAGAGCGTGATCTCCAGCTCATCGCAGACCTGCTGGCGCTGCATATCGTAGTTGGCGTAGATATTCAGCGCATGGTCGTTTTCATCGGTTTCTACGAACGTACCGAACACTTCGTCGACGTTGAAACACGGAACGACATAAAAATTCAGTGTTCGGTCATCCATCGCCTCTATACTATCCTCGAAATAAAAATTCCGCGCAGTGAGTCTGCTTGGCGTGGTCAGCTCCTGTCCATCCAGCCGGTCGAGGAAGATGCGCCAACGGTCATCCTCGGACATCTCCGCTTCCTGATATGCCTGCTCTGCTGCGTTTGCTACGTCTTGCATTGCGTAGACCTTCCAACCGTCCATGATGTTGAGCGCAGAAAACGTCCGCGCATCGAAGTCCAGCTCAAACACTCCGCTGACCTCGCCGGTGTTCTCCATGCGGTGCTTTGCCAGCGCATCGAACGCCTCGCGGCTGATCTCTTTGCAGTCGTCCGTCGCTTCAAAGAGACTCCGCGCTGGCAGGCGCTGTCCCTGCTGGAGATAATCATGGAGCCGTCTGGCAAGCTGCAAAAACTCCATGCCGGATTCGTTTTGCAGATAGACTTCCGCGCAGTCCTCCGTGATGTGAAAGCCCGCCGTGCTCATACCTGCGCCTCCGATTTCTTTTGCGGTTTGCGCACCGGATCGTCCTGCGTACAGTCGCTGATGTATTCCTGCACAGCGGCCGGCACAACCTTTTCGTAGAGTCGCTGGGCTGCCTTTTGCAGCTCCGCTTCCAGCGTCGAGTCGCGCTTGGCAATGTAGCGCCGGAGCGCACGCAATTTTTCTTCCTCGAATGTGATTTGAATATTTGTCTGTTTCATATATCCTCCTGTCAGTACGACATACCGCCCTGCACCTGCTCGTCCGGCATCGGCGCGGCCACGATTTTACCATCTACACGCATGAACATTTCCGGTTGCCGAAAACGCTCCGCGAATTGCTCGGCAAGTTCGTGCGGCAAGTCGGTGAAATCCGATTCGCCGAGTCCGACGATAAAGAAATTTCCCGCGACGATGTCATAAATATCACCATCCGAATCGCGCAGCGCACGGTTGAGCGGCAGACCATCCAGCTTTCCAGACTCGCAGCAGATCTTATGTGGTTCACCGCATAAGATCTGTAATGCGTAGTTTTTTGTAATGTGTAGCAAATTTGATATCTCCTTATAAGCGCTTGATTTACAATGTTTTTCTGTTTACGGATAAAAAATAACTCTCCATAATATTGATACAGCGCAAGCTGAATCATAAAATGGAGGTCATATGATGTTTGAGACGAAACCCGTCCGTATTACGGAATTGGCAAAAGAAACCGAACAATATCTCTTGCAGAAAGGGTGCAAAAAAAGCACACTGGGTGTTTACAAGGCGACATGGCACAAATTCATGGCATTTTCGAGTTCGGATGTTTATTCGCGTACAGCCGCAGAAGTTTTTCTAAAACTCTATTTTGGTGTTGATGTACATTCGGCAATCCAAAAACTGGATTCGCGAATGCGCCATGCTTTAAGGCACATGAATGCTTTGGAAGACTATCTAAATACCAGTGCTGTTCCGCAAAAAAGGATGCGCGGACATTATTTAACTGTGCCCGGACTGTATGAAACGTTCTTCGGTGATTATCTTAGGTTTTGTGCGCAGCAGTATTACTCCGATTCGTGGTTTAGCACTACTCGAAGTGCCCTACGCCTCTTTTTGCTGGCAGTAAATAGACATGGAATACGCAACACTACAGAGATTAATCAAGGAACCATTGGACTTTATTCTGATCTTCTTTTCGGCAACAATGAACTCTGCCAAAACACAAAAAGGCATCATTCAAAGTGCGTATCCATATATCTTCGATGGCTGTTTGAACATGGAAAGATTTCCGAAAATTTTTCATATCTGCTTCCAGATATAAAAAGAACTCCTTCACCATTACCCGATGTATGGGAAGAGACGGATGTCCAAAAGCTGCTCGATGTTATGCGGGGAAGGAGGAACTGCTGATGAACATTAAGAAAAGTTTGTATTCCCAGCCGCAGCCGGTCACGGCATCAAAGCCGGATGGCTATATGAGCAGCTATGGCGATAAATGAGTTTCTTCGGTGAAATTTACGCCGATCCTGATTTGCCGCACCGGGCGCGGACAGTCTATATGTACCTGCGTGACCGTGCAGGCGGCGGAAGCTGCTGGCCGGGTGTGAAAACCATAGCCCGTGA
>ERZ780000.731-NODE-731-length-9905-cov-9.542741_pt1 | contig 9905 bp, 8 predicted proteins | sample MGYA00511089_ERZ780000 | MGnify/ENA primary metagenome ERZ780000 (study PRJEB29588, sample SAMEA2146321) | human gut metagenome | biome: human gut; feature: human-associated habitat; material: faeces | place: Denmark | collected 2008/2010 ...
TGAGTAAGTTTTAAACTATATTTTTTCGCCGTCGGGGGAGGCTCCGGCGGTGATTTATTTTCTAAGATATAAACGAATAATCAGATGATTCAAGGTCAATGCTTGACAGATATTGTTCACGGTGATATATTAAAATAAAATCAAAAAAACATTTATGGTGAATATTTGCGGAGAAAAATATGTGCAAGGCGATGAATTACAATTTATGTATAGGAGGGCTTTTGGAAAGCGCTCCTGTGAGCGATGCACAAAATCTCTGCGAAAAATCAATTACGGTAATGAAGGCATAGTTTGCGAGGGCAGACTGTGCCTTTTTGTTTATATTTCAAGAAAGAGGGCATATTATGAAATTTAAAAGAGCGGCCGCCGGTCTTGTTGCATCGGTTATGGCACTGACGGCGGTGGCAACGCCGGCATTGGACAATCTGCCGTTTGCGGTGTTTGCAAATGTGGTGAGCGTTACCGCAAGTGCTGACGAGTACGGGGATTTTGAGTTTTATTCAACTTCAGACGTTGGAGATGAAAACCCGATAGTAACTATTACGGGCTATAACGGCAGCAGCACTAATGTTGTTATTCCGTCCGAGATCTACGGTATGCCTGTGGGAAGTATAGGAAATGGTGCATTCCAGAACAACAAAACACTTAAAGACGTAATAATACCGGACGGCGTGACATCTATAGAATATAGTGCATTCCGGGGATGTACTTCGCTGACAAATATTAATGTTCCGGACAGTGTAGAGAATATAGAAGAAGCTGCATTCCTGTTCTGTTCATCGTTGAAGGGCATTGATATACCTGCCGGTGTTGAGCATATCGGAGTGATGGCTTTCGGAGGTTGTACATCAATCAAGAGTGTAACTATTCCTTCTACGGTAAGGTGGGTAGAGGATCAGGCCTTCGGCTTTACTGTAAGATATGTAGATCCGTTGACAGGCGATAAGATGGAAGACTTCACGCTTAACTTTGAGAAAGGTACGGCAGGTGAAGTTTATGCGGTGAGAAACGGCTTTTCGACAGCAAAGGGGCTGTTTACCCGTGAACTTAGTGACGGGACACTGGCAATCGGCTATTATAACGGTGATGCTACAGATTTCGTAGTGCCGTCGGAGATAGACGGAAAGACCGTTACAACAATAGATAGCGGTGCTTTTGCCGATTGTACGGCACTGAAAAGTATAGAAATACCTGCAAGCGTCAACAGCATAGGTTGGTGGGCAGTCGGATATAAAAAGGTATACCGTGATGATTTTGATCTGTTAAATGTAGCTCGTTATGATAAGATCGACGGTTTTAAGATCAACTACACGAAAAACACGGAAGGTCATTTCTATGCGGTTTGCAACGGTTTTATCGATGTGGGAGATGTGGATGTTACGGATGCCGGTGACGGTACATTGGCTATCGCACAATATTGCGGAAATGATAAGGAATTTGTTATACCGTCCGAGATAGACGGAATACCGGTAACTGAGATATACGGCAATGCTTTTGAAGGATGCAAATCTCTCACGAGTGTTACAATACCGGATACGGTGACTATAATATACGATGAAGCATTTTTGAATTGTCCGATGCTTAAAGAGGTAACCATACCTGCAAGTGTAAAGGAAATCTCAAACTATGCTTTCGGCTATCTTCGCAGCGGTTATGACGAGAATTACAACCCAATATATACAAAAGTTGACGGTTTTAAGATCAATTACACGAAAAACTCGGAAGGTCATTACTATGCGGCAGATAACGGTTTTACCGATGAGGGATGTGTGAAGGTTACGGTTACCGATGACGGTACATGGGGTGTCGAACAGTATTACGGAAATGATAAGGAATTTGTTATACCGTCCGAGATAGACGGAATACCGGTAACTGAGATATACGGCAATGCTTTTGAAGGATGCAAATCTCTCACGAGTGTTACAATACCGGATACGGTGACTATAATATACGATGAAGCATTTTTGAATTGTCCGATGCTTAAAGAGGTAACCATACCTGCAAGTGTAAAGGAAATCTCAAACTATGCTTTCGGCTATCTTCGCAGCGGTTATGATGAGAATTACAACGCAATATATACAAAAGTTGACGGTTTTAAGATCAACTACACGAAAAACACGGAAGGTCATTTCTATGCGGCAGATAACGGTTTTACCGATGAGGGATGTCTGAAAACATATATTACGGATATGGGTGAAATGGATACTATCGGAATATCGGGATTTGCCGGAAGCAATGTAACGAGCTTTGTTATTCCCGAAGAGATAGACGGCCAAAAGGTTGTCGCTATCGACAGTGAAGCATTTATCCATTCCCCTATGCTTAAAGAGGTCACAGTTCCCGCAAGCGTAATCTATATAGGCGAGCATGCGCTCGGATATACCTACAGCGCAATTAAGGAGAGTTACGAAAAGACCGAAGGGTTCACTATCAATTTTGAAAAGAATTCGGAGGCTCACCGTTATGCAGCTGTGAACGGGTTTACGGATGAAGAATATCTGGTTACCGGGGAATATTATTACGGTGATGAAGAATGTGTAACCATAAATAAATATTACGGCGGTAAAGAGAATGTAGTCATCCCCAAAGAGATAGGCGGCAAGAAGGTAATCGGAATTGAGAGGGATGCTTTCCTTGATAACAAGAACATAAAAAGCGTGATAATACCGGATGGCGTGCAGTTTATATATTCTCAGGCATTCTTCGGCTGTACATCACTTGATGAGGTTACTATACCGGAAAGCGTAATCAGCATCGGAGAAAATGCTTTCGGCTATTATGAGAACGATGATTACGAAACGGTAAAGAAAGACGGCTTTGTTATCAATTATGCAAAGAACTCGGCAGGTCACTTATATGCCACAAGAAACGGGTTCTCCGATGAATCGTGCATGATTATAGAAAGCGATGAATTCGGAAAGTATCTTCGTGGTTATGCGGGAAATGACGCAAGCGTTGTTATTCCGGACGGCGTTACATACATTGACGATGAAGCGTTTAAGGGCTGTGACAAGCTGACTAAGGTTACGATACCGTCAAGTGTTGATTATATCGGATATAATGCATTTGATGGCTGTGCGTCACTTGAAACGGTTATAATACCGGACAGCGTGACGACTATAGGAGACGAGGCGTTTTTCGGCTGTACATCTCTGAAAAACGTCACGATACCGAAGAACGTGACAAGCATAGGTGCTTACGCATTTGGCTATTATGAGCAGGATGACAATCCTGAGTATATGAAGGTTGACGGTTTCAAGATCGACTATGTAAAAGGCTCTGAGGCTCATTACTATGCTTATGTAAACGGTTTTACCGATGAGGGCGGATTGTTTGTAAGCTATTGGACCGATGAAGGGGTAGTGATACGCAAGTATGCGGGAAACGATACTTCTTATACGATACCGTCGGTAGTTGACGGAAAGAAAGTTGTCGGTATCAGTGATGCGGCGTTCAAGGATTGCACAACGCTCAAGTCTGTTGTAATACCGGAAGGCGTGACAGGCATTATGTCTGAGGCGTTCAATGGCTGTACGTCGCTCAACAAGGTTGTGCTTCCAAGCACTCTTGATAACGTAGACAACGGAGCTTTTGCGAACTGTCCGTCGCTCAAGGAGGTTACTGTTCCGTCAGGCGTAAGTTATATAGGCGATAACGCATTCGGCTACTGCTGGGACAGCGAAAACTTCGAGTACAAGGCAAATGATGATTTCACGCTGAAATATGTACCAAACTCGATCGCACATTATTATGCAAGGTCAAACGGTTTTGTTACGGGAGATGCTTTCGGCATAATAGAGCGTGACGATGACGCATATATCAAATACTATTCGGGCGACTCCAAGACGGTTACCATTCCCTCGACATTCAACGGAAAGCCGGTTTCGTATATAGCAGAATACGCATTTGACGGATGCGAAAATATAAAGAACGTGACTTTCTCCGATAACCTCTTTCAGATAAACTCGTACGCATTCTGTAACTGTTCATCGCTTAAGGAAATCACCATTCCGGCAACTGTATATAATATAGAAGAGTACGCACTGGGATATTATTTAGATGAAGAAACATATGAGTATGTCAAGGTCGATGGTTTCAAGATATATTGCTATCCCGGCACAGAAGGCGAGCGCTATGCGGCTGACAACGGATTTGACTATGAACTGCTGTTTGGCAAGCCGACAGATGTAGAATTATTCGGTGAAAAGTCAAAGTCAAGCACGGCGATAACTCTTGAGTGGCTTTCAAGCGCAGGCGCAAGCGGATATGTCCTTGAACAGTACAAGGGCGGAAAGTGGACAAGTATAGCTGTAATCAAGGACAAAGACAGAACATATCACACGGTAAACGGACTCAATCCCGATACTACATACACATTCAGAATAAGAGCGTATGCAACAAACGGTTCTGATACGCTTTACAGCGATAATTATTCAAGAACGGCTGTAAAGACGAGAATCGGCAACGTTAAGAGCTTCAGCGGTGAGGGCATTTCTGCAAGTGCGGTAAAGCTCGACTGGAGCAAGAATGACAAGGCTACGGGCTATGTTATTGAACAGTACAAGGGCGGAAAATGGACGGCGCTTGCTACCACAAAGAACAACACCACGCTTACGTTTACTGTGAAGGGACTTGCGGACGATACAGCATATTCGTTCAGAATAAAGTCGTACAGAACGGCGAACGGCGTTACAGATTTCAGCGAATACACAAGCGTAAAGGCTAAGACGCTTTTAGGCAATGTAAAGACGTTTACGGCAGCGGCAACAGGCACAACAGCCATAAAGCTCGACTGGAGCAAGAATGACAAGGCTACAGCTTATGTTATTGAGCAGTACAGGGGCGGAAAGTGGACGGCAATTGCCACCACAAAGAACAATACTACACTTACGTTTACTGTCAAGGGGCTTGCAGAGGGTACGGCTTACTCGTTCAGGCTCAAGTCGCTGAAAACAGCAAACGGAGTGACCGAGGAGAGCGTATACACAAGCATCAAGGCGGCAACGGCTGTAAGCGGTGTAAAGAACGCCAAGGTCACATCGGTAACAGGCTCGTGGATAACTCTTGAATGGGCTAAGAATGACAAGGCTACAGGCTATTCTATAGAGCAGTATAAGGGCGGTAAGTGGACTGTAATCGCTACTACGAAAAACAACGCAACGCTTAAGTTTACTGTTAAGGGACTTAAGAATGATACCACCTATTCGTTCAGAATAAGGGCATATAAGACAAGCGGCAGTGTTACAGCTTACAGCGATTATGTGAGAATAGCAGGCAAGACGAGGATACCGAATGTTGCAAAGTTCACAGGTTCTGCGGTTTCTGCAAGTGCGGTGAAGCTCGACTGGAGCAAGAATGACAAGGCTACGGGCTACGTTATCGAGCAGTATAAGGGCGGTAAGTGGACGGCTCTTGCTACTACAAAGAACAACACCACGCTTACGTTTACTGTCAAGGGACTTGCAAAGGGTACTACTTATTCTTTCAGAATAAAATCGTTCAGAAAGACGGGTGGTACGACCGAGTTCAGCGAGTATGCAAGCGTTAAGGCGGCTACGGCTAAGTAAGCTTAAGTAAGCTGTTGGAGGTTCGGGTTTTGTCGGTTTGCACGATTTAATCTGAATTGCAGGTCTTACCGGAAAAATATTACAATCAGGGCATGGTCCACGAGGGTGGGCTGTGCCTTTTTTGTCGTTATGAGTGCTGATTTTGCCCGGCTGTTGAATCGGGGAAAACAGAAGTGTTATTATTGATATATGGATTTTGTTTGTGGGCAAGCTGTGGTGCCGAAAACGGCAGTTACGGCTTTCGCAAATGCAAATATAGAGAAAAGGAGAAAATCAATGAATGGTAAGAGAGTGAGAATGGCTGTAATGTCGGCGGTGATTCTGTCGGCAATCGCTGTGAGCGGTTGTTCGTCGGAGGGAAGCGTTTCGTATAATGGATCGGGTGAGAAGGCGGACGATGTATCCGCATCGCTTTCTACTCCGGTAACTTCCGATACAACAAACAGCAGTGAAAGCAAGGAAACGCAGGAGCAGACATCTTATGAGAGCAAGCCTGCCGTTACAACCACAAATAAAGCGGAAACAACAGCCGTTACAACAAAGAAGGATAACGCTGTAAAATCGGAATGGAAAGAAACAAAGGCCGATGGCACAAAGTATGTTACTGTGGGCTGTTACAGCAGGGAAAAAGCCGTTCTCGGAGCAAAAACGGTAAAGCTGTATAACGTCAACGACAAGGTTACGGTGGTAGCTGTGACCGATACGGGATACGCAAAGCTGAAGGACGGTACTTTTATACATAACGATTTTCTGTCGGACAGCAAGGTAACGGTCACGGCCGCACCGACAAGCCAGTCATCAAAGAAGCCGACAGAGCAGAAGCCGGCACAGTCGCAGACTTCGGAGTATTCCTGGGTGATAAAGCCGAGTTATGTGTATGATGAGGTGGCTGTTATTAAACAATATGATATTCCGTTTGGTGAAGGAACTCTTGCGTCATTTGTAAGCGAAGAAAGCGGCGTATACAAATATAAACCCGGAAAAGAGTATAAGGGAATCTTTACGGCAATCGACAGTAATGGTAAATGGGGATTGATTGACAGCAACGGTAAGAAAATAATTGATAATAAATATGATAAAATCAACATTTCGAATTGGATGTACAGATATCATTACATTGAAGTGAGCTATCTGATTGAAAGCTATGCTAATTATAGTAGTTATGATGATTATTGGTTGGATAGTAAATTGAATGAGGTTCATCCATCACAGGGACTTGGAAGTGATCCGGGATTTGTTTATTACTACGACATAGATACCGATCGAATTTACTTTGCGGATTTGATGATGGGAAACAGAGAATTAAGCGGTAACGAATTATCCGAAATACACAAACCTATAGTTTCGGCTGTTACTACCGAGGGAGAAACCATATCTTTATACGGAAAAGAAACGTTACAGCACAATTTCTATACCGATAAACCCGGAACGGGAATGTATGGGCTTATATCCGGCGGTAAAATTACAGTGCCGATGGAGTATGACGGCTATTTTAAGCCTGAGACAGCTGATGAATTCGGTAATTGCAACAGAATAGTTTTCTGGAAAAATAACAAGATATACGTTTTCGACAAGAACGGCAAATGCTATTCTAACGGTAAATATGACAAGGTCGATAACGAAAATCAGGAGCTTTACTATTTCAACGGCTATCTTCCTGTGTGCAAAGGCGGTAAATGGGGGCTTATTGATATCAACGGAAAGGAAGTGCTGAAGTGTCGGTTTGAAGATATTACTTCGGTTTATGACGGTAAGGCGTGGGCTAAGGAGAACGGCAAGTGGGGCGTGATAAAGCTTGCGTGAGATAAAAAACGGCGGATGGCAATAAGAGCGTAAGCTGTGTATAAGAAAACGACCGAAGGCACTGTTGATGCTGTCCTTCGGTCGTTTTTTCGTTTTATGTACTGAGGCGGTTACGGTGTTGTTGCATCTGTGCATCGACACTGATGGCTGACGAGACAGTGGCGCAAAGCCGACAAGCGTTCTTATAGGGATAGAGAATTAGCTCTATTTTTATAAAAACAAACTTTTTTCTACAAGCTGAAATGCCCCCGATAAATCAGGGGCATTGGGTGTAGCTGTCTGAGCTATCTGAACAGTATACGGCAATAATCACGTCTGCCGTTTATAATGCGGTATATGTAGACCGCATTACCGTCAACTTTATAGAATATCATATAACCACGGCAGACAAGATATCTGAAGTCTGTTTTTATATTGATCTTTGCATCAAGCAAAGAGCCGATTAAAGGCGTATCTTTTAACTGCTTGTAAGCTTTGACTATATCTTTTATGAGTCTGCCTGCGGCGCTTGGATTGTCGAGTTCTTCGGAAATATAACTGTGAATACTATGCAGGTCGTCTGCGGCAAGCGGAGAAAGCAGTAATTTCATATTATATCTCCAATGGCTTTGTCGGCTTCAGCCTCCGACAGCCAACCTTTTGTTTCAGCTGATTTTTCAGCTTTGTTAAGTTCGGATAGCAATTTCAATGTGGCACGTTGCTTTTCATAATCGTCAATGTCCAGTATTACATAACGACCTCTGCCGTTTTTGGTGAGAAATACGGGTTCGCCTTCGGAAATATCGTTCAGAACCGCATTGTAATTGCGTAAATCGGAAACAGGTTTGATATTCGGCATAAAATGCACCTCCTTATTTGCTGTAATTATTGTAGCATAATTTTAAGTGAAAATCAACAGCGTATAAAGAAAAAGCAAAATTCAGAAAATTTTTCACTTTCCCTATTGACAACGGCGGATAAATGTAGTATAATCATCAGGTAAATTAAATTGTGAAACAAAAGCAGAGAAGCACTCTCACCCATTTACGCCGAAAGGTTGTTCAATGAGGTAATTACAGAAATTTCCGACGATTTACGGCGCTGTAAGGCGTTATAAATCTGTCTGTAATATTTGTACAGCGTGAGAGAATCTGCATTGCAGTTTATCACGCTTTTTGTTTTGCATAAAACAATTTGTTTTCAGAAAGGCGGTGCTTTACAATCAGCACAAAAGAACAACTCATCAACGAAGAGATAAATGAAAAAGAGGTCCGTGTGATCGGAGCTGACAATGAGCAGCTCGGCATTATGTCTTCGGCGCAGGCTCTTGATATGGCGATCGAGGCTGACTTAGACCTCGTGCTTATCGCTCCTTCAGCTACTCCTCCGGTATGTCGTATAATGAATTACGGCAAGTTCCGTTTTGAGCAGTCAAAGAAGGAAAAGGAATCTAAAAAGAACCAGAAACAAGCTGAGCTTAAAGAGATACAGATGTCGCTGAACATCGACACCAACGACTTTAACACGAAGGCTAATCAGGCTATAAAGTTCCTTAAAAACGGCGACAAGGTTCGTATCAAGGTTCGTTACAGACGAGCAAGAGAGCTTTCACACGCAAATCTTGGTGAGGAGCTTATGCAGAGAGTTCTTGAGGCTGTTTCGGAGTACGGCGCTTGTGAGAAGCCTGCAAAGCTGGAGGGCAAGAACTATATGGCAGTTGTAGCTCCCAAGGCTGCGGCAGGCGGTAAGAAAGCAAAGAAGGACGCCGATAAAACGGCGGAAACTAAATAAGGAGGATTCCACTCATGGCAAAGAAGATCAAGATCAAAACCCACAGCGGTGCTAAAAAGCGTTTTAACCTCTCCAAGAACGGTAAGGTCAAGTACCAGAAGACGAACCGTCGTCACAGACTGACACAGAAGGCTACAAAGAGAAAGCGTATCAACCGTGCTGCAGGATACTGCGACAAGACGAACGTTGCAGAAGTTAAGAAGCTCATACCTTACAAATAAAAACTAACTGCGACCGTTTCGGCGCAATATTCACTATAGGAGGAATTTAACGATGGCTCGTATTAAAGGTGCATTAGCAACTCGTAAGAGAAGAAATAAAACATTAAAGCTGGCAAAGGGCTACTGGGGCGGCAAGAGCAGACTTTTCAAGACTGCCAAGGAAGCTGTCTGGAAGTCAGGTCAGTACGCTTACATCAGCAGACGTTTAAAGAAGAGAGATTTCAGAAAGCTCTGGATCGCAAGAATCAATGCCGCTTGCAAGATGAACGGTACAAACTATTCTACATTCATCAACGGCTTAAAGAAGGCTAATATCGGTCTTAACAGAAAGATGCTGTCAGAAATCGCTATCAACGATCCTGCAGGTTTTACTGCACTTGTTGAGAAGGCTAAGGCTGCTCTTTAAGAGAAAACAACACGCCCATAATAAGTGGGCGTGTCAGCTTGTAGAAAAAGTTTATTTTTAAAAAATATTGCAAATTCTCTATTCCTATAAGAACGCTTTGTGGGCTTTGCGTCCTGCAAAGCCTTTGGGCGTTCTATC
>ERZ780000.735-NODE-735-length-9828-cov-4.754937_pt1 | contig 9828 bp, 8 predicted proteins | sample MGYA00511089_ERZ780000 | MGnify/ENA primary metagenome ERZ780000 (study PRJEB29588, sample SAMEA2146321) | human gut metagenome | biome: human gut; feature: human-associated habitat; material: faeces | place: Denmark | collected 2008/2010 ...
TTTCCGTCGGCAGGACCATTCAGCTTGAGCCGGTCTTCACGCCCGCAGACACCACGCAGCGCGATGTCATCTGGACGAGCTCTGACAGAACGATCGCGACGGTCGATGCGAACGGTCGTGTCAGAGGCGTTTCTGAAGGCAAAGTGACCATCACGGTTACCAGCACTGCCGATCCGAGCATCAGGGCAAGCTGCACGGTAACCGTGACGAAGAATCTCTCTGATGCTGGTCTGGCTGCAATCATCGGCGCACTCGGAAATGGTTCGCTGCCGTTCAATGACGTAACTGTCCGGGATTACTTCTACGATGCTGTCAAGTGGGCTGTGGATCGGGGGATCACCTCCGGCACAAGCCGCTACACCTTCAGCCCGGACGCCCCCTGCACGCGTGCGCAGGTCGTGACCTTCCTCTGGAGAGCAGCTGGATGCCCGCAGCCGACTTCTAAGTCGAACCCCTTCACTGATGTCCGTGCGGATGATTACTTCTACGATGCTGTTCTGTGGGCTGTTGAACACGGCATTACCAACGGTACCAGCGCGAAGACCTTCAGCCCCGACGCAACTGTCACGCGTGCACAGGTCGTTACCTTCCTCTGGAGAGCAAACGGTCAGCCAACAGCTGGTAACAGTGGCTTTGCAGATGTAAGCGCTGACAAATACTACGCCACGGCAGTCGCATGGGCAGTCTTCCAGCGCATCACCACCGGTACTGGTTTTGGTGTATTTAGCCCGGATGCGGCCTGCACACGAGCACAGATCGTCACATTCCTTTATCGGGCAAACTAAATTACAACAATTGCTGGTGAATTGCAAAAGTAACTTCCGGTTTGCACGATTTACTTCCGGACTTCAAAAAGCCTTGCAAGATTAAATTCCGGGAAATAAGCATTACCCTCTCAAATCCGGAAGTTAATTTTACAAACAATGCCGAAACCGGAATTTAATCTTACAAAGAAATTGAATATTGTCAGCGGGTATGTTAGCATAGAGACAGATCGGACACCCTCGCCTAAAAATGGGCATGCCAAGCGGAGGTCGAAGTGTTTTTGCAAAATTTGCAAAAGTAACTTCCACCCCTGCATACGGATATATTCCGAATAGCAGCAGCTTGATTTTACTTTTTGAGCAGTCGGGGTGTCAGATTGATATCGTTTGCGGGGATCTCCTGAATGCCGAGAGACGGCAGAATGGTATCTCCATATAAGAAGCTGAACAACCGGTGGGCTGACTGGTTGTTCAGCTTCTTTCTCGTATAGGAGTTAATATGACTCATCATGAGCAGGATATCGCTCTGCTGCAAATGGTCAAAGGATGTACCTTTGGGAAGAATGCGCCGGATAAATTCGTGGGTGACTTCACAGCTGCCTTTCTGGTCAGAACGCTGAGGATTGCAATAGAAGACTCTGCTTCGTACCTCTCCAAGTTCAGTGCATTCAATGGAAACTGGGTCGGTAAATTCACTGCCTCTGTCCGTCAGAATGATGGGAAACAATCGGCAGTATTGCTCGTGCCCAAGAGTTTCGTACAGCCATTCAAAAACCTCCGTAACAGACCGTGCCGTGTTCCTGTCCCGCAGAAAGGCCAGCATGAGGGTGGAGTTGCGGAAGAACACTGTAAGCAGCACCTTGCCACCCTTGCGGCCCTCTACAGAATCGATTTCCACGATGGGAACATCCGGATTGGCTGCGGTGTATTCCAGAAAATCTTCATAGGTCCTGCCCAGGTGGCACTGCTTGTCTACCCGTACAGAGGGTTTCCTTTTGCGCACCTTGTAGCGGACCTTTCTGGGCAGATCCATATTTCCTACGGACAGAAGACCGGCATCCACATAATTGTAGATGGTCCTCTCGTCCAACATGATTTCGTCGCCATTATTCACGCAGATCTGGTGAATGGACTGTCCCTGCTGAATGAGCGGCGAGATGATCCGGTCGATTCGCTGAAGCTCCGCTGGCGTCACAGCAAAGCCCTGCCGGGACTCGCTGCGGGTCGCTTCATACTCTTTCTGGGCGAATTTTGCTTCGTAAAGGTGCCGCTCCAGTTTGCAGACCTTACGCTGCTGGCAGCCGTTGCAGACATACGGCGGCTTGTTCAGCTTGGAGCATTGTGCTTTCTGGAAGTCGGGACAGGTCTCAAAGCACTTGGCCTTGAAGCAGGTATGACACATTTTTCCGTAAGGAAACTGGCAGAGTGTGCACACATCACCGTAGTGTTTGCATTCCTTACGGACACCGCAGGGATTGTATCCTCCGGCCTGCTTTAGTTTGATATGCGCACGGACTTCTTTGGAGATGGTTGTGGGGTCTTTTCGCAGTTCTGCTGCAATGGCAGAAAAGCTTTTCTGTTCTTTGAGACCGACTTCAATGGCGATTCGGTCACTAAGGGTCAAATGTGTATTCTTAGCCATGGTTTTCTCCGTTTCTCTGCTGCCGCCATTCGGAGAAGACGAAGGGGCTCTGCCCCTTAAACCCTGAGGTTTATCGCTTTTGTTTCCGGGAAGGCAGCAAAAAAGGCAGCATCCGTTCAGATGCCGCCTTCCCGCAAACCCTATGTGCCGCTCAGGTCGCTCCTCAGTGTTGCCCTATCCTGCGCATAGGTAAAGCATTTACATTGTAATTTACCGTTGGGAGCATGTCAATGTCTTGGAAAATGTTTGTAAGAGTTACTTCCAGGTACCTTTTTGCAAGATTAACTTCCGCATGACTGGCTACCCAACCGGAAATTAGTTTTTCAATTGAGGTGTGCAAAAGGAGGCAAACATGGCTGTTTCATATAATCGTTTGTGGAAGTTACTGGTTGATAAGAAGATGAGCAAGGCTGATTTGAGGAAAGCCTCCGGCGTTGCGCCTAACACAATGACAAAACTACGCAGGGACGAGGAGGTCACGCTCACCGTCCTTGGCAAGATATGCAAGACCCTTAATGCCGACTACGGTGACATTATGGAGTACATAGATGAGGAGGACACGTGATATGACACCCGAAGAAAAAGCACGGCTTGTGATTGATGAAAAACTGCGTCAGTCCGGCTGGGTCATTCAGGATATGAAAAAGCTGAATCTTTCTGCCGCACTGGGCGTTGCTGTCCGTGAATTCCCCACAAGCACAGGTGAGGTGGACTATGCCCTTTTCATTGACGGCAAGCCTGTGGGTGTTGCCGAAGCCAAGCGTGAGGAAAAAGGCGAATCTATCACCGATGTTGAGGTGCAGTCTGGGCGTTATGCCAACAGCATCTTCAAATGGATAAAGAATGATTACAAAATTCGCTTTGCTTATGAAACCACAGACAAGCTGATTCGGTTTACGGATTATAACGATATAAAGTACCGCTCCAGAACGGTGTTCTCATTCCATCGCCCGGAGACCCTGCTTGCGCTGTTAGGGCAGTCGGATACCATCCGTAATAACATGAAGCATTTCCCTGCATTGGATGAAACGGGATTTCGCAAATGTCAGGTGAATGCCATCAAGAATCTGGACAAGTCTTTTGCTGAGAACCGCCCCAAGGCACTGGTGCAGATGGCAACAGGCGCAGGCAAAACATTCACAGCAATCACTGCGGCCTACCGTTTATTGAAATACGGAAAAATGAACCGTATCTTGTTCCTTGTGGATACAAGAGGTCTGGGAGAACAGGCAGAGCGTGAGTTCCTTGCCTATACTCCCAATGATGACCCACGCTCTTTTTCACAGCTTTACGGTGTCCGCAGGCTGAAAAGTTCCTACATACCAAACGATATCCAGATTTGCATCTGCACCATTCAGAGAATGTACTCCATCCTGAAGGGCGAAGAACTGGACGAATCTATCGAGGAAAAATCCTTTGCGGAGTTTGTTACGGCAGAGAGCAAGGCTCCCAAAGAGGTGGTGTACAACGAGAAATATCCGCCGGAGTTCTTTGACTGCATTATCGTGGATGAATGCCACCGCTCCATTTATAATGTGTGGAGCCAAGTGTTGTCCTATTTTGATGCCTTTATCATTGGCTTGACCGCCACCCCGGATAACCGTACTTTTGCGTTTTTCAACGAGAATATTGTCAGCGAGTACCCAAGAGAACAGGCTATCATTGACGGCGTTAACGTTGGCGAGGACATTTACCTGATTGAAACCGATGTGACGAAAAATGGTGCAACCATCCTGAAGCAGTTGATCGAGCGGCGTAACCGCCTGACGCGCGCAAAACGCTGGGAGCAGATGGACGAGGATGTGTTCTACACACAGTCCAAGTTGGATAAGGATGTCGTAAATCCAAGCCAGATCCGTGCTGTGATTCGCACCTTCAAAGAAGCACTCCATACTACGTTGTTCCCCTACCGGAAAGAAGTCCCCAAAACGCTGATTTTTGCCAAAACAGACAGCCACGCAGACGATATTGTACAGATTGTGCGCGAGGAATTTGGCGAAGGCAATGACTTCTGCCGCAAAATCACCTATTCCGCTGACAACCCGGAATCTGTGCTGAGTTCCTTCCGCAATGATTATAACCCTCGTATTGCCGTCACGGTGGATATGATTGCCACAGGCACCGATGTAAAGCCAATCGAGTGCTTGATTTTCATGCGTGATGTACGCAGTAAAAACTACTTTGAACAGATGAAAGGCAGAGGCACTCGTGTGCTGAGTAAAGAGGACTTGCAGAAAGTCACCCCATCTGCCACAGAGAATAAAGACCATTTCGTGATTGTGGATGCGGTTGGCGTTACCAAATCCAAGAAATCGGATACCAGACCGTTGGAACGAAAACCGACCGTCAGCATGAAAGAACTCATGATGAATGTGGCACTGGGTGCAAAAGACGAGGACACGTTGACCTCTCTTGCAAACCGTGTCATTCGACTGAACAGCCAGATGTCCCCGGCGGAGCGTAAGCAGTTTGAAGCGAAGGTCGGCACTGCTGCCGGATCCGTGGCTGAAAATCTGCTGAATGCCTTTGATGAGGATGTGCTGACTGCCAAGGCGCAGGCGGACACAGGCTCTGCGGAGGTCACGGAGGAACAGCTGAAACAGGCACAGAAAGAATTGATACAGGCTGCCGTTGCACCGTTCCATGACCCGGATGTCCGTGATTACATTGAGAATGTGCGCCGCAGCCATGACCAGATTATTGACAACACCAACATCGACTCTGTCCTGTTTGCAGGCTTTGATACGCAGCAGGAAGAAAACGCAGACCGCATCCTCGCTACCTTCCACGAATTTATTGAGGAAAACAAGGATGAGATTATTGCCCTGCGTATCATCTATAATGAAAGCTACAAAGACCGCCCCATGGCTATCGAACAGCTAAAAGAACTGTATGGCAAGTTGAAAGCCAAGGGCATCACCGTAGAACGCCTGTGGGACTGCTATGCCATCAAGAAGCCGGACAAGGTAAAGCGTGGCACGATGGCGCAACTGACAGACCTCATCTCCATCATTCGCTTTGAGATGGGCTATACCGATAACCTCAGCCCGTTTGCGGATAAGGTGAATTATAACTTTATGCAGTGGACGTTCAAACGTAATGCCGGACACATTCAGTTTACCGAAGAACAGATGGAATGGCTGCGTCTGATTAAAGACCACATTGCCACTTCCCTCAGTATCCTGCCGGAGGATTTGGACTTGACGCCCTTTGACAAAAAAGGCGGTCTGCTGGGCTTCTATGAGTCCTTTGGGGATGACTATGAGGTAATACTGAATGAGATGAATAGGGAGCTGGTAGCTTAAATGATAAAAGAAAAAAATTTGCCCAATGGATGGGCTATAAAACCAATGACAGAAGTTGTAACATGGGGGTCTGGTGGAACGCCTAAAGCAACAGAATCCCAATACTATGATAATGGGGATATTCCGTGGTTGATAATCGGTGATTTGAATGATGGTGTAGTTACAGAATCTCAGAGTAAAATCACTGAATTAGGATTAAAAAATAGCAGCGCGAAGATAATTCCTGCTGGCACTTTATTGGTTGCAATGTATGGAAGCATCGGAAAATTGGGGATTACAGGTATTGAATGCTGTACCAATCAGGCTATCGCATTTGCAAAAGAACTTCGTGGCGTATCTACAAAATATATGTTCTACTACATGGCTATGATGAAATCCAAACTCATATCAATGGGAAAAGGCGGAACGCAAAATAATATCAGTCAGACTATTCTAAAGTCTCTAAATGTAATAGTTCCTCCCCCAGAAGTTCAGGACAACCTCGATTTCGAATTGAAGAATTATTCTCCGAACTGGACAAGGCTGTGGAAACCTTGCAGACCACAAAGCAGCAGTTGGCGGTGTATCGACAGGCGGTGCTGAAAGAGGCATTTGAGACATTCAAACGAAAAAGTGTACCAGAAAGGCATATTGCTGATATATGTGATTATATTGTGGATTGTCCGCATTCAACGCCAAAATGGGTGGAAGAAGGTAAACTGTGTTTGCGAACAACGAATTTCCGTAAGGGATTTTTAGATTTATCTAAACCAAACTATGTCTCTAATAGTACATTTGAAAACCGAATAACACGTCTCCGTCCAATGCCGGGAGATGTTTTATATAGCCGTGAGGGTGCCATATTGGGAATAGCTTGTATCATTCCAAAAGGACTTGAAGTATGCTTAGGACAACGAATGATGCTGTTACGGACTGGTCAAAACCTGAACAATAAATTTCTGATGCACTATTTGAATTCACCATTTTTAAACAGTGTCATTACAGAAAACATTGGTGGTTCTGCATCACCACATATTAACGTAGGTGACATAAAGAAATTCTTGATTCCTGTTCCTGATATAAATGAACAGGATCAAACGGTACAAATCATAGAATCCCGTCTATCCGTATGCGAAAGTATCGAGCAGACCGTGGATACCGCATTGGCACAGGCGGATGCCATGCGACAGAGCATATTAAAACAAGCCTTTGAAGGAGGTGTAGTATGACAGACTGGATTATGATTGCAATAACCGCAGTCTATGTGATTGCGACAATATTTATTTGTATATTTAACTATCGTTCTGCAAAAGCAACACGGGAACAGTTGGCAGAATCAAAACGTCAATTTGAAGAAAATAATCGTGCTTTTGTTACTGTAACCTTTGAAACAATACGAGGCAGCCTCCTTGTTCTAAATATACATAACCATGGACATCAGGTTGCCAATAATGTTTCTGTGAAAATCAATCCAGAGTTTATTGCCAATGTGCCGGATAAAGAGTATTTAGTAAAATTGTGTGAATCCTCGTTCACTTTGGGCGTTGATAAAAGTTGGTTTGTGTGTTTTGGAGGTACTCCGGAATTAGGGAAAATAAGTAATATTCCGTTGAAAATTACCATTTGCTACTCGGATATCTTTTCCACCTACTCAGAGTCCACAACGATAGACCTTAAACAGTATCTTTGGTCAATAATATATGATTCACCTACTGAAGATACTTATCAAGAAATGAAAAAAATGACAAAAAGCATTCAATCAATGGATAAGTCCATTCAAAAGTTACAAAAAAGAATGGATGCTTTTGATTCGAATAGAGGAGAAGTATCGAATGAGTGAACAAACATCAGCAATCGTATCAAAGGTTTGGGGGATGTGCAATCCGCTCCGGGATGACGGTGTTTCCTACGGAGATTATCTGGAACAGCTTACCTACCTTATCTTTCTGAAAATGTCCGATGAGTATTCCAAGCCGCCCTACAAAAAAGAAACAGGGATTCCTGCCGGATACACATGGTCGGACATGAACACCCTCAAGGGTGCGGAACTGGAGGAACAATATAAATCCACGCTGGAAGAACTGGGCAAACAAGGCGGTATTCTCGGTAAAATCTTCAAAGGCGCAAGTAATAAAATCAGCAGTGCCGCCATTCTGTACCGTGTAGTGCAAATGATTGACAACGAAAAATGGGTGGCAATGTCCTCCGATGTCAAAGGTGAAATCTATGAAGGTTTGCTGCAGAAGAATGCGGAAGATATCAAGAGCGGTGCAGGTCAGTATTTTACCCCTCGTCCGCTGATTCATGCAATGGTGAAATGTATCCGACCGGAGCCTATGAAAACCATCGCAGACCCCTGTTGTGGTTCCGGAGGATTTTTTCTCGCTTCGCAGTCGTTCGTTGCCGATCCGGAGAACTATTCCCTTGACCGGGAGCAGAAAGAGTTTCTGAAAAACGAAACCTTCTACGGCAACGAAATCGTATCTTCCACATATAAAACGGCTTTGATGAATCTGTATCTCCACAACATCGGTGATATTTACGGCAATGTACCGATTACCCTTGGTGATGCACTTCTCACAGACCCCGGCTACCGTGTGGACTATGTGCTGACCAATCCGCCGTTTGGCAAAAAGTCTGCTCTTACTTTCACCAACGAGGAAGGCGAACAGGAGGAAGAAGACCTCGTCTACAATCGACAGGATTTCTGGACAACCAGTTCCAATAAACAACTGAACTTTGTGCAGCATATCAATACCATTCTGAAAGCCACAGGAAAGGCTGCCGTTGTTGTGCCGGACAATGTTTTGTTTGAGGGCGGTGCAGGAGAAATCGTGCGCAAGAAACTGCTCGAAACCACTGACTTGCACACCATTCTCCGTTTGCCGACTGGTATCTTCTATAAGCCGGGTGTAAAGGCAAATGTTATCTTCTTTGACAAACGTCCTGCCAGTGCCGAAATGCAGACCAAGGAAGTGTGGATTTATGACTTCCGCACCAACATCCATTTCACGCTGAAACAGCACCCTATGACCGATGCCGACCTCGTGGACTTCATCCAGTGCTATAACCCGGAGAACCGTCATGACCGCACAGAGACATGGTCGGAAGAAAATCCGGATGGTCGTTTCCGCAGATTTGATGTAAAGGATATTCTGGAGCGTGACAAGACAAGCCTTGACCTGTTCTGGATTAAGGACAAGTCCCTCGCAGACCTCGATAGCCTGCCTGCCCCGGATGAACTGGCTGCGGATATCATTGAGAACTTGCAGAGTGCCTTGGAGAGTTTTCAAGAACTGCAAGCCCAACTGGGTAAATAACATACAGAAATAAACCAATCGTCCTCTCTGCCATAAAAACAGTGGGGACGATTTTCGTTTAATATCGTATTACTGTGTCACATAAATTCAAACACCAACCAAACACCATGACCCTTTGGAAAGTGCCGTATTTACCGCATTTATTGGCATTTTTACCGTATAGAAGTCTTTCTTCTCGAAATAGACAGCCACACCTTTTTCCTTCAGCTTGCGGATGGTGGTGACCGTGTCCACGGTATTCCTCGCAAACCGCGATATCGACTTTGTCAGAATCAGATCCACCTGTCCGTCAAGGCAGTCGGAAATCATCTGGTTAAATCCCGCTCGGCGGGAAGTGGTCAAGCCGGAGATGCCATCATCGACATATGGAGCTCAATCTCTATAAGGATGTATGGGGAATTCGTATAGACTCATCAAGCAGCGGGAACGGATGCCCATTTTTCGGCAGATGCAATCAGGCAATTCCATCCTGCTGCGAAACATATCCTGATCTCCAGCAGGTTGAGGGAATGAATCGCTCTGTTTCCTGCATTAGGGGTGGAATCATCCGTGTACTCAATTGCAGGAAAATCAGCAAAGCATACGGCAAGCATCAGGTTTTGTCCGATTGTTCGATGTATATGGATGCTGGAGAAATCGTAGCAATACCATGATGCAGGTGGCGATCGTTGTGCCGTAGAACAGATTGTCCGGGAGCTGAATGATGCAGTCGATAAAATTGTTATCGATCAGACACTTGCGGATCTGCTTTTCCGCGCCGCCGCGATACATGACGCCGGGGAAGCAGACGATGGCCGCCGCGCCGTCGGGGGGCGCGC
>ERZ780000.742-NODE-742-length-9761-cov-4.387698_pt1 | contig 9761 bp, 10 predicted proteins | sample MGYA00511089_ERZ780000 | MGnify/ENA primary metagenome ERZ780000 (study PRJEB29588, sample SAMEA2146321) | human gut metagenome | biome: human gut; feature: human-associated habitat; material: faeces | place: Denmark | collected 2008/2010 ...
TGCCGTGACCGTCGCGCCGCACATGTCGTTCCCTGCACGCGCAACTTTGGTGCTCGAATAGCCATCGCGCCGCATAGGAATACAGCAAGAAGACGCCGACTCCGTTATGGAGCCGGCGTCTTTCTGTTGGTGCGCAGGCATTATGGAAAAGAAACGATGCGTGGTTAAACATTGTTAATTCGGTAAAAGATGTTTACACACACCGCCAATTCATGGGATTTATGTTTAACTTTGAATGTTAAAATAATGGGAAAAGAAAATAAAAATGAAGCGGATTAAGCATATCATTCTGATAATCTTACTGCTGTCTGTCGGATTCGCCGACAGACAACCGGTGAAAGCAGTGACGGCGTCAGACAGCGTTGTCGACACCACCGTCGACTCGCTTTCTGTGAAAATGGATTCAGCCATCAGGCAGTTTGTGTCGAGTCGTGCCATGACAGGAGCCACAGTGGGCGTCTGCGTGATGGATTTGCGCACAGGCACACCAGTTGCGTCCTACAATCTTGAGCGGCAAATGATACCGGCATCGGTGATGAAAATTGTCACATCGTCGGCAGCGTTGAAGCAACTCACACAGAACTTCCATTTCCGCACGCGTCTGAAATATACAGGCACTATCGACAAAAACGGAACGCTCAACGGCGACATTGTCATCGAGGGCGGTATTGACCCGACGCTTGACTCCAAGCATTTCCCCTACCGCGAAACCTTTGTCTCCGCCGCTGTTGAAAACATCAAACTGTGGGGCATAAAAGCTATCAAAGGCAACATCCGCCCGGAGGAAAAGATACAGCCGCACAACGCCGTGCCCAAAGATTGGCTCGACGTCGACGTGACGGAAGACTATGGCGCGGGAGTGCATTCGATAAACTACAACGACAATCTGTTCTCGCTGATTATCGACACATCGAGCGGCCGCGCCCTTGTGGTCGACACCGTGCCGCATCTGCGTTCGATACAGATAGACAACCGGATGACGGTGGTGAATCGTGGCAGATTCAGCCCTGTCGTGCAACGCAAGAAAAACAACAGCCGAATCACGCTTAGCGGAGCTATGCGTCGTATGCAGGAGCCGATAGAAGTGGTCACCACGATGCCGCATCCAGCCGTAGGTTTGTGTGCCGATGTGAGAGAGACACTCGAGAGCGAGGGCATCCCCGTTGAAGGAAAGAAGGTGAGTGCAAGCGACAGCGATGCCATGCAAATCCTGTCGTACGAGTCGCCGGTGCTGCCAGAGATTCTGAAATCGTTGCTTTTCCGCAGCGACAACATGTATGCCGAGTCGGTGCAGCGCAAATTGGGCGAGAGCATCTACGGCGATCCGAAGCGTGAGTATGGCGAGAAGGCAGTGGCCAAGATAGTAGAACAATGGGGCATCAACATGGACAAGGTGACTCTCTATGACGGCAGCGGATTGAGCCGCACAAACCGGATGACACCTCTGTTTCTGGCAAGCGTGCTGCGCTCGGCCGCACTCGACTGGCAGACCGGCGACCTTTTCCCGACATTGCTGCCACGATGCGGCGTTGACGGAACGGTGCGCAACCTGCTAAAAGGCACGTGCCTGTCGGGAAACATCGCATTGAAGTCGGGCAGCATGACCGGCGTGAGATGCTATGCAGGCTATTACCCCGCCGAGCGTCCGCGCTACTCCGTAGTGCTGCTTACAAACAATTTCCACTGCACCTACGAACAACTGAAATCATCGATAGAACGACTGATGGTGGGAATGTTTGAATCGTATCAGGACACTATTGACAAACGACAAAATACTCCTCAATTATGAAAACCGACATAAGAAAAATGATTGCCGAGGCTTACGAACTCGAGGGACTTCTGCTCCTCGCCGGCAATCGTGGCGCCGACACTCCGGAATATGTGTTTACGGCAATAGGAGAGAAGCTCGACAGGTTGCAGATGCTGCTTGGCGAAAGAGAAGGCGATGATGGCGAAGAAACGCAGGAAGACGCCTGTGTGGTGGAGAACGACGTGGCCGATGCCGGAAGCGAAGAGCCGGTGGCGGACGCGCCTGAAAGCGAAGAGCCGGAACCAGAGCCGGAGGAAGACGTGGCGGAAGTGACGGCAGAGCAAGTTGCCGACGGCGAATACGACAATGAGCAGGAGCCTATGGTCGAGCTCGTGTTTGACGATGAACCCACCGCAGAACCTACCGCAGAACCCGACGCGGAGACACCGAACGTTGCGGAAGAAACTGAAGCTGTAGAGGCAGAGGATAATATAGAAGAAGAGCCGGAAGCGAATGAAAAGGCATCCGACGACAGCGAGCCTCTGCGTCTTGACGAAAAACTGCAGCGCAGCCGTTCGAAAGACCTTAAATCAGCGTTCTCGCTCAACGACACATTCCGTTTCCGCCGCGAACTTTTCGGCAACAGTGCCGCAGAGATGACCGACGCTCTCCATATGGTGGAGGCAATGCATTCGTTTGACGAGGCGGAAGATTATTTCTATGGCGATCTTGGATGGGATCGCGAGTCGGACGACGTGAAAGAATTTATGGCGATAATAAAAAATCATTTTCTATAGCGATGGCACAGAAACCCACAGCGGAAGCCGGCATACTCTATGTGGTGCCGACGCCGGTAGGCAACCTTGACGATATGACCGTCAGAGCGGTGAATGTGCTCAAGGAAGTAGACGTTATTCTTGCCGAGGACACACGCACCAGCGGAGTACTGATGAAGCATTTCGGCATCGAGACGCGTATGCAGAGCCATCATAAATTCAACGAGCATGAGACGGCGGCAGGCATAGCCCAGCGTTTGAAAGGCGGAGAGCGCATAGCCCTTGTGTCGGATGCCGGCACTCCGGCCATCTCCGACCCCGGTTTTATGCTTGTGCGCGAATGCCGTCGTGTGGGCGTCAAAGTGGAGTGCCTTCCCGGCGCCACAGCCTTTGTTCCCGCGCTTGTCGACAGCGGCCTGCCATGCGACAAATTCTGCTTTGAGGGATTTTTGCCACAAAAAAAAGGCCGTTCCACACGCCTTGCCGAATTGAGCGTAGAACCTCGCACAATCGTGTTCTACGAATCGCCGCTCCGCTTGGTTAAAACCCTGACACAGTTGGCAGAAGCCTTTGGCCAGGACCGAGAGGCAAGCGTCAGCCGTGAAATCTCAAAACTGCACGAAGAGACCTGCCGCGGCACCCTTTCTGAACTTTGTGAACATTTTTCCGTGAACGAACCGCGAGGAGAGATTGTTATAGTAGTGTCGGGCAAGAAAGAAGAAAAAAGCGCCGGCAAAAGAGATAAGTACGCACATTTTAAAACCGAAAAAAAACAGAATCTACTATGAAGAAGATGATGATTCTCGCCCTTGCGCTTACAGGTGCGCTCGTGGCATGCAACGGCAACAAAGAGCAAAAAGACGCTCTTGCCGACACTACGCAACCCGACATCTCGAAAGTTGAGGGACAGCGCGACAGCTTGATGAACCTTATTGGCGACATCAGCCAGAACCTTCTCGAGGTGAACCGTATGGAAAACATCCTTGTGAGCGGCGATTTCAAGGACACTCCCGACAAGCGTCAGGAAATCATAGCCAACATCAATGCCCTCCGTCAGGAGCTTGACGCACGCAAGCAGGCGCTGGAGGAACTTGAGAGCAAGTTGAAAAGCTCAAACGGATATTCTGCAAAATTGCAGAAAACCATAGAGTCGCAGAAGCAACTCATTGATGAGCAGTCGCAAAAAATTCAGCAGCTTGAGGCAGCATTGGCAGATGCGAATGTGAAAATCTCAGATTTGAACAAGAATGTGGAAGATTTGAACACACAAGTGTCGACCGTGACAGAGGAGCGCAACGCAGAGACACAGCGTGCCGACAAGGTCACCGACGAACTCAACATCTGCTACTATGTTTGTGGAAGCAACAAGGAGCTGAAAGAACACAAGATTTTGGAAAAGAAATTCTTGGGCAAGACAAAGACCATGGAGGGCGATTTCGACCGCTCTTACTTCACAAAAGCCGACAAGCGCAAGCTCACAGAAGTGAAGACTTACGCCAAGAAGGCGGAGCTGAAGACATCACATCCAGCTGGATCATACTCGATGGAGACGGTTGGCGGAACAGTGGTGATAAAGATTAAGGATGCAAAGAAGTTCTGGGAAAAATCGAATTTCCTTGTAATCCAGACTAAGTAATACTCAACATTCCCCATTTTTATAGAAATCCAGTGGTGCCAGGCATGAGAATGTCTGGCACTACGATTTTTTTCAATCAGGTTTTTCTGCCGGCCCCGTTTATTGACGGAAAAATTTTGGATGTAGAGAAATAATTGTCGGAATATTTGCGGGTTACGAAATAAAAGAGTAATTTTGTGCGCTAATTCCGAAAAGGCTCGGAGAAGAGAAGCGCAGGTGCGCGTCCGCCTCACGGACATAATTGTTAAAGTTTCTATTTTAAATGTACGCAATTGTAGAAATTCAGGGACAGCAGTTCAAGGCAGAAGCCGGCAAGTACTTGTATGTCCACTATCTCGGCGAGAACGTAAAAGAAGGCGATTCAATCGATTTCGACAAGGTTCTCTTGATTGATGCCGACGGTGACGTTAAAGTTGGTGCTCCTACCGTAGAAGGAGCAAAAGTTGTTTGCGAGGTGAAACGTCCCCTCGTGAAAGGTGACAAGGTTCTTGTATTCAAGAAGAAACGTCGCAAAGGCTATCGCCGTTTGAACGGTCATCGCCAATGCTTCACCCAAGTAGAGATTAAAGACGTAGTTGCATAACCACTAAAAGTTTAAAGAAATGGCACATAAAAAAGGTGTAGGTAGTTCTAAGAACGGACGTGAATCGGAAAGCAAACGATTGGGCGTCAAAATCTTCGGTGGTCAATTTGCTAAAGCAGGCAACATCATCAAACGTCAACGTGGCACAGTTCACCATCCGGGTTTGAATGTTGGCATGGGTAAGGACCACACATTGTTTGCGTTGGTAGACGGTACAGTCAACTTTACAGAAGGTAAAGGCGGCCGCAAGTTTATCAATGTTCAACCATTGGACGCTGGCAACAATTAATCAGCGCCTTGGGTTGACCCAGGAACAACAAGCATAAAATGGCGGTTGCATTTGCAGCTGCCATTTTTTTATTACAACAATTTATATCAGCATATATGACTAAACAGAAACCATTATATTTGTTTCATCTGCTTGCGTTGTGCATAGTGTGCGTGTGGGGTACCACATTTGTGTCGACCAAAACGCTTATCAGCAACGGACTGACGCCCACGGAAATATTCATCTACCGATTCGCACTTGCTTATATCTGCGTTTTGTTTATGGCGCCTCGTCGGCTTTTTGCCGACACGTTTGCCGATGAGATGAGGATGATTGCCGCTGGACTGACGGGAGGCTCTGTGTATTTTATCACGGAAAACACCGCGCTCGGCATGATGCAGGCCACCAATGTGGCAATCCTTATCAGTGTCACGCCGCTGCTTGCCACGCTTGTGGGAATGGCGGTGTTCCGTTCGGAACGCACAAAGCGTCCGGAACGCGTGATTCTCGGCTCTGTAGTCGCTATGGCAGGCGTTGTCGTTATTTTGTGGAACGGCGGTGACTTCGCAGCGTTCAATCCTTGTGGCACCGCTCTTACGTTTTCAGCGGCGCTGTCGTGGGCTGTCTACAGTTTGTTTGTCAAAAAGCTGTCGCAACGTTATGACAATGTGTTCATTTCGCGCAAGGTGTTTGGCTACGGACTGCTCTCCATGGCTGTGTGGGTGCCGTTTTTCCACCCAGTGAGTTTCCGTTTGGAACAGTTGCTGGTCCCGACGGTGTTTTTCAATATCCTGTTTCTCGGACTTGTGGCGTCGATGCTTTGCTTCACTCTGTGGAATGCCGTGGTGCGCCATTTGGGAATGGTGCGCGCGTCCAACTATATAAATTTCAATGCTGTAGCAACTTTTGTTGCAGCGTTTCTGATACTTGGTGAACACGTCTCTGCGGTGGCTCTTGTGGGTTCTGCCGCTGTGATTTTCGGAGTCTGGCTCGCGGAGGGGAAATAGTGGTCTAAAATTCCGATAAAATGGAATGGCGGAAATATAGAACACTTCCAGATCCATTCCGATAGCGTGAGTATTGGAAAAAATGCGCTACTTTGCATCGAATAAATTCAGCTATGGGAAAGGAATGACAATGGCGTCGGAGAGATTAGGCAATATTGAAGACTTGTCGTATAAAGATGACATCTCGCTTTTTTCGCAGATAGGAGAGTACAGTCAGATGCAGCCGTTCCGTGTTATCTCTATCCGAAGATGAGATAAGTCTGTTTATGCAGTATTACGCCCTCCTTGGGTCGAAAATCACGCATTCCTCCTGTCGACATCAAGATGCCGTGATGCAGGCATTAGAGGTCATCAACCGATGCATCATCGACGATGTGCGCCTCCTGCTCCATAATCCCGACAAGAGCGTCAAGGAAATATCCAACGAACTCGGATTTCCCAATCTGTCGTTTTTCGGTAAATATGTGAAAAGAATGCTCGGAATGTCGCCGAAGGCCTACCGCAAGTCGCTCGGCGTTATTGCCGGCGAATGATTGCCGAGAGAATCCGTCCGGAGTTGATGCCCAATGTCCTGGCGGAGAAAAACCGTTGAGGCTCGCATTTGGTGCATAACCCCGACAACGAGATGTTGGCATTTGGGACGCCGGCGCTTTCCATAAGCCAGCGGTTGGCTTCCGCCAGATCTATATGGGCTTTACCGGTGACTGGGTTTCGCCATACGATGTCGTTGAGAGAGAAGGCTCGTTTGGCAAATTCAGCCACCACTTCGTCGCCCACCTCAAAGCAGCGTTGGCAGATTGATGCCCCCACCACAGCCTCTATTCCGCATCTGTCGGCGCCTTCATCGACCATCGTTTCTATGGCATTTGCCACGATCCCTTTCACGGAGCCCTTCCAACCGGCGTGGACAGCGGCAATCAGTCGGCTCGCACAGCAATATAGGCACGCAATCGGCGGTGAACACGCCTATTGCTACATTCGGGAGTCGTGTGACAAGCGCGTCGACATCGGTCGGTGGAGTCGGCGGAACGCTGTCGATAACGGCGACGTTGGTGCTGTGGGTTTGCCGCGCCGTGACGATGTGTTCTGTGCCGAGCAGAGTGCGCAGGCGCTTGAGGCAATCATCGACGTGCGCCGGGTTGTCGCCCGTATATCCGCAGCAGTTGAACTCGGAGTAGGGCGAAAAGCAGTCGGCAGCGCCGCGCTCTGTTGAAAAAGCGTCAATGCTGCCGACATTATGATTGAAGTGAAGTTGGCTAATCATCTTTGAAATCCTCTTCCCAATATTCGTCAGGCCACTCAACGTCCCAAGTCTCTTCTTCCGTGTCGTCACCGCCTTCCTGCTCAATCACGAAGTTGTCTTCCTCCTGCACGCGGTGCGTGATGTCGAGGTCGCGGTGCGTGATGCGCGTAGGGATGCGGTTGTCCTCATCGTTGATGGTGCGCCACAACACGTCTTTCAGTTCCGCCAGTCCCAGTCCTGCCACCGATGAAATAAACACCGTTTCCACGCCTCTCGGAAGGTGTTGCTGCATCTCTACAATCAGCTCGTCGTCGAGCATGTCGCATTTTGTGATGGCAAGCACGCGTCCCTTGTCGGCCAAATCGGGGTTGAAGCGTTCCAGCTCGTTGAGCAGTACCTCATATTCGCGGCAGATATCGTCGGCGTCGGCAGGAATCATGAACAGCAGCACGGCATTGCGCTCGATGTGGCGCAGGAACCGCAGTCCGAGACCTTTGCCTTCGCTTGCACCCTCGATGATTCCGGGAATGTCGGCCATTACAAACGACTGCGCTCCGCGATATCCCACGATGCCGAGGTTTGGCTCGAGAGTCGTAAACGGATAGTCGGCAATCTTAGGCTTTGCCGCCGATATTGCAGACAGCAGGGTCGATTTGCCCGCATTCGGGAAACCGACAAGTCCGACATCGGCAAGAAGTTTCAGCTCGAGGATGATCGACTTTTCGATGGCAGGTTCGCCAGGTTGCGCATAGCGCGGAGTGCGGTTTGTGGCAGATTTGAAATTCCAGTTGCCAAGACCTCCGCGTCCGCCTCTGAGCAGCTTTACTTCCTGTCCGTCGTCGGTCACCTCGCAGAGGAATTTGCCGTTCTCAGCGTCGTAAACCGCCGTTCCGCACGGCACTTCGATAATCTTGTCCTCTCCATCCTTTCCAAAGCTGCGGCATTCTCCGCCCGGCTGTCCGTCGGTGGCGAAAATGTGCCGTTGATATTTCAGGTGGAGCAGCGTCCACAGGTTGCGGTTGCCACGCAGAATGATATGTCCGCCACGTCCGCCGTTTCCACCGTCGGGGCCGCCTTTCGGCACGTATTTAGCGCGATGGAAATGGCATGAGCCGGCACCGCCTTTGCCGCTTCGGCAAAGGATTTTGACGTAGTCTATAAAGTTTGAGCCTGCCATAATTATAGTATGCTATTCGTTACTTGCAAATTCCATTAAATAAGCCTTGATGAATCCGTCGATGTCGCCGTCCATCACCCCGTTCACGTCGCTTGTCTGCCAGCCAGTGCGATGGTCCTTCACGCGGCGGTCGTCAAACACGTAGCTTCGTATCTGCGAGCCCCATTCGATTTTCTTCTTTCCGGCTTCGATTTTCGCCTGTTCCGCCATTCGGCGTTGCAGTTCCATGTCGTAGAGTTGCGACCGCAGAAGTCGCATCGCATTCTCACGGTTGTCGAGCTGCGAGCGCGTCTCGGTGTTCTCGATAAGAATCTCGCGCGTCTCCCCGGTGTCAGGGTCCTTGTAGTTGTAGCGCAACCGTACGCCCGTCTCCACCTTGTTTACGTTCTGACCTCCGGCACCACCGCTTCGGAACGTGTCCCAAGTGATGTCGGCGGGATTGATTTTCACTTCGATTGAATCATCGACAAGCGGAGTGACAAACACCGAAGCAAACGACGTCATGCGCTTTCCCTGCGCGTTGAAAGGCGACACGCGCACCAGCCGGTGCACACCGTTTTCGCTCTTCAGGTATCCGTAAGCCAAGTCGCCCTCCACCTGTATGGTGACCGACTTGATGCCTGCTTCGTCGCCCTCCACAAGGTGTATGATCGACGTCTTGTAGCTGTGTTTCTCGCACCATCGCAGATACATGCGCATCAACATCTGTGCCCAGTCCTGGCTCTCTGTGCCTCCCGCGCCCGAATTTATTTTCAGGACTGCGCCGAGTTTGTCCTCCTCGCGTCGCAGCATGTTGCGCAGTTCCACGTCTTCAAAGCGTTCGATGGTCTTCTGATACATCTCGTCGAGTTCCTGCTCAGTGACCAGTCCCTCCTTCACGAAATCAAACCCCAGTTTGAGCTCGTTGACCATCTTTTCTATATCCTCGTAGCTGTCAATCCAGTAGTGCAATTCCTTCACTTTGCGCATCTGCTTCTCCGCCGCCTTCTGGTCGTCCCAGAAATTGGGCACGTGAGTGCGCAGTTCCTCTTCTTCGACTTCTATTTTCTTCGAGTCGACGTCAAAGATACCTCCTCAACGCCAACATGCGTTCTTCTGTCTCTTTTAATTGTTCTTGCGTAATCATCCTAATATACAAATTTTCTGCGAATTTCGCAATTTTCCGTCACATCTGCAAATTCCGTATCTTTTTCTTTGGCATTTCGCGTCAAAGTGTCTACCTTTGCGATAGAAAATGCGGTAGTAGCTCAGTTGGTAGAGCATCAGCTTCCCAAGCTGAGGGTCGCGAGTTCGAGCCTCGTTTGCCGCTCTTGCCGAAAAA
>ERZ780000.744-NODE-744-length-9741-cov-4.419265_pt1 | contig 9741 bp, 9 predicted proteins | sample MGYA00511089_ERZ780000 | MGnify/ENA primary metagenome ERZ780000 (study PRJEB29588, sample SAMEA2146321) | human gut metagenome | biome: human gut; feature: human-associated habitat; material: faeces | place: Denmark | collected 2008/2010 ...
ACAACTTGGTGGAAGTGGTCGACGGTGAGGTGAGAATCGAGCTCGGATCGCCGAGCGAGGCTGCCGGAAAGGCTGCGCTGGCTGCGCTGAAACGTGCTGCCGACGACCTGCGCAACGGCATCATCGACGTAATGGTGACGGCGCCTATCAACAAAGACTCCATCCAGGGCGACGATTTCCATTTTCCGGGTCACACGGAGTTTTTGGAGTCGCGCATCGGCGAGGGCAACAAGGCGCTGATGATTCTTTTCGACGACCATCTGCGCGTGGCGCTGGTCACCACCCACTTGCCTTTGGCTCAGGTGCCTGAGGCGATAACAAAAGATGCCATCGTGGAGAAACTTGAAATCTTCAATGATTCCTTGAAAAAGGATTTTGACATCATAAAGCCGCGCATCGCTGTGCTGTCGCTCAATCCGCATGCCGGGGAGAACGGTATGCTAGGCACGGAGGAGAAGGAGGTGATAACGCCTGCTATTGAAGAGGCTTATTCCAGAAAAATCATGGCATTCGGACCGTATGCCGCAGACGGATTCTTCGGTAGCGGGCAGTATACGCACTTCGATGGTGTGCTTGCCATGTACCACGATCAGGGTCTGGCTCCGTTCAAGACAATCGCGATGGACGACGGCGTGAATTTCACTGCCGGACTCCCGTATGTGCGCACTTCGCCCGACCACGGCACTGGATATGACATCGCCGGAAAGAACCAGGCAAGCGAGGCCTCGCTGCGCTCTGCGATTTTCAAGGCTATCGACATCTTCAGAAACCGCACGCGCTTTTATGAAATGAACGCACATCCGTTGCGTCGCCAGTACTACGATAAGAGCGGCGACAAGGAGGTGCTCGACTTGACAAAGGACGATGATGAGTCGTCGGAAATCCTTAACGCTTAAAAACGAAAGAAAAATGAACTATGCGATAATAGCCGCCGGCGAGGGTTCGCGTCTCGCACAAGAGGGCGTGGCAAAACCAAAACCGCTTGTCGACATCTGTGGCGAACCGATGATAGGCCGCCTGATAAACCTTTTCTGCCGCTGCAATGCGGAGAGCATCAGCATAATCGTCAACGAGCAGATGACTGAGGTGCGCGAATATATTGAGAGCCTCTCGCTCGACATCCCGCTGAACCTGGTGGTGAAGACAACTCCGAGCTCGATGCACAGCTTTTTCGAGCTTTCAAGGGTGATCCCGAAAGGACGCTTCTGTCTGACAACGGTCGACACTATCTTCCGCGAGCAGGATTTCCGTCCATATATCGAGGCGATGGAGGCTGATGAACGTTATGATGGAATGATGGCGGTGACCGACTATATTGACGATGAGAAGCCACTGTATGTGCAGACCGACGACGATTTGAACATCACGGCTTTCCGCGACGAGCGATATGATGGCGCAAAATACATTTCGGGAGGCATATACGCTCTCAATGAGAAAGCCATCGATGTGCTTGCCGACTGCATGGAGCGAGGCGTGGCGCGTATGCGCAACTTCCAGCGCGCGCTCGTCGACGCGGGTCTGAGACTGAAGGCGTATCCGATGGGGAAAATTCTTGATGTAGACCATGCCGGCGACATTGAGAAGGCGGAAAATTTCATCAACAGCAAATAAAGTTTAGAAACAACATACAAATGGCAGAAATAACAATTGCCGGCATTATGAGAGCCGGCGCTTACTCGCCAAACCATATCGGCAACGACGCTGCGATTTTCAACGCTACGGCAGACCAGCTGCGCAAGCGCGGTTGCACGGTCAACATCTACAGCGAGGAGCAATTCAACAGCGGCAAAGTGAAGGAGCGCGTAATCCTCAATATGTGCCGTGAACAGGAGTCGATAAAACGCCTTCAGGACATGGAGGACGATGGCTGCATTGTGGTGAACTCGGGCTACGGCATCGAGAACTGCACACGCGAGCGCATGACACGCATTCTGATGGGGCACAACATTCCGTATCCCGACAGTGTTATTGTCAACACCGACGAGGCTGTGGTAAACCAGCTGAGAAAGGCGGGCATCAACAACTGCTGGATAAAGCGCGGCGACTTCCATGCCATGCATAAGGAGGACGTGAGCTATGTGCGCCATGCGGAAGAGGCGCAGGAGGTGCTGCAGGAATATTTCTACCGCGGCATAAAGCGTGCGGTAATCAACCGTCATCTTGTGGGCGACCTTATAAAATTCTACGGCATCCATAACTCGCCGTTCTTCTTCTGGTTCTATCCTTTCGACGAGGGACACAGTAAATATGGACTTGAGGCTATCAACGGCAAGTCGAAAGGCATTGATTTCGACATCGAGCGCTTGAAGGACATCTGCCACGACGCTTCCGAGGCTCTCGGCGTGGAGATTTATGGCGGCGACTGCATCGTGTCGCCGGAAGGCGACATCCGCATCATCGATTTCAACGACTGGCCAAGTTTCGCGCCTTGCCGCAACGAGGCTGCTCCGTTTATTGCCAAGGCGGTGCTGAATTATGTCAAATCAAAACTTAAATAACGACGCCGATGAATATAAAAGAATTGAAAGCGTCTTATAAAGACACCCTCAAGTCGATGGACACGGAGGAAACGATCGACCTTTGTTTCTATCGCCCGATAGGTTATATGTGGGCTGTGCTGTGTGCGAAACTCGGCATCAAGCCAAACGCCATTACGATTGCTTCTATATTTATAGGTGTGGCGGCTGGCGTGATGTTTTATTTCAACGACCTTTGGCTGAATATTGTGGGGGTGTTGTTGCTTGTTTGGGCAAACTCTTTCGACAGTGCCGACGGTCAGCTGGCGCGTATGACGCAGCAGTACTCACGCCTCGGTCGTATACTCGACGGTCTGAGCGGCGACTTCTGGTTTGTGGCGATCTATTTGGCTATATGCTTCCGTGAAAACTGTACCAGCGTGTTCTTTGAGGAACACCAGTGGGTCATTTGGGCGATAGCCGTAGCCGCAGGTCTGTGCCATGCGAAACAGGCTGCAGCTGCCGACTATTATCGCCAGTTCCACTTGTATTTCTTGAAAGGAAAAGAAGGAAGTGAGCTCGACAGCGTGGAGCAGCTTGACAAGGCGTATGCCGCTGTGCCATGGAAGGGAAACTTCTGGAAGAAGACCACGATGTTCTTCTACCGCAACTATACCGCAAACCAGGAGGTGCTCACGCCACGCATGCAGCAACTGCGTCGCGCCTTGCGCAAACGTTTTGGCGAGGGGGAGGTGTCGCAGTCGTTCCGCGACACATTCCGTGCCGGCAGCAAGCCGTTGATGAAATACACCAACTGGCTGTCGTTCAATCTGCGTTCGATAGCGCTTGTATGCTCGCTGCTCGTCAAGATGCCGTGGCTCTATTTCGCTTTCGAGCTGGTCGTGCTCAATCTGATGCTTGTATATATGATTTGGCGGCATGAGCGTATGTGCCGTAAATTTACGGAGGAGGTTGAAAATGGCAAATACTGATATTAAGGGTGTGATTTTCGACTACGGCGGCACAATCGACAGCCGTGGCGACCATTGGAGCGAAGTGATTTGGGACGGATACCGCGAGGCTGGTGTGCAGGTGACGAAGGAGCAGTTCCGCGACTGCTACGTCTATGCGGAGCGTGAGTTGGCGAAGACTCGCCATATACTGCCCGAGCATAATTTCTACGACCTGTTGCTCATCAAGATGCGTATCGAGATAGGCAACCTCGTTGAAAACGCAGTGCTCCCTTCTGATTATCCCGTGGAGGAAAAGGCGCTTGCCGTGGCGCGCTATTGCTATAACCGTGCGAAGGAATCGGTTGAGGAGGCGCGTCCGGTGTTGGAGTTTGTGCATGAGCGGGTGCCGATGGTGCTCGTCAGCAACTTCTACGGCAATGTGGAGACGGTGCTTGCCGATTTCGACTTGGCACGCTATTTCAAAAAGGTTGTTGAAAGCGCTGTAGTTGGCATACGGAAGCCCGATCCGCGCATTTTCGCGCTCGGTGTGGAGTCTCTTGGCGTCCCTGCAGAGAATGTGCTTGTCGTTGGCGACAGCTATAAGAAGGATATCGTGCCGGCTGAGTCTATTGGATGCCAGGTGGCGTGGCTCAAAGGAAAAGGATGGACGGCGGAGGAAGATGCCGTCACGCATCCCGAAATAATCAAAAAACTCGAGGAAATCGAAAAACGCTTCGTTTAGAAATTTTCACAAAACAAGGCGCAATCAGGTGATATTTAACAAATATTATCTGGTTGCGCCCTTTTTTACCAAAGTTTAGACCATTTGAACCATTTATTTATTTAAAAATAATTTTGCATTTAGGAAAATAGCAGTACTTTTGACCCGTGGATTTTGGTCCGCAAGACAAATTTGAAAACAACTCAAAAGAAAATATTCTGAAAAATGGAAAATTGCAACGTTAAAAAAGCAGAAGGCAAACTTGGCGTACTTGTAGTAGGTCTTGGTGCCGTTTCAACAACATTTATGACAGGTGTATTGATGGCTCGTAAAGGTTTGGCTAAACCAGTGGGCTCAATGACACAATACGACAAAATCCGCGTTGGCCGCGGTGCTGAAAAGAAATATCTTCACTATAAAGACATCGTGCCTTTGGCAGATTTGAACGACATCGTTTTCGGTTCTTGGGACGTTTATCCTGCAAACGCATACGAGTCGGCTATCAACGCTGAGGTGCTTAAAGAAAAAGACATAGAGCCGGTTAAGGACGAATTGGTTAAAATCGTTCCTATGAAGGCGGCTTTCGACCATAATTATGCAAAACGTCTTGACGGTGACAACGTGAAAACTTGCGCTAACCGTTGGGATATGATGGAGCAGGTTCGCGAAGACATCCGCAACTTCAAGGCAGCAAACAACTGTAGCCGTATCGTTGTGCTTTGGGCGGCTTCTACTGAAATCTACGTTCCGGTAGACGAGAAGATCCACGGCTCTCTCGCTTCTTTGGAAGCAGCTATGAAGGCTGATGACAAAGAGCACATCGCTCCTTCTATGTGCTACGCTTACGCAGCTCTTTCTGAAGGCGCTCCTTTCATTATGGGTGCTCCTAACACCACTGTCGACATCCCTGCTATGTGGGAGCTCGCTGAAAAAACTAAGATGCCTATCGCCGGTAAGGACTTCAAGACTGGTCAAACTTTGGTTAAGTCTGGTTTCGCTCCTATCATCGGAACCCGTTGCCTCGGCTTGTCAGGATGGTTCTCTACAAACATCCTCGGTAACCGCGACGGTCTTGTGCTCGACGAGCCTGCAAACTTCCACACTAAGGAAGTCAGCAAATTGTCTACTTTGGAGTCAATCCTCGTGCCTGAGAATCAGCCGGATCTCTACAAAGACTACTACCACAAAGTGCGCATCAACTACTATCCACCGCGCAACGATAACAAGGAAGGATGGGACAACATCGACATCTTCGGATGGATGGGCTACCCAATGCAGATCAAAATCAACTTCCTCTGCCGCGACTCTATCCTCGCTGCTCCTCTTTGCCTTGACCTCGTGTTGCTCAGCGACTTGGCTGCACGCGCAGGACGCTACGGCACTCAGCGCTTCTTGAGCTTCTTCCTCAAGAGCCCGATGCACGACTACACTCAGGGCGAGGTGCCTGTAAACCACTTGTTCCAGCAGTACGTAATGCTCAAGAACGCTCTCCGCGAAATGGGCGGTTACGAGGCTGATGAGGAAATCGATTAATCTTCCTAAAAAAACATAATAAAAGCGAGGCTGCGTCGAAAGATGCAGCCTCGCTTCATTTAGTGGGTGATGACCCTTATTTTTTTCGAAAAGATGTTATAATGCTTTGTCGAGGTCGTCGATTAGACGGTCTACATTTTCCGACAGCGTGGCCCAGCTGGTGCATATACGCACTTCCGTCATGCCGGGAGTTAGGTGCTCCGTTGTGGAGAAGATGTAGCGGTCAGACAAATGCTCGATTACGCTGTCGGGAAGTATGGGGAATTGCTGGTTTGTGGTCGAAGCATAAGCAAGAGCCACACCTTTTGACTCGAGCGCGCAGCGTATGCGCATCGCCTGTTCGACGGCGTGGCGCGACAGCTGCATGTAAAGGTCGTTTTCAAACAACGTCTCAAACTGGATGCCGAGCAGGCGCCCTTTGGCAAGCAGTCCGCCGTTTTGCTTTATCATGTATCTGAATCCCGGAGTGATTGACGGGTTGGTTATGACAACAGCTTCGCCGAAGAGTGCGCCGATTTTTGTTCCTCCGATGTAGAACACGTCGCAGAGGCGAGCGATGTCGGCGAGCGACGTGTCGTTGTCGCTGGCGGCAAGTCCGTAGCCCAGACGTGCTCCGTCGAGAAACAGCGGCAATTCAAGCTTGCGGCACATCGCGCTGATGGCTTCAAGTTCGTTGAGATGGTAGACCGTACCCACTTCGGTCGATTGCGAGATGTAGACCATTCCTGGCTGCACGCAGTGCTCCAACCCTTTGTCGTCGAAATGGCGGCGATACACCTGCTCAATCAGTTGTGGCGTGATTTTTCCATTGATGCCTGGCACGGTGATTACTTTGTGTCCTGTCGACTCGATGGCACCGGTCTCATGCACGGCGATGTGTCCGGTTTCCACACATATCACTCCCTGGTATGGACGCAGAATGGAGGCTATGACGGTTTTGTTTGTCTGTGTGCCGCCGACGAGAAAATGCACATCGGCATCGGGGGCATTGCAGACGCGTCGGATAATCTGGCGTGCATTCTCGCAGTGGCGGTCTTTGCCGTATCCGGGGGTCTGCTCCATGTTGGTCTCTGCAAGTCGTTGAAGGATGCTTGCATGCGCTCCTTCGGTGTAGTCGCATTCGAAGTTGATCATAAAAGCCAAATTAGATGTTTCCGCAAATTTAGTCAGAATTTGCGGAATATTTGAGTCCTTTGATGAAAAATTACCGGGTGGAGTGACCGGTAATAAAAAAAACGGGACTCAACCAAAAGGATGAATCCCGCCCCAAACCAAATTTTATGCTTCTATTTTCTCATACGTTTATTTGCGTTGTGCAAGCTGAGAGTCGAGGAAGAGGGTGCCAGCCTCGCCGGCTTTTGCGAATTTCTCTGCCAAGTCTCTTGCAGTGGCTTCTTCCTCCACTTGCTCGCGGACAAATCCCCAAAGGAAATCCTGGGTGGCTTTGTCTTTTTCTGCCGATGCCACATCTACGAGCTCGTCGATGAGTTTCGACACGTGGCACTCGTGGTCATAGACGTTTTTAAACACTTCAGCCACATCGCCCCAGCCTGTAGGAACGACATCGACCATACCTACTTCTGCTTTCTCTCCGCGTTTGTTCAGGTAGTCGGCAATCTCGTAAGCGTGGTTAAGTTCTTCCTGCGACTGTTTCATCAGCCAGTTGGCGCATCCGTCAAGACCTTTGTTTTTCAGATAAAATGCCATTGAAAGATAAAGGTTTGAAGACCACATCTCAGCATTGATCTGCACGTTAAGCTCTTTTTGTAATTTTTCGGTCATCATAGTTGTATGTTTTTATATATTTATTTGTCAGTTGTTTACTTGCCGCTCCTTCAAGCGGTCACTATTGGTTTCTGCCAAAAATGTGCCAGCGTGCGGATGGTGTCAATATGGCGGTTGTGGCGGTCGTTGTGTCACGAGGTGACTGCCATTTTGCAGGTTCGTGGAAAAACACTACATTTGCATTACAATGGAAAAAAAAGAAATGCAACATAAGGATATTGTCGCTGAACTGGCACGACGCTTGGAGCGTGGAGAGGCTGATGTGGAGGCTCTTGCCGACGGTTTTGCCTCTTTGCTGAAGGAGCATTGCGGCGCTCTCGAGACGGTCGCTGTGCCGGGCTTCGGCAAGTTTGAGGGGGAGAAGCTGATGGAGCGTGTGGAGGTGGATTCCGCCTCTGGACGCAGGATGCTTTATCCGCCCGAAATAAGAATGACGTTTGTGCCGGGCACTCGGCTTAAAACCCGCATTGCGGAGAAAGGAGAAGCCGGCGATGAGTAACCGAGTACTTGTGTTGCAGGACATTGTCAAGGCGTTGTCGCATGAGACCGACACGTCGGAGGCTTTGTGCCAATCTTTTGTCAAAGAATTGTTTGCCATTGTTGCCGAACGGCTGGTGGGTGGAGAGTCGGTGGCGCTTAAAGGGGGGGGGCGGTGCGGTGGGGAGGGCTTCGAGGTGGAGGGTGGCGAGGTGCGTTTTGTCGCCGACCCGGATACGGCCGCTGCAATCAACAGTGCGTTTGATTGTTTTGAGGCGATAGAGCTTGCCGATGATTTCGACGGTGATGAGCCAATGGCGGAGGATGAGACTCCTGACGCTGCCGAAGAGGAGACGGCGACAACTGTTGTCGATGAGACAGCCGGAACAGAGGACGTGGCGGATGAGAGTCCTGCCGACGGAGCGGAGCCGGAGGAAAATGAAAGTCAGACTGACGGGCTTGAAGATAGTGAGGCTGACAGCGAAGAGGAAAAAGAAGAAGAATGCACTGCTGAGGCTGACGCCGATGATGAGACTGTGACTGAGGAAACTGCCGAAGAAGAAGCGGAGGAAACAGTGGAGGAAGAATATGATGATGAGCCACAGCCGAAACGTGGCGGATGTCGTTTCGCTTGGGGATTCCTTGCCGGATTCGTGACGGCTGGGGTTGTAGCCGCCGTTGCGTGGTTCTGTCTGTTCGGAGTTGTCAAAAAACCGTCGTCTCAGCCGGCTGTAATTGCCGATGACACTGCCAAGGTGGCTGCGGCGGATTCCGACTCGACGGCTGCCGTGGAGAAGCCGCAGGAACAGTCTGAGGAAAAAACGGCTGAGCCGGAGAAGGAGAGCAAGAAGGCTGAACAGACGTTCAAGGTTACCAATACGGCATATCTGAGCAACATTTCCCGCAAATTCTACGGACATTACGCTTTCTGGGTATACATTTACTTGGACAACAAAGATATAATCACCGATCCCGACAATTTGCCTGTCGGAGCCGAGCTGCGCATTCCTGCGCCGGAGAAATACGGCATCGACAAGAATAATCCCGAGAGCATCAAACGTGCTGAAATAAAAGCGCTTGAGATTAAAAACGGCAAATAGGGTGACGACCGTGGATTGACAAGGAAACGAGGGGCTGTGTCCCCATAATATATAGAAGACCATGAAATGGCCATACGCGCGATTATGGGCATTGTTGGCAACGGCATTTGCCGTGATTATGCTGTTGTCAACGTTTGACGACTTGCGGATTTTCGGGCATCAGATGGCTAAGGTAAAGACATCTCCCGAAGTCGGCGGTCAAGCCGTCAGGAGTGTTGCCGTGTTTGAAAAAAACGTTGCCGCAACCGATACGTGCAAGTATACGCTGCTCTTTGTGGGCGATTCTATGTTGGAGGGATTGTCGCCGCGTCTGGCTGCCTATGCCGAAGAAAACGGGCATTCGCTTTACACGGTGATTTGGTATGGGTCGACAACCGAAAAATGGGGCGCGACACATAAGCTGAGGGCATATATTGAAAAATTCAAACCTGGTTACATTGTGGTGTGTCTTGGAGGCAACGAGCTGTTTTTGCGCAATGTGGAACGCAGCCGTGCGGCGATGGTCGACTCCATCATTGCCGATATTGGTGGATTGCCATTTGTCTGGATCGGTCCTCCAAACTGGAAGCCAGACACGGGCATCAACCGCCTGATTGCCGGAAAGGTGGGCAACGGGCATTTCTTCCTTTCTTCAAATCTTAGTCTTGACCGCGCTTCCGACGGTGCTCATCCGACGCGCGAAGCCGGGGCGGGGGGGGTGGGGGGGGGGGGGGGGG
>ERZ780000.751-NODE-751-length-9696-cov-7.667980_pt1 | contig 9696 bp, 10 predicted proteins | sample MGYA00511089_ERZ780000 | MGnify/ENA primary metagenome ERZ780000 (study PRJEB29588, sample SAMEA2146321) | human gut metagenome | biome: human gut; feature: human-associated habitat; material: faeces | place: Denmark | collected 2008/2010 ...
CGGCTTTGTCTGATTCCGGTAATTATATGGAGTTATTGTGTAAAGAAAAATCCTCGAATGAATGCAGGGAAGTGACCGAAAAGTACCGCACAGGACGGAGTGCATATTTACGGCTCGGACAGTTGTTTATGAGATTGTTTGCAGGACTATTATAGCAGAAAGAAGAGGTGTTCGATATGTGTACAGCAGCAACTTACAAAACAAAAGATTTTTATATGGGCAGAACGCTTGATTATGAATTTTCCTATGGGGAACAGATCACGATAACGCCAAGAAATTACGAATTTGATTTCCGGTTTGCCGGGAAGATAAAAAGCCATTATGCTTTGATCGGAATGGCATTTGTTGCAGGAGGTTATCCGCTTTATTATGATGCTGTTAATGAAAAAGGCCTTGGAATGGCAGGTCTTAATTTTGTCGGCAATGCGGCATATGAAGAGGCTTTGCCGGAAGATGAAACAGAAGTCAGCCAGGTGGCACAGTTCGAGTTCATCCCATGGATCCTTACACAGTGTGCTACTGTAGCAGAGGCGAGAGAGAAGCTGGCAGCAATGAGACTGACAGGCACAGCATTCAGTGAACAGCTGCCGACAGCACAGCTTCACTGGATCATTGCAGACAAAGACTCCTGTATCGTTGTTGAGTCTATGAAAGATGGGCTGCATGTATATGATAATCCGGTAGGAGTGCTTACCAATAATCCACCATTCCCGAGTCAGATGTTTGCACTGAATAATTATGCCGGAGTATCCAGAAAACAGCCGGAGAGTACTTTTGCAGGAGTATTACAGCTTGATGCATATAGCAGAGGAATGGGTGGAATGGGAATACCTGGAGATCTTTCCAGCCAGTCAAGATTTGTGAAAGTTGCCTTTACAAAATTAAATTCGATCTCCGGTGAAGAAGAGGATGAGAGTGTAAGCCAGTTCTTCCATATCTTAGGATCCGTAGATCAGCAGCGTGGATGCTGTGAGGTGACAGAAGGCAAATATGAGATCACGATATACACGTCCTGTTGTAATACAGCAAAAGGTATTTATTATTATACGACTTATGATAATCATCAGATCACAGCGGTTGACATGCATGCGGAAAATCTGGATTCAGATCAGCTGATCTGTTATCCGCTTCTGTCCAAGGGCGAAGTCAGATGGCAGAATAAATAATACGAAAATGCACGGAGAAAGCATAACGCAGAACAACAGGAGGAAAGACCATGAAAGAAGTTAAAACACCGAAAAAACCACTGGCATATTATTATGGGATTGTGTTAATAGTGCTGATCGTATTTAATCTGGTTGTCACACCAATCCTTATGGAGCATCAGGTAAAGGAAACGGATTATGGAACTTTTATGAGCATGATCGAGAAGAAGAATATCGGTGAAGTAGAAGTTAAGGACAATCAGATCATCTTTACAGATAAAGATCAAAAAAATATTTATAAAACAGGTCTGATGAACGATCCGAACCTGACGGACAGGCTATATGAATGTGGAGCAGTATTCGCAAAAGATATCGATAAGCAGATGTCACCGATCATCAGCTTCCTGCTGACCGGGGTTTTGCCATTGATCCTTTTTATCGCACTGGGAAATTATATGGCGAAGAAACTGATGGAGCATGCCGGAGGAAAAAATTCGATGGCTTTTGGAATGGGAAAAAGCAATGCGAAGATTTATGTGCAATCCAGTGAGGGAATCCGTTTTTCAGACGTTGCAGGAGAAGATGAGGCGAAAGAAAACCTTTCAGAGATCGTTGATTATCTTCACAATCCGAAGAAGTATACCGATGTAGGTGCGTCTATGCCAAAAGGTGTCCTTCTTGTAGGACCTCCGGGAACCGGCAAAACAATGCTTGCAAAAGCAGTTGCGGGTGAATCAAATGTACCATTTTTCTCAATGTCCGGATCAGAATTCGTTGAGATGTTTGTCGGTATGGGAGCTTCCAAAGTTCGAGATCTTTTCGGACAGGCAAAGGAAAAGGCACCATGTATCGTGTTTATTGATGAAATTGATGCCATTGGTAAAAAGCGTGACGGACAAATGGGCGGAAATGATGAGAGGGAGCAGACCTTAAACCAGCTTCTTACAGAGATGGACGGATTTGAAGGAAATAATGGTGTCATCATTCTTGCTGCAACGAACCGTCCGGAGTCGTTAGATCCGGCACTTACACGTCCGGGACGTTTTGACAGACGTGTGCCGGTTGAACTGCCGGATCTTGCAGGCCGTGAAGCAATTTTAAAGGTTCATGCAAAGAAGATAAAAGCATCTGATGATGTTGACCTGCATACGATTGCACGTATGGCATCCGGTGCATCCGGTGCGGAGCTTGCCAATATTATAAATGAAGCAGCATTACGTGCTGTCCGTAGTGGAAGGACCGTTGTAAATGAATCTGATCTCGAAGAAAGTATAGAAGTGGTTATTGCAGGATATCAGAAGAAGAATGCGGTTCTTTCAGATCAGGAGAAGAAGGTTGTTGCATATCATGAGATAGGACACGCTCTGGTAGCTGCATTGCAGAGTCATTCAGCTCCGGTCCAGAAGATTACGATCATCCCGCGTACCTCAGGTGCACTCGGCTACACTATGCAGGTTGAGCAGGGTGATAAATATCTGATGACGAAAAAAGAACTTGAGAATAAGATTGCTACATTTACAGGCGGACGTGCGGCAGAGGAGATCGTATTTGGTGAGATCACGACCGGAGCCTCCAATGATATCGAACAGGCAACAAAAATTGCAAGAGCGATGATCACCCGCTACGGCATGACAGATGAATTCGACATGGTGGCAATGGAAAACGTGACCAACCAGTATCTTGGCGGCGATACGTCTCTTTCCTGTTCCGCAGATACCCAGAAGGAAATTGATGAAAAAGTCGTGCAGCTCGTAAAAGCAGAGCATGAAAAAGCAAGAAAAATCCTTGCTGAAAACAGGGAAAAACTGGACGAACTGGCTATGTACCTGTATGAGAAGGAAACAATTACAGGTGACGAATTTATGGATATTTTAGACAGAAAATAATGTAGTTAATTAGATAACCAATTCCACCCAAATATGATGAACAATTTTGGAATGAATTGTATTCATTTTTACAGAAACATTTTAACGAAGAGTATATTCTCATAGGAGATTTTAATACTATCAATAATAGAAACATGGAAGAGTTTAGAAAGATATTATATAATGCATATGATATTTGGTATCAAAAAGGAAACAGAGAACCTTTATCATGTATGCAGAGCCTTTTATCTCATCTGCTTTAGCTTTAGCTGCTTTCACAATAGCAAGTTCAGGATCATCCTTTTTAGGACGACCCTTGCTACATGGATTATCTTTTTTGACCTGCTTATATTCGCTGTAGGCATCATGCCAGATATCTTTTCTGACTTCATCGAGAGCTGTCATAGCCCACTCGATTACGTGAAAGGAATCAACACAATGGGCGCAGTCAGGAGTGTATTCATTTACACACTCTGTGATCCATTTGGCACCATCACCTGTAACAACCTTGATGCTGGATAGCTGCTCTGGAGTAAGCTGTTTATAAAACTTTTCAAGAACGGATTTGCCATGGTCTTCCGATGCCCATACCACTGTGTTGGTATCGTGATTAACGATTACTGTAATGTACTTGTGACCCTTTTTGTAACTGGTTTCGTCAATGCCGATATTAACCAGACCATCAAGTCTTCTTGAGCGCTCCGGTTCTAAATCGTGAAGAGCACGATTGACACAGCGGCCTACAGTTTCCCAGTCCACTCTCATGAAGTATGATGTGGTACTTCTTGGAAGATAGGATGCAAACCATGCAACGGTAAGGTCGAAATCCTTGGTAAATCTACTACCTGGATATGCCCATGGAACTTCGGCAACATATAACCCCATGTTCAAGGCAGATGATACGATGCGTCTGGTATTCAACTTCGACCAGAATACCACCCCAGTCCAGTCCCCTCCAAGTGGTTGGTCTGCTGGAATGTTTGTCATAAGCAGGACATGACTTGTGACAGAAAGGGCAGTCATTCTCATGCCATTTATTAGGTCTGGCTTTGATACGGATGTGTTTCACGCCATCCTCATCAGAGTAAAGATTAAAATTTTCTATCAAGAGAATAAAGTATTGACAAAATTTTGTGGGGTGGGGTAGAATGATGGTAAAAAATTCCAAAACATAACGCATTGGTGCCTTTCGCAGAAAGAAGGAAAATAAACATGAAAAAGAGAAAGAACTTGGGAAAAAAGTTAGTAACAATGTTAGTGTCTGTAGGCTTTTTTGCAGTTTTGATTACAGTCTTGAATTTAATGGCATTACAAGCTATTCGAGGAAAGAATAATGTGCTTATAGAACAGTTTGAACAATATGAAGAAGCAGTGGAAAATAATGATACCGCGGTTTTTGAAACAGCAAAAGGAGAAGTGGCAGAAGCCATCAGACATATCAACTACAGAATAAATGGAAGCATCATTTTTGATCTTGCACTTGTGGTAGCTGATATTATTGTAATCGTACTTCTTTCGATTGTTATTAATAAGTCCATTGTTCGTCCAGCAAAAAGAGCAAAGAATGATTTGGATGATATCATTTTAGGTATAGAATCAGGACAGGGTAATCTTACGTTAAGAGTATTTGATGAAACCAGTGATGAAATTGGTCAGCTTGCAAATGGTGTCAACCATTTTATTGAAACATTACAAAATCTTATGGTAAAGATTCAGAGTGTATCAAAAGATATGAAAAAATCTTCCTATCTTGTACAAAATGAGGCGGAATCTTCAAATATGAGTGCATCCAATGTGAGTGCAACATCGGAAGAACTTGCAGCATCCATGGAAGAGGTATCTGCTTCTCTATATGATTTAGCCCAAGGATGTAATAATCTGCTAGAGAAAATGGCAGGCATGAATGAGGATGCTAAGAACTCTGCAATGAAGTTGCATGAAGTGAAGCTTACTGCAGAAAATAGCTATAAAGAAGCGATTGCATCAAAAGAAAAAACAGTAGAAACATTTGATGGCATTCAAAAGGATGTCGCGGAGGCAGTAGAAGCATCTAAGTCTGTAAATGAAATTGCAAAACTTACAGAAAATATCTTAAATATCGCAGCACAGACAAATCTTCTAGCACTTAATGCATCGATTGAAGCAGCAAGAGCAGGGGAAGCAGGCAGGGGCTTTGCCGTTGTTGCAGATGAAATCAGACAGCTTGCAGATAGTTCACGTGAGACAGCAAACAATATTCAGGAAATCAGTGGAAAAGTTATTGAGGCAGTAAACAATCTGTCTGGAAATGCAACGGAAATGATTCGTTTTGTAGATGAAAAGGTAGCACTTGATTATGACAACTTTGTAAAAATTATTGGAAATTATGATGCTGATTCTGATCAGGCAAGTAATACATTTAACGAGTTTGCAGTTAAGTCAAAAGATAGCTTAGGTACAATGAATGATATGAATGAAGGTATCAATAACATTTCTATAGCGATTGAAGAATCTGCAAAAGGTGTTACAAACGTAGCACAAGAGATATCACAACTTGTAACAGCAATTTCAGCAATTACAGTGCAGGCGGACGAAAATAAGAACCTTTCGGAAGATTTATCGGATGAAGTAGCAAAATTTGAAAAAGTTTAACTAACAGATTTTTATTATGAGAAGAACTGTATTAGGTAAATAACCCGCACTAACTAAAAATGAATGCCAGAATAAGCACAAAGGCATAGCCCCATTACGGGTTCTATGCCTTTGCGTTTTCCGGAAGATTGTCATTAACTGCATCAAATTCAAGATTCTGTTCCCGGCACCATTCGACAGCATTCGACAGAGCTTCACCGGCGCGGCAGGTCCAGAGAATGAGTTTGTTGCCATTGCGTTTCCATTCCTGGAGATATTCGATCAGTGCCTGGTTTGGCTGACCAAGCTCCGGCCATTTGCTGTAGCAGAGAGTGCCATCAAAATCAACAGCGATTGTCTGGAAATCTAACATTTTTTTATTATTCATTCAGATCATCTCCTTTAGAGGGAGTCTGCTGAACACCAGGATGATAGCAGAACAGGCTTGTTACCGGTTTGTGAAAAAAATCTGCAATTCTCATGGCGTATAGCAGAGAAGGAATATGCTGTTTTGACTCGATATTGGCAATAGTTTTCAGGCTGATGCCGGTTGCTGATGCAAGTTCTTTCTGGGTAATGCCAAGATCTGCCCTTGCTTCAACAAGTTTGCAAGTAATTGTGTCTGTCATGGTGTTTATGTCTATATCCATATCAGTATTCATATATATGCACCTCCAAATTAAGAATTGTTCAGGTCTGTTCCGCTATAATAATACTACAGTTTTAAGTGTCCCCAAAAAAGGACTTATGAAAGAACACGGCCGAATATTTTGAAGGAACTGTTCTCTGTAACCGGGATTGGATCATATTTTTTATTCAGTGATATGAGGTAGGTTCCGAGTCTGTTATTCTGAAATTTCTTCACATATGCGTTTCCATCAAGATAGAAAATACCTATTTCGCCATCATCAAGGCATGCGGTCTGTTCAATCCAGATGAGATCCTTATTATGGTATTTAGGCTCCATACTGTCACCATCTACATATACACCGAAGGTTGCAGCTTCCGGAATGTCAGGAGAGGAGAACATCTCATATTCGTCGCTGTCAAGGAAAGAGCCGGTACCGGCGGAAACGGTATTGTAAAATACTTTTCTTTCCCTGATCACATGGATAGGAATGATCTCTGCCGGTTTATAGTTGCCGGTGCTTTCCAGATCTCTGATATATTCAAGAACCTTGTTCATTCCCGTTTCATTCAGGTTTCGGAATGGGTTAAGGGGACTTTGACCAATAAAATCCGTATAGATATCGTATATTTCAAGAATTTCACATAAGGCGAGAAATTGTCTGGCATTTGGTGTTGCTGTGCCAAGCTCCCAGGCGCTGATTGAATTCTGCTTTACATAGATGTCATAGTTTTCCAGTTCTTTTGCAAGCTGGCTCTGGTTCAGCTTATGTTCTTTTCTGTATTTAGCAATGGTCTTTCCTAAATCTTTCATAGTATTATGCCTTTCTAAGTAATCATATCAGGTATGATCTCCCTATTGGGATATATCAAGATTAGCATAAGAATCCCTAAAAATCAATACACAATATCAACTGTATTGATAATATGCAATAAATTACCGTTGAATAGCAATATAAAAAGTATTATATTATGCCATGTAGACGGATGGCATATCATCCGGCAGCAGGAAAGAAGGTGATTCAGTGAACCGGACAATACTGCATAGTGATTGTAACTGTTTTTATGCATCAGTAGAGCTTCTGCATCATCCGGAGCTTAGGGGAAAGCCTGTAGCAGTAGGAGGTGATCCTGAGGCGAGACATGGAATTGTGCTGACCGCTGATTATACGGCCAAGAGATATGGTGTAAAAACCGGAATGGCATTATGGCAGGCAAAACAGGTATGCCCGGACATAACATTTCTTCCCCCAAGAATGGACCTGTATCTCAGATTTTCCAGAATGGCACAGGAAATTTATGCTGACTATACAGATAAGAGGGAACCATACGGAATTGATGAGTCCTGGCTGGACGTGACAGACAGTGCAACTCTCAAGGGAGATGGATTTCACATTGCACAGGAAATAAGCAGCAGGATGAAAAAAGAACTTGGCATTACGGTGAGCGTGGGTGTGTCGTTCAACAAGATTTTTGCAAAACTTGGTTCGGATTACAAGAAACCGGATGCCATTACTACTATGTATGAGGATGAGTTTCAGAGAAAAGCCTGGTGTCTTCCAGTTTCTGATCTGTTATATGTGGGAAATGCAACGAATAAAAAGTTATATAGCATGGGAATCCGGACTATCGGAGATCTGGCAGAATCTGATGAAACCCTGCTAGTCAGAAAACTTGGCAAGATGGGAAGTATTCTGTGGGCTTTTGCTAATGGATATGATGAATCTCCGGTAAAGCTGGAAAACACATCAGCTCCGGTCAAGTCCGTAGGCAACAGTACAACAACGCCCAGGGATATGGAAACAGATGAAGATGTCAAGATTGTGTTATACATTCTGGCAGAAAGTGTAGCGGCAAGACTCCGGGAGAATGGTTTCCGGTGCCGGACTGTTGAGATCAGTGTCCGTGACAAAGAACTGTTCCATTTTTCAAAACAGGTAAAGTTACAGAATGCGAGCAATATCACCAAAGAGATTGCAGAGGCTGGATACAGGCTATACAAAGCCAATCCGCAGTGTTGGTGTCCGAGGTGCAGATTTAGTGACAGATAATTATTGGGAACAGATTGATTTATATGTAGATGGCGAAAAACCGGCATAAGCTAAGATTTTATCAGGAGAATCAAAACGGCTGAAATCACCAATCTCAGCAATAATCATTGCACCCATGCGATAGTTGATACCTGGAATACTGAGAATTGGAGAATTAATTTCATCCATGATGATTTTGATTTCATTTTCGATTTCATCAATCTCTGAATCAAGTTCCTTAATCAACTTGATGGTGTGCTTCAGCTCCAGTGACTTTGCAGGCATATTTGAGCCGATAGAAGTTCTGGCAGCGTCTCTAAATGTAATGGCAGTATCTTTACTATATCGACCTTTAGAAGCTTCTGAAAGAAGATTTGTAAGTCTGGTAAGGTGTGCAGTAGCTACATGTTTAGCACTGGGAAATTCAGAAAGCAATGCATAAACAGATGCCATATGAAGTGTTGGTACAAGTTTTTCTAATTCAGGGAATAAGATACAGACCAGTCTTGAAACGGAAGTTTTTAGCTTGGCACGTTCTTTTACTTTATCAAAACGATAACGAGTTAATGACTTTAACTCTTCGTTGTGGTAAGATGTGTCTGAGTAGGACTTTAAGTTCACATCAGACATGAGCATGGAAGCAATCGTGCGGGCATCTACTTTATCCGTTTTCGTCTGTCTAAGGCTTAGACTTTTTCTGTACAGATTTGTATGTAACGGATTGATAACATAGGTGGGCAGACCTTTATCAATGAGATATCCAAGGAGATTGTAACTATAGTGTCCAGTGGCTTCCAGTCCTACTTTTACTTTTGTCACATCATCCATAACGGATTCAATCTTTTGATAAAGATCATTAAAACCATCTAAGTTGTTGAAGATGGTAAATGCTTTAAACAACACTTCGCTATCAGAGTTGGTGATAAAGCAATCATGCTTATCCTTTGCAACATCAATTCCTATGTAAATCATAATAAATCTCCTTTGAAATGTATTAATGCTGTTTTAGAACCACAGGGTGCTCCTTGCGATTGTAACCTCGTTCTAAATAAACCGTCATGCGGTATCTAACTGATTAACAAATGAACAAAGAGACTATGGTTGGAGCCTCCTTAAAACCATCGGGTGGTAGGTGATTACAACCAATCCACAGTATCTTATATATCATAGTCGAACCTACAGAAGAGGTAAAGAATGGGCTATGACCTAATAGTTGTAAAGACCTTGGAGAGGGTCTATAAAAACTACTACTATATAATACGAGGAGGAGTAGTTATGGCATTTGGAGTAGAAGGACCATGTTATGATTGCAAGTATTCCTATATTGAGCCAGACTCAAAAGGATGCGGACATCACGATAGCAAATAATACGAAAAGGGGACTGTAAAAAAACAGCTATAAGATAGGGCATCTGTCCAC
>ERZ780000.753-NODE-753-length-9670-cov-2.347062_pt1 | contig 9670 bp, 9 predicted proteins | sample MGYA00511089_ERZ780000 | MGnify/ENA primary metagenome ERZ780000 (study PRJEB29588, sample SAMEA2146321) | human gut metagenome | biome: human gut; feature: human-associated habitat; material: faeces | place: Denmark | collected 2008/2010 ...
CATTAATAGTAACTGTTCCTTCATTGTAAATAGAACCTTTCAAAGTAAAATCATCATCATCCTTTCCGGTTCCGTTAATACGTAACGTCCCACCTTTACATACAAGGATTGTTCCTTTGTCAATCGTATCAACATTGAGAGTCAAGGTAATACCGGACTTAATGTACAGTTTAGTATCTTCCGAAAGATTTATCTTATCTATTTTTAGACTTTCTGAAATGTAGTAAGTTCCCTCCTTCACATGTCCGGTAATGTCTTTCTCGGCCAATTCTTCAGCATCATTCGGACAAGTAAAACCGGGAGCCGGCAAATTATCAATCGTAATATTAGCAGCCCGTTCAGAAACCGCACGCTGAGTTGCAGAACGTCCGAAAGCAACAACAAACTTATCATCTTTAAGGGCAGCAACAGTCACTTCGCAATCCTTAGTTCCCACTTGGCGCATCACGTATGCATATTCCATGGCCGACGGTGCATCAAACTTCAAGGTGGCAGTAGTTCCATCTTTCACATCTGACACAGCAAGCACATGCGCATCATTCTCTACCTTAAAAGGATTGTCTGTCAATACTTTGACAGTATAAACAGCTCCGGTTCCCGCATTTATCGTTATATCCAGAGTACGTACAGCCATCATATTCCAATCCTGATCAGGGTCAATATCCTTTATCGGAAAATTTTCTTTTGCTTCTTCTTTCACTCGCCCTGAATCGAACAAATCTTTACGGTCTGTGCACGAAGCAAATGCAACTAGTACCATCCATAGAATTAATAGTTTCTTCATATCATAATAAGTGTTAGCGTAAACAAAAGTAAATCTCTACCAAGGGTTTGACAACCTCTTTTCTCCGATGAAACCGGTAACTTATGATAAATTACTTATCAGCATAAGGGTATTCACCATTAGCTGCATCCCATCTTTCTTTAAACTCAGGCATGTGTTCTTCATACCACCTTGTATAAATTGTATGGTTCTGTGCCCAGTTTGCAAAGTAACGATAAAGAGCGGTTATCTGATTACGCTCTCTCGGAAATACCCAATCTCCGGGAATGCAAAGTCCATAAGGAGGATAAGTAGAAGCGGGAGTTACTTGGGACGCAACATGTATTGTTATATTGTTCGCATTATCGGCCTCATATATATAAAAGTCTCCATTGTCTTTCAATGTACCGGTTATAGTGATTTCCTTTTCTACAGAAGTACCGTTAGGACCACTACCGGTATTTATCAACGTACCGGGATCACAGTTCATAGCCGCATGAACCTCTCCAAATAAATCTGATTGAGAATTTGACCCGTTCGATGTATCCGTAAATCCCACCTTCACATTCTTAGCAGCGCCGGCGGCAAACAAAGTCACAGTTGCCTTTCCGGATTCATCGGGGACTGTAACTTTTAACACCACATCATTAAAGTCAAAGTCACCGGCTTCACGGGTCATGTCTTCAAAAACGTATGTATACACTTGAGGAATATCTGTGGCATCCGAGTTCGTTCCGCCACCGTTCGTCGTATAATCATAGCCACATCCGACCGGTTCTCCTAATCGTACTTGTTCTACTTTTACAAGCTGTGCACCATCCGAAAAATTTGTATCACCGGTATACCCTTTCAATGCGACCTCTAACTCACCGGAATAAGTAATACTCTCATCGGGAGTTTTAATACAAACCCCACTTACCCAAAACAGAGCCTTTTCATCTGAACCGACTCCGGTCACATCAACCTTTCCATTCTGGTATTCCACGTTGTCTTTTACATGAAATACACTCTTGGAACCTAACCTCAAAGGTATATTCCCATTTGTTTTCAGCGTATTTGTTTCAAAAGAAGAGCCACCATCTTGTTCAAATGCAAAGCCCTCCCCATTTTGGAAATAAGTAGAACTAAGGATTTCCATCCTGCACCGGTTATAAATATAAGAACTACGGGTATCTAAAGAATTAGCTTTGACAGTTCCTTCTTCATTTATTAATTCAGAACCTCCGGTCATGGTCACATCCTGCAATGAAGCAGATTGAAGATTTACAAAAGTTGCCTTTCCGGACATGGCGAATGTTGTCTTCCCGGTTATTTCAAAACTACCGTCATTATATATATATCCACCCGAAGAGTTAGATACCCCCGCAACAGTAATTTTCCCCTTATTGTATAAAGAACAATTAATGCTTATTCTATTAAGCTTCATCGTTGAATTTTGCGCGATATAGAAAACCGTATTAGGGTTAAATGTTTCAGCAGCAGTGGCATCCAAAGTGCTACCCTCCAATAAGTAAACCACTAATCCGTCAGGATAAGCACCTGTTATTGTAACATTTCCTTTAATATATAGCGTATAGTTGCCATAACGTAGTTCATAAGAGCCGTCATTCATATAATATCCACCACGCATTTCAGCCCATTGTATCGGATACTGTTTAGCATCTGCAGGCACCTCTTTCAAGAAATTCTTCTCATCAGGCACCTTGTAATCCCAACTGCTTCTTGCCATAGCGCTTCTCTTTCCTGCCTCACGTCCTTGCTCTTCCCAAGAAACTGAAGGATGACCGACCTTCATATCTGCCACCTTTACCCAGCCATTGTACATTTTATCTTCAAAAAGTACATAAACAGATTCAATGGCTTTGGGTACATCAAAAGTAAATAATACTGTTTCTCCGTCTCTTACCCCCGTTTTCTTAGCCAACAACCGAGCATTGCCTTCAGAGTTCAAAGGATTATCCGTATATACTTTCACAGTATAAACCTCGCCTGTCTTTTGATTGATAGAAACAGACAACGTTCCTACCGCAGCCATATTCCAATCCTGACTCGGGTCAATGTCTTTCACCGGAAAATTCTCTTTTGCTTCTTCATCGATATGATGGGGGTCAAAGAAGTCTTCTTTCTTCGTACAAGAGAACAAGACAGAGATACACAATAATAAAAAGATGCTTTTCTTCATAATAAGCTTGTTTCAAGTTAATCACATTTCATACAAAGATATGAAATATAAAAATGATTAAGCAAAGAAAAAGCCTTCAAATTAGTTCATAAGCATCTAGTTTTCAAATATTTATTCTCGCTTGAATAATATACCTATACTTTTGATTAATTTACCGATATCTATACTTTGGCCGTTTTACTTTTATAGATAAGATATCCTCCCAATAATATCAAAGGTACACTCAACCATTGTCCGATATTCAGGGTCATATTCGTTTCTTCCACTACTTGCGGATTCTTCATAAACTCCAATACGAAACGCGAGCCAAAGAAAATGAACAGGCTCACTCCGGTAATCAATCCCACACGATTCTGCAAATGGTATTTATGATACATCACCCATGCAGTTACGCCCGCCACCAAACAATAGAGCATTTCATAAATCTGGGTAGGGTGACAAGGTAAACCTTCATATAACTGATGCCATTCACGCGAACGCACAAACTCAAAGCCCCACGGTAAAGTAGTGGGATAACCATAAATCTCGGAATTCATCAAGTTGCCGAAACGGATACAGAAGCACACCACCGCAACTGCCGGAATCATTCGGTCAAACAACCACCAGACACTCTTCTTCGTCACTTTCTTAGAATACCAGACAAGGGCGAGAATAATGGCAAAGACTCCTCCGTGACTTGCCAGTCCGCCTTTCCAAATCTTTAATATCTCAGCCGGATGCACCGAATAATAATCCCATTCATAGAATAAGCAATGTCCCAACCGGGCCCCTATCACCGTACTGACAATGCAATAAACAAAAAGCTTGTCTACCCAGTCTTCAGGATATTTTTCTTTTTTGAAAAGGCGACCGACCATCTCATAAGCCAAGATAAATCCCAGTCCCCACATCAAACCATACCAACGCACTTCCCAACTGCCAACCTTAAACCATACGGGATCTACATCCCACAGAATACTAGCTATCATTGTTTTATTTCTTTGTTTATTTATATAAGCACAAAGGAAATAAAAAAATCCCTTCCCCGAAATAAATCAGAGAAGAGATTTCCCTATTCCTTATATATTATGATATTTTACACCAAATGTGCAATCAATTCCTCGCGGTCTCCATACATCAAATCGATAACCGGAACTTCAATCATTGTATAGCATCCCGGTTGCTGTTTCATTGTAGCGCGTGCTACACATACCAACACCTGAGCTGTCAGAGCCGGATTATTAATCTTCATATCAAACTCAAACAACTGATTGTGAGTCTTGCCCGACACTCCTTTACGAACCAGATTAACACCATGTCCCACATCATTCAAGTCGTCTACACAAGGCACCTGAATAACATGTGTCTCATCATTGACAAAATAAGGATCGTTCTTAACAGCCGCTTCAACAGTCTTGAAATCCGCTCCTTCTTCCAGTTCCACATAAACCATACGACGGTGAATACCTGTACCTACAGGAATAGTCATAGACAGAGCATCTTTCACCCCTGCAATAGCACGAACGGCTACAGAGTGTCCCATGCTGCGACCCGGACCAAAGTTGGTATAAGTAATACCTTTCGGAGCAATTGCTTCCAAGAGGGTACGTACTACCGAGTCACTTCCCGGATCCCATCCTGCCGAAATAATGGCAACAGCATTGCCTGCTTTGGCCGATTCGTCCAGCGAACGGCGCAGTGCGGTAATCTGTGTATGGATATCAAAACTATCTACCGTATTGATGCCCATAGCCAGAATTTCTTTCGCATATTTTTCTACACTGCGAGTCGGAGTAGCCAAAATAGCAACATCTACATCTTTCAGTTCCTTTATATCTTTAACAACAGCGTATGGTTCCAGTTCTGCCGGTTTGTTTTCGGCTCCATTACGGCGAACAATACCTGCGATTTCAAAATCGGGAGCTGCTTCCAGAGCTTCCACTACATACTTACCAATGTTACCGTATCCAACGACGGCTGCTCTAATTTTATTCATCTTTATTGGTTTTAGTTTACTATTATCTTTTATTTAGCTGCAAAAATAAACATTTTGCCTCATTCTTTTGTTCTTCTAAACCTAATATTTTAAAAATATTCTTGCCTAACTTATAATTTGAAAGATAGATATCCTATTTTTGCAAAGAACTGTAAATTACAAACTAGAAGAATCATGATAGAATATATTAAAGGAGACATTGCAGAGATTACTCCGGCAATGGCGGTGATAGATTGCAACGGGGTGGGTTATGGAATCAATATCTCGCTGAATACTTACTCGGCCATTCAAAATCAAACACGTACCAAACTCTATATTTATGAAGCCATCCGTGAAGACGCATACGTGCTCTACGGATTCTCTACCAAGCAGGAAAGAGAACTGTTTTTACTGTTAATCTCTGTATCGGGTATTGGAGGAAATACCGCAAGAATGATTTTATCGGCCCTTTCTCCTTCCGAATTATGCGGGGTAATCAGTTCGGGAAACGACAAACTGCTGAAAACAGTTAAGGGTATCGGACTGAAAACAGCCCAACGCATCATTGTCGATTTAAAAGACAAGATAGCCTCTTCCGGCATGGAAACGGTCAACAGTGAAATGTTTGCAAGCGCTGCCAACTCGGAAATTCACGATGAAGCTGTAGCTGCACTGACTATGCTGGGATTTGCACAGGCTGCTTCACAAAAGGTAGTGGCAGCCATATTGAAAGAAGAACCAAGCGCCCCTGTTGAAAAAGTCATTAAGCTGGCTCTGAAAAGATTATAAAAAGAGAAGTGTGGCAAAGCATTTTGTTGTAGTGGCATTCCACGTGTTGGCTGCTACAACAAAATGCTTTAATATCTATTTATCTTCTTCCGGTTTGTCTTCCTGCATCTTACGGGTAACAAATTCTATTTTCAGCATAGCTTCCTTTTTATCTTTCCGAATCTGCTCCATACCCGATAAGATACGCGCCAGCCCGGTCAACTCGGCAATTGCTTTACGGTCATTGGGATGCATAACTGTTCTATAAGTCTTATCCCCTATAAATTGAAGTTGGATATTCTTATCTTTATTGGCAACAATGAACCCGATAACGCCACCGTCATCGCCCATTTTATAATCAGCTTTCTCAATGGCACGCCCCAAATCCGTCGTCTCATAACTGTCTTTGGACGCGGGAGTTTCGGCAAAAGTATCGCCCACACTGACTTTCACTGCTGCATGATGAAGCTTTCCACCGGCACAATAAATAGAGGTAATAGACATCTCGCCCTGCTCATTCACTTGTCCGCGAAGAAAAGAACGACCGATATTCTTTTCCACTGTCTGCGTAGGATAGAAATAATTACCTACTTCCTGATAGGTTGTATCTTTTTCCAATACAAAATTGCCTTTGATTGAATCCAACTGAGCCTGCTTCACCTGCATCATACTGTCCAAATAAACCAAACTCTTCTGCTGTTCCTTCAAGTCAACTTGTTGCATCAACCTAATTCCCTGCTTCCTGGCCTCAAAAGCCTTTGGATATAAAATACGGATACTATCTATCTGCAACTTGGCTTCATTAAAGTTCTCTTGCTTCAATGCCGTTTCCGCTTTTTGCAAATGCAGTTGAGCCTTCTTTTCGCCGCCATCGTCACAAGCCGCCAGTAATAAGGCAAATAATGCCACTAATCCTATCTTTTTCATGTATTTAAACGTTTTATATGAGGACAAAAATACAATTAAATTGCTTTACTTCCCCTATTCACAAGCAAAAAAACATAAAACCCAGTTATTCTTTAAATATATAAGCGATAACAATGAAGAGAAATAACCTGCACACAAACAAAGGAGTGCTTAAAAAAATATTTATTTCTACAAACATTCGTTTATATATTTGGCTCATACCTCCATTATTAATAACTTAGTTTCCGATATTCCTTTGTCTATACTTATTATTTAAATTTACGGGTATATACCAACAAAAGAATATGATAGGTTCTTTCTGTTTCTATATATCAAACAAACATTTTAATTTAACCATTATGAAAAAAATATTTTTATCATTGATACTAATTCTTATTGGAGTATCCACGCTTTCCGGCTGTACAAAAGATGAAATTCTCAATCATTATAATAATGTTGTTCAATCTGCGGGTTCCATAGAACTTACAGGAAAACTCTCTCTACAAGGTAAAAAAGAAAAAGGGATTGATGATTATACAGGAAGCTATCAAGCTGACTATGAAAATTTTTCAGATACAGAGTATCTATTTGGAGGGACTTCAATAAAAAGAGAAGCCGGAAAAGATATATCAGTTACCTGTACATTGGAAGTTTTAAGTGGTACTGCAAAGGTATTTTGGATTTCGGGAGCTGATGAAGCAGTAACTTTACTTGAAACAACTGGAACATACAGCGATACTATTACACTTCCCGATGGCGGAAATTATATCGGTATTGAATGTGAAGATTTTACTGGAAAAATAGAAATGAATATTGAATAATTTTCTGCCAGACGACGGTAAAGAAAAAAAGCCGTCGTATCGCAGATAGATTTTCATGCGCCTTTGAAGCGGTGGCTTTGATTTTTAGAGCCGCCGCTTCTTTTTGTCTATTCTTGAACCAATAATAACACAGAACGATGAGTAGTGGCATTTAGGAGGATTGCCACTATGGGGATTTCTTTGTTGCTGTACAGCATACATAAGTTACATTCATTAAAAAAAGTATAGCTCCCCCACTGTGGAAGTCCGACTTTGAATATGAACTGACAAGTCATATTTATTCTACTGTTATTTCTCATGCACTCATTTTTATTTTAAAATGGGTGTATTTTTTTATTCAAAAATGCAACTGCACCCCCTGTCCTGTCGGGACTAAGAGCGAAAAGGGGGAAAGAAGCAGAAATTCCTATCAACTCGCTCCCTTTCAAGGCTGGAAAGGGGGTGAGTAATGATGAAGCCATCTGAATTTCAGACAACCATAGAGAACCAGTTTGATTATATCTGTAAAGTCGCTATGGAAGATGAACGCAAAGACTATCTCAAAGCGTTGTCCAGACAGTGCAAACGGGAAACCCTGTTTTGTGATATGGACGATTACACCGTTAATCTGTTTTCTTCCGAAGACACCTACCCATCCCACTTCCATACTTTTGAAATGGATGGATTTACTGTCCGTATTGAAAACAGCCTGTTAGCAGAAGCATTAGAAAATCTGGATGGAAAGAAACGTGATGTTATCCTGAGATATTATTTTCTTGGATTTGACGATACGGAAATTTCAAAAATTCTGGAAGTCAACCGTTCTACTATCCAGAGAAGAAGACACGCCGGACTAGAATTTATCAAAAAATTTATGGAGGAGGAAGCATGACAGCAAAGCACCCTATGATTCCGTTTCCTGTGATTGTAAGGGCTGCGGACGGCGATATTGAAGCAGTCAACCAGATTGTACGCCATTACAGCGGTTTTATTGCCAGCCGTTCCATGCGTCCCATGAAAGACGAATACGGGAATACCCACATGGTTGTAGATGAAACCCTACGCCGCCGGATGGAAACACGTCTGATTGCAAAGATTTTATCTTTTGAAATCAGGGAACCAAAATAAAAATAACGCTCTCCTGTGGAAGCATGGACAAGCCCATGCTTCCCAGACAGAGCTTGCCAGTCTATTAAAGTGCATTATCACCAGTGCATTTTAACAGGCTAACAAAGCCGGATTGTTCCTTGAAAAAGAAAGCGTCTAATCAACGCAGCATAAAGCAGCCGAATACGTTTCGATAGAAAGAGAGCCGTTGGGCTGGCACGCCGTAACCCACCAAAGGAGGGATGAAACCGGATAGCGATTCCTGCCAGCGTTCCATAAGCAGCTTACCGCAGAGCTGCCGCCATGACCTTTCTATTGTGATAATGATACTTCCGTACAGCCTTAGTCCGTGTGATGATGTAGCACCGCTGGCAAAGGGTACGGCTGGATGAGAACCATGCAGGGGTGAGATTCCCATGAGCTTTAGCGAAAGCTGTTCGGTTTGCTTCAAAGAAAATAACAGGAGGTTGTTATCTTATGGAAAACACAAAGAATCCTGTCCCTGAAATGATACGGGAATACCAGATAGGAAACACCTGTTATGTGGTAAAATCCCGCTCAAAAGAACAGGCACAGGAAGACGCAGTAACGAAAGTAAAAAGGCTTATCCGTAATGACTTGAAACAATAATTTTGCTATAAAACAGGGCAGACAGAAAACAGAAAATGCGGTACAATAAAGTTGCAAAAGCATTGTCTGTTTGACTGTCGGATAGGAGGTATTTATGTTACAGCAGTCAAACAACACTATCACTTCCATTTATCCGATTGGAAATCAAACAGAGGAATTAACCGCATTATACTGTCGGCTTTCACAAGATGATAAACAGGAGGGTGATTCAAACAGTATTATTAACCAGAAAAAAATCCTGAAGCGTTATGCAATCGAACATGGGTATCAGCCTTATGTGTTTTTTGTAGATGATGGGTTTTCTGGTACAAATTTCAACAGACCAGATTTTCAAAGAATGATAAAAGATATAGAAAATGGAAAAATTAATATGGTTGTAACAAAAGATTTATCTCGTTTAGGTCGTGATTATATAGAAACAGGAGAATATATAGAAAAATGGTTTCCAGGAAATAATGTAAGATATGTTTCTGTAACAGATGGGATAGACACTTTTGAAGCATCAAATGGTAACAATGATATTGCACCATTTAAATCAATATTAATGATAAGGATTCTTA
>ERZ780000.755-NODE-755-length-9654-cov-4.097198_pt1 | contig 9654 bp, 8 predicted proteins | sample MGYA00511089_ERZ780000 | MGnify/ENA primary metagenome ERZ780000 (study PRJEB29588, sample SAMEA2146321) | human gut metagenome | biome: human gut; feature: human-associated habitat; material: faeces | place: Denmark | collected 2008/2010 ...
AGGGCGAGGGACGCGAGCATGCAGATGGCGAGAACGAGGGAAATGATCTTCTTAGTGTTCTTCATAGTAAAATCTCCTTATAAATATTATAGTTTAAATTGGTTGTTGTGTTGTGAAATCAGTTTTTCACGGTGATGGTGATGATGGCCCCGGCCGTGCCGATAATATCGCCGGTTTCGGGGTCCAAGTTGTGAAAATACGCGGTACATTCGTATGTACCAGCGGGGAGAACAACATCCAGCTTCGCGCGTTCGATTTTGCTGCCGACGGCGATAGCGCCGGATTCGTAAATCTGTTCGCCCGTGTCATTGCGGACAATCTGGACCTTTTGTGGATAATTATTGATGCTCTCGTTTACGAGCATCAAGTTTCCCTCCGAAGAACCGTCCTCAAAGATTGGGGCAGTGTTGGCCGAAATGTTAATCATGCCCTCGGCTACTTTTTCATTCAAACGCGCTTCAATCTCCTCCGGCGAAAGGTTATCCCAACCGCCCTCAGTGGCGGAAGAATCATAAACGATTCCGGCTTTGGCGCGGGCTTCTTCCTTTGTCATGGGAGAGCGGAGCGTAACGATGATGAAAATGATCGCGCCGATGGCAACGGCGGCGAGAACGCCAGCGCCGATCCAGACGGGCGTGCGCGAGTTGGACGTGTGTTTGGGGTGGTAATTCATGTGTGAATCCTCCTAAATATAATTGTCAGGGCGGCACCACCAGGCGGTGCAACAGCTTTCGATGGTGCATATTAGCGTGTGGGGGCAGGCTTGCCCGGATGCAGGATTTCCGTTTTTTGCTTCATCCGTGCTTCGCGCTGTCGGCGTTCCTCCAACGCAGAATAGATACTCTCAGTAATTGCCAAGGCAGGCATTGTAACGTCCGGGAAGTATCTGCGCAGTCGATCTCCACCTAACGTGATTTTCAGCGAATACAAATTTTCACGCGGCGAATTAAACTCAATCGGTTCATCGTCCGCTGCTTTGGAGTCGCCCGGCTGCTTGCTCTCTGCGGAGATCGGAACGACGTTGCTGGCTGACGTTGGTGCAGTCTCCGGCTTTTCCACCGTCTGCGTTGCGGGTGGCCGCGCGGTGTTTTCCTGTTTCGGCGGTTCCGGCATGACCGGCTTCATATTCGGCGGTGCCAGCGTGACAGGTGATGTGCCCGTGGTCGGTGCCGGTGCTGGCGACACGTTGGGTGTCACCATTGACGCAACCGAAAACGGTGGGTCTGGCTGCGTCGGCGCGGGCTTCGGCGGCTCAGGTGGCTTGACCGGCTGAATATCTTTGTCCTCCAGAATCGCCCGCATCGTCTTATCGTCCAGATTTCCGCGTTTCTCTGCGTCTCTTAAACGCTGCACACGTTTGACCGTTGGTTTCAGGTTCAGACCCACCAGATCAATGACTGCATTTTGATGTTCTGGAGACAGGAATGACAAATCTGATGCAATCGACAATTCCAGCGAGTTATCATCCACTGCATCGCAGACAGCTTTGGTTGCTTCGGAAAGGCGGATAATTCGGTTCAGTCTGCTGGTGCTGATGCCCATTTCCTTTGCCAGCATTGCGTCACTTTGCAGCTCGTCCGCACCCGGTACGCCGCGTTTCTTCCGTCCTGCCTTGCGTTTCATCGCGGTCATTTTATTGCGCAGCGTCCGCGAAAGATCGTATGTGGAAATATGCGGTCGATGCAGATTGCTGTCCGCGACAAGGATCATCGCGTCATTGTCGTCAATTTTCTGAATGATGGCCGGAACAGGATAGTTGAACTCACGCGCGATCATGTGCCGTCGCTGGCCTGAAAGGATTTCCAAGCCGCCCTTGGGATTGATTCTGGTCAGAACCGGTTCTTTCACACCGTTCAGCTCGATGGACTTTTTCAGCTCCATGTAATCGTCGCTGGACACATCAACAGAGACGGTATTCAGCTCCGATTTTTCCAAATAGCTTGGATGCAGCGTGATGAAATACGATTCACCATCACTGGGGATTGGCAAATCTTTCATGGCTTTTTCATCCGGGGGCAGGAGCCGATCCTCAAAAATCTTTGTGATTTTCGTTCCAGTCGGACCAAGGGCAGCAGGACCAGGCATGACTGCCGGGGCAGGTTTGACCTCTACGGCCTTTTCCTGCGGCTTCGGCTGTATGGTCGAACCCTTGCTGTCTGTACTGGTCTTTTCCGTGGGCGCGTCCGTTTTCGGTTTTTCTTCCGGTTTTTTCAGTGCCGGTGTGGGTGCGGGTTTCTCCACAGTGGCCTTTTTCGGCGGTTTCAGCGGCACGTCCGGTTTCTTGCCGTCTGCATCAATCTTTTCCGTAGGTGCAGCCGTTTTCGGCGTGTCCTCCGGCTTTTTCTGCTCCGGCGTGGGCGTTGGTTTTACCTCAGCTGGCTTTTCAAGCGGTTTCGGAGATATATCCGGTTTTTTACCGTCTGCATCCTCATTTTCCAGAGACGAAACCGCTTTCGGCTTTTCTTCCGGTTTCTTCGCCTCCGGCGCTGGCGCAGGTTTTGCATCAGCGGCCTTGTCTGGCGATTTCGGTGGCATGACCGGAGTTTTGCCGTCTGCGTCAGCCTTTTCCGTAGGTGCAGCCGCTTTCGGTTTTTCCTCCTGTTTCTTCTGCGCTGGTGTGGGTGCGACTTTTACCTCGGCGGCCTTTTCAGACGGCTTTTGCTGCGTAACCGGTGTCTTATTTTCCGCACCCTTGTCCGGCGTTTTTGCGGGTGCTTCACGTTTCTTGCCGATCTCACTTTCAGACAGCAGCTTTCCGGGCGGTGTGCCTTTCGCATTGCCGCGCAAACGGAAATCCCGCGCCTCTTTTTCCGTCATATCATAGATGAACGCGGGAATCTCTGTTTTCTTCGCAAGCTCACTGGCTTTGCGGCGGCGGTTGCCGGAAACGATCTGAAACTCGCCATCCTCGCGCTGCCGCAGGATAACCGGCTCCTGTACGCCTTTTAGGACGATGCTGCTCGTCAACGCTTCCAGACTTTTCGGACTCGGCGGCGCGAATACGCTGCCGGGCAGGTCGTGGATTTTGGAAAGTGGGATGCTAACCGGCTTGATTTCCGGCTTCGTCGGGTCGCGGGCTTTTTCTTCTGCCATGTGTGTACCTCCAAAATTGAATTTTTATATCAAAAAATACGTCTCACCATGAGACCTATTTTCTGCGAAGATCATGCCGCACCTGAGCGGAATAAAAAAAGCCCATCGTCGTCGGCGCGTTGTAGAGCGCGGTCAGAAGATAGGCTTTGATGTTATTGATTTGTGTCGTGGTTGTCCGCAGACTGTCCAGAATGTAGGCAACGTGCATCTGTGTGAGCTGCCGGAACCGTTCCTTGATAATCTCGATGGGGATTTGCTCTTTTCCCAGCCGGACGGCATCAGCGGTGCTGCTCTGGACTTCCGAGATCAGCTCCACCAGCGCGTCCACGTCCTCGGCGGCATACTGCGTGCAGAGCGCGTCATATTCGATTTGATTTCTGACGCGCTCTTTCAAACTCCATCGCTCAATCAATCGATCTCCATTTCCCGGCGGTTTCGCAGGAGAGATAGATGGATCAGGATAGCTCAAATCAGGATAGATATTATCTAAATAACTTGCTTCCTGTTTCGGGAAGTCTTGACTTCCCAAAAGCGGAAGTCTGGAAGTTTGTTTTTGGGAAGTCTGGATTTCCGAATCCGGGAAGTCTGAAATGGGCGCAGAAAGGGGAGCATCTGGCACGTCAGTCGTGGTGAATTTCTTGACGTAAATTTTGGCTGGACGGCCTTGCCCCTGCTTTACGCGCTCGATCAGGCCAAAACCATCTTTTCCGGTATCCAGCTCAGCCAGCAGCCGAACCGCCTTGTTGTGTCCGCACATGAGGTCAGTCTGAATCTCGTCGAGTGTGTAATAGATGTAAACGCGCCCCAGTTCGTCATACCAGCCATGTTTGGCGGATAGCCCCATGCGGTCAAGCATCAGGCCGTAGAGCAGCTTTGCTTCGACGGAGAGTGTCTTGAACTTCTTGCTGCGCACCAACAATCTGGGAATCCGGAAGTAACTGAACTGCTCAGATTCTTCGCCGTAAAAGTAGGAGAAATTGACTTGTGATTGCATAAAAATCACCTCGACATGCGGAATTTGAACAATAGAAAAAGGACATTTATGTTTTGCATAAATGTCCTTTAATTTGCTTCTTTACAAATCAGGTATTCAATAATTACAAACAGCAAAATAGCTCATTTGCCCGGCGTTTGCGTTGCATCCTCAAAATTATGACCGTAATACAAAAGACACTTTTCCTTGCTGCGGGGCAGCCGAAAAAGTGCCTTTGTATAAAAAGGACATATCACTTGGTTTTCTCAATATTCCTATATTTTTGCTATTTTCTAAGAATTTTGGGTGCATATATCTGAACCATTCGGGAGAGCGTTCGGTTCGCATCCGAGAGGTCGAGAGTTCGAGTCTCTTCAGGTCCACCAAAATGTTCGGAATTTTCTGATTTTTTCAGAAGATTCCGAACTTTTTTGTATCTTTCAAAATCAGACGCTCTCAACAGTCGCAATTCTGCCACCATTCGGTTCGCATCCCACACAAAGCCGTCTGAAATCCTCAAAGGAAACCCGAAACTCGACTTCCAAACGGTAATCCCGGTACACATAGACGGCCTTGATAAGCTGCGATACGATCATCTTCTTCGCTTCAAAGGTGCAGTTGTCGTAAAGATCAGCCCAGCTTTCCAGCTTCTCAAATTCGGCCTGTTCCTGCGCGGCGCTTTCCAGCTGACGCTCCATGTCGGCTTTTTGTGCGTCTACCTCCTGCGAAAGCTCTGCGATTTCTTCTTTGCATTTAGCAACAAGGCTGTTCAGCATGTCAACATTCAGGCGGCTTTTGCCGCGAATGACGTTGATCGTTTCGGCTTCATAGTCAGAAAGCTCCTTTTGCTTTTCCACCAGCCGCATGGCAGACATTTTGTAGCGGCTTCTGGCAAGCGCTGCGGCTTTTTCGTGCTGCTCGGCGATCAGACTATCCTTGGCAGAAACGCGGATTCTGGAGAGCTGATAGCGCACCAGAGCGTCCACAATTTCATCCAGCTTGATAACGCCGTAGCCGGATTGACCGTCGCAGAGGTCAGGATGCCGGGCCTTAAAATGGCATTGATAACGGCTTTTGACCTGATTGCGCACCGTTCCATCTTTGCGGATATACTTCTTGCCGGAGGTCGTCAGCGTCAGCCGGTTTTTACAATGCCCGCAGAAGATATTCCCTACCAACAGAGAACTGCCGCGCAGATTCAGCGGCGTATCCGCATGGTGCGTTGTGCGTTTTTCCATTAACTCCTGCGCTCGTTGAAAGGTCGCTTCGTCCACGATCTGAAGCTCGGGAATGATTTCCGATTCCGCGTTTCCATTTGAAATCACACCCGTGTATAGCTTGTTCTTTATCATGCGGACGATCGTTGTATTCGGAATCATGGAACCGTCTGCGCGGCGAATCCCGTTTTCCAAAAGGTAGTGGGAAATTCGCTGTGCGCCGTAGCCTTCGTTGACGTATTTGTAAAAGATGAATCGCACGATTTCTGCCGCGTCTTCGTCGATTACAAAATCATTGACCTCTTGATTCTTCTTATTGATTCGCCCCTGCTTCTGGAGCTTGTAGCCAAATGGCACAATGCCGCCGGTGAACCAGCCGTCCTTTGTAAGCTGTTCCATGCGGGTTTTCACGCGCACGGAGGTTTTGATGCTCTCTCCGGATGCCTGCCAGTAACGAATATAGTTAAGCAGCTTGTCAACATGATTGTCGAACCGCTGCTGCCCTTCTACGGCGCTCCAAACTTCAACGCCATTGCGGACAAACCATTCTACGACAAAGGGTGTTTCGTCATCTCTGCGGCCAAGACGGTCAAACATATAGACAAGCAAAATATCGAAACTCCTGGCAACGGCTTCCTGCTGTAATTCCTGCATGGCGTCACGCTCTTTTGCAGATTTCTTGAAGCCGGACACGCCTTTTTCGTAAAACTCATTTTGTAAAACCCAGTCAGGGTGTGATGCGATGAACTCCCGGCAGAATTGCCGCTGCATGGGAATATCATCTTTTTCAACCTGACCGATTGTAGATACACGATACAAACAATTTACTCGTTTCTTTTGTTCCATAACATACACTCCAGTCCGAGAAAAAAAGTGTGTATGTCCTTGTTCGCTATTTGATTTTCAAGGTACATTTTATAGTATAATTATAGCATACTTCAGACATTTTATCAAGTTTTATGCCTGTTATTATAAAATCCATAGGAGAAAACCGAACGTTTCAGCGTTTCTGTAATGTGCGGATCATCTTGCTCTGCATACTTTACAGAGATTGCGACACCGCAAAAAGATAAGATTTCTTCCTGCTTTTTTGGCTTAGGTTCTGCGGTCTGTTTGTCCATGGAAATACCTCCAGAATGAATAAGCTATTGTTTTTTTCATAGGTCAAACAGACGGCAGCGGCAAACTGCTCCATAGGCATTGCACCTCCCTCCATGCTGATGGCGGGGCGTTCCATTCTGTGACGTATGGCTAACGCAAGTATCATTGTTCTTTGTATGCGGTCGTCGCACGATCCAGCCATGAATCGCTCTCCATGCCGGTGTTTCTCGCTCCGCGCCGGAACCGGTATCACCTCCCATTCCGCGCATCCCCGCGCACCCATTGGCTCGCACATACAAAAACGTATCTGTTGACCCTATTCAGTTGTCAGCGGGATTGTCAGCCCGCAAAAGCGTATTCATAACAATGCGCTTTTCCAGAATGGCAATCGAGTATATTGCTGCGGACTGCTGCCCCGCAGACTGGACAGACCTGCCCGTCTTACGCAAACGCCATGCCGCATAATCACATAGGTTTCAGATTGCGAACAAATTACGTCTCACCGTGGGACGTATTTCGACAGATTAGGACTCAAATAATGCTCAACACAGTTAACCATTCCGGTCTGCCCAAAGCTTTGCCGAAATCAATGAAATCAGTTCCTTTGCAGTGGGAGGGTCCTCAATCCAGTATGCACGCAGCTCTCGCCTACGACCGTTTTGCCAAATGTCTTTGGCTGCGCGGTTTAACGCCCGCGAAACTGCTTCGTTGGTGCGCTTTCCTGTCCGCTTGCGGACTTCATTGCAGATGAAGTGCATTTTCGGCATATTTGGTTGATGATCGATTGCAACGTCAATCGCATGACATAAAATGCAGTAACATTCTTTTCCGCGTGTCTCGACGATGGAGTATATAGCGTTCTGAACATCTTTCATGTTATACATTCCTTTCCCGTTCGAGCTGATATAAGCATAATACATTTTTACATACTTTTCAGGATTTTTGACAAACTTTGACCTTCTTAGACAAACTTTGACGAACAAAAATAAAGCAGAGAGCAAACTGTTCCGATTATACCTTCCATCCTATGATCTGCGTTGATTATACGGTTAGATAAAAAGAAAAGGCTTCAAAATACAATGGGAAGTCATTTTGAAGCCGTTGCCTGAAGATGAAAAGAACCCGGCTGCATAATTTACGCAGCCGGGTTCTTTTGGAAGATTGGCAATTGTACTTTACACGCCACAAGGTGGGGAAAATCACGTATTGGAATCTTTTGGATGCCTATCCGCTTCTGTTTTGCTGTCCAATTCGTTGTGCCGCATGGGACGCATCGGCTGATAGGTAAGGCCAAGGCAATCGGGCGGCCATTTCTTCATATCACGGCGGATCATGTCCTTCGCAAGTGATTTCGCAAGAAGCTTCATTTTTTTGTTTTCCATTGTTTACATATCTCCTTTTCATATATCTGCTTTCCGTATTCCATTATTAGTAAAAAGGCAGTAAAGCCTAGTCCGAGTGCAAGTCCATTGGCGAAGGCATAGAACTGCATGCTCAAACTCAGAATTAGCGCCATATCCAATATTAGCACGGTTAGCATTGCCATATGTTTTGATGCTGCCAGTTCTTCCTTCGTCATGTGAAGGTTCGGATGATCGTAAGGGGCAAACAAGAAAATCGTGATGGTTGACGATGCAAGGATCCAGAGGAGTGCAATAGCTCTCAAATTCGGTAAAATCAGCAAAAACAACACGCATTCGCTACAAACAGAAAACAGCAAGCAGCCCGCAAAAGTTTTTGAATGATAGCCATTTGTGCGTACACGAAGCAGGAAAAAACTCAAATAAAATGCAAATGACGCAGAAAATGAAGAAAGCAACCATCCTAATGGGAATAAAAAGCAGAGCGTAATTAGTTTTTCGCAGCGTTGCACAAGGCCATATGAGAACCACTCCGCATCGCTCGAGGATATGATATCTTTTCGCACACAGTATTCTGTAAATTGCGCAATCACATTCATTTCTAATCATCACCTTACGCGTTTGATTATATCGGGTTTTAGATTGCTTTCAACGATTCCGACATCAAAACAGGTTTTCGCGGCACGAACGCGGAAATTTCGTCCAAACAGTAAAACCGCTGGAACGGAGCATGTGCTTCTGCACTTCTCCGGGCCCAGCGGTTCACTACCAGTTATTCTTCTAATTTGGTTGGAATTTCTGCCGTGAACTGAAACCAACCGTCTTCATAATCGTATACATACTCTGCGTGTAGGCTAGCAAGAATACGGCAAACGCTAGGAAGCCCAAAGCCGTGTTCGCTTGCGGATAATTTCGTTGTTGCAATTCCGTGTTCTGTAATGAGAACCGGAGGACTGGTATTCCGAATCGAGAGAAAAAAACCGTTTTTTTCAAGTATTGTGCATTGGATCTGGCGTCCTGTTTCTATCCGTCGGCACGCTTCAATTGAGTTGTCTAACAAGTTTGACAGCAGAACGACCAGTTTACTTGCGGATAACTGGATGCTGGAAAGATCGTTGATACAAAACTGCATCTCAATCTGCGATTCAATCGCTGTCTGATATTTCTGATTCAAAATGGCATCGATAATCGGATGATGTGTATTCACAATCAAAATTCGGCTCGTTTGCGCTTGGTTCAACTCCTGAACGTATTTCGCTGCAGTTTCATAGGCTTTCTGCGAGAGCAAGTCAGAGATGGTACATAGATGATTCTGAAAGTCGTGTGTGCTTTGACGCTGCTGTCGATATGCCTTGTCTAAGGCAAGAATACTGGCGGTTTGAATCTCCATCTGCTGAGATAAGATGTTATTCTGCTGCTTTACCTCTGTATCACGCTCAATCAGCGAGACAACATAGACAATTGCCACATTGGCAATACCGAGAAAGATACAGAAAAATGCCACCGGCTGCGTGAGTTCCCGTTGATCTCTACAAATCAGGAATAACGCTATCAGCATAAAAAGGCTTGTCAATGGAAAGAAGCTGACAAGCAGCATCCATTTGGGGCGCAATGGGTGAATTCGATGAAATGGATGTAATCGTGTGATAAGCCACGCCAGAAAAACGGACAGGATTTTTCCAGCTGTCACCAGCACGGTATACATTCCTTTTTTCCAAACCAGTTCGTCCAGACTGACTCCTAAAACAGTTGACGCACAAAAAAGAATAATTGCGTCCATTGCGGCTATCATGATATAGTCCAGCAAGCCGATGAAGATACGCTGCTCCAAACGACCCTTAAACAAAAAGACGATCAGGCAAAGGCCAAAGGCAAGCGCACACAGCCTGCGCGCAAGGGACGGTATCGT
>ERZ780000.763-NODE-763-length-9614-cov-2.054817_pt1 | contig 9614 bp, 5 predicted proteins | sample MGYA00511089_ERZ780000 | MGnify/ENA primary metagenome ERZ780000 (study PRJEB29588, sample SAMEA2146321) | human gut metagenome | biome: human gut; feature: human-associated habitat; material: faeces | place: Denmark | collected 2008/2010 ...
ATACAATGCACACGCATTGGAAACGCCCGTATATTTGTGGAAATAATACAATTCTCTCCAAAAATCATACTGTGTAATCCACGGACATCCGACATCAGTGCCAAGAACGACAGGTATATCATTTTCAAGTGCCGCTTTCGCACATGCAATTATTCCCTCAAACACAACATTTCCGTTAAACTGTTCAACTTCAGTTGCGTTGGTAATCGAACGATCAAACAATGCATACGGAAGTGCAGGTGAAATTGTTGTACAAAGAAATGCCTTTCTTTCCTTGAATAACTTAATTGTATCATCATCAATTTTTGCACCGTGTTCAATTGAGTCAACTCCATTTTCAAGTGCAACACGCACCCCCTGCGGAGATTCAACATGTGCTGCAACGACATAGCCATTTTCATGTGCCTTGTCACAGACTGCCTTTACCATTTCAGGAGACATTTTTAATTCACCCGGAACACCTTTTTCTTTTGCGTCCATTACGCCGCCAGTAATCATAAGCTTTATCAAATCAACCTTTTCTTTTTCCGATTGCTCCAGATGTTTTAATGCTGTATCTATACTATCCGCCGCAACAGCAACAGAACCAGCCATATGTCCGCCAGGCACGGAAATTCCTTCATTAGCGGCAAGTATTCTTGGTCCCACCTTTGTTCCCGCATTAATCTCATCTCTTAATTTTGTATCAAAACTTCCAAGTCCGCCAACCGTTCTTATTGTTGTCACACCGCTCATAAGCTCTGTTTTTGCAAATCCGGCAACCATACCGTATGCAATTGAACGCATAAGTGCATTTCCCATAAGTATTTTTACAAGTTTCTCATTATCACGCTGTTTTTTCTGCGGCTTGCCATTACCTGCAAGGTGAACATGCATATTTATAAGACCGGGCATAATATATCTGCCTTTTAAATCAACTTTTTCATATCCATTCAAATCCGTGCCTGCCTTGACAATATCCTCAATTTTATCATTGTCCGTAAGTATGACGAAGCCCTCTTTTACCTGCATATCTTTGGTTCCGTCAAGTATTTTTCCGTTAATATAAGCATATTTCATATTTTTATACTCCCTGTTTTTGAGATTTTTATTTAATACCAATTAAACAAAATCTTACGCACTGATTGACTTTCCTGTGTAAAGCTGATAATATCTGCCTTTTTCTTCCATAAGCTGATCATGTGTACCACGCTCAATAATTCTTCCCTGTTCCATAACCATAATACAGTCTGCATTCCGTACCGTAGAAAGACGATGAGCGATAACAAATGAAGTTCTTCCTGTCATAAGTGCATCCATACCACGCTGTACAAGTTTTTCTGTACGTGTATCAATAGAAGAAGTCGCCTCATCAAGAATAAGAACAGGAGGATCTGCAACTGCTGCTCTCGCTATTGCAAGAAGCTGACGCTGTCCCTGACTAAGGTTCGCACCACCGCCGGTAAGCACTGTGTTATAACCATCAGGAAGTCTTTTTATAAATCCGTCAGCATTAGCAAGCTTTGCGGCAGCCATACATTCTTCATCAGTTGCATTAAGTCTTCCATATCTGATATTGTCCATAATCGTGCCTGTAAAAAGGTTAGTATCCTGCAAAACAATGCCCAGGCTTCGGCGTAAATCGTCTTTTTTAATATGATTAATATTAATTCCATCATAACGAATTTTACCATCCTGTATATCATAAAACCTGTTAATAAGGTTGGTAATTGTTGTCTTTCCGGCACCGGTAGAACCTACAAACGCAAGCTTCTGACCCGGTTTTGCGAACATTTTTATATCGTGAAGCACGATTTTATCAGGATTATATCCAAAATCAACTCCATCAAATGTAACATCACCCTGAAGTCTTGTATACATTTCATCTTTATTTGCAGCATTTGGTTTTTTCCATGCCCACATCTCTGTCTGTTCTTCAGTTTCATGGATTTCACCATTTGAATCATAACATATATTTACAAGTTCAACATTACCTTCATCTGTCTCTGGTACTTCATCACAAAGGTCAAATACCCGGCCGGCACCTGCCATAGCCATTACAATACTGCTTACCTGCTGGCTTATCTGTGTTACAGGCTGTGTGAAACTCTTGTTTAATGAAAGAAATGCTACAAGTGTACCGATTGTAAGTCCGGAAAAGCCGCTTAACGCAAGCACACCACCTACAAGTGCACACAAAACATAACTTATATTTCCTATATTTCCATTGATAGGCATTGTAATATTTGCAATTTTATTAGCATTGTTGGCACTTTCTCTTAACTTGTTATTAATCTGCTTAAACTGTTCAAGACTTTCCTGCTCATGACAGAATACCTTAACAACCTTCTGCCCTTCCATCATTTCCTCAATATAAGCATTTACTTTACCGATATCTTTCTGCTGCTCAACGAAATATCTGCCGGATGCAGCGGAAAGCTTTGATGTCACAAAAAGCATAATTGCAACCATAATAACAGATACAATTGTAAGTGGTATATCAAGAACTATCATACTTACAAATGTTGATACAAGTGTTATAAGTGAATTAAGAACCTGTGGAATACTCTGGCTTATAAGCTGTCTTAATGTATCAATATCATTTGTGTATACCGACATGATATCTCCATGTGCATGTGTATCAAAGTATCTGATTGGAAGTGATTCCATATTAGTAAACATCTCTGTACGGAGCTTTTTCATAGTACCCTGACCAACATTTACCATAATTCTGTTATATCCGTAGGAACATAAAACACCCACTGCAAATATTGCTACAAGTTTTAAAAGAGCCTGTGCAAGCGGTGAATAATCAGGAACTGCCATCTGTGTAAGCGGCACAATGTAATTATCAATAAGTTTCTGTATAAATAAAGTTCCACACAATGTCGTAATTGCCGAAACCAATATGCAAACGACCACCATGAAACATGCCAATTTGTAATTTTTTACTATATAAGAAAGAAGTCTTTTTAATAATAAAAGCGGATTCTTCTCTTTGTTCTCATTTTTATTTTTCATGTCTTCCTCCTATTCTCACTATTCTGCCGATTCATCGAAATCACCGCCGCCCTGCATCTGGACTTCACAGATTTCGCGGTAAACTTTGTTATTTTCCATAAGATTTTCATGTGTATCAAAGCCACTGACTTTTCCATCTTCAAGAACAATAATTCTGTCGGCATCCTGAATACTTGAAATTCTCTGCGAAACTATAAGCTTTGTTGTTCCTGGAATTTTCTGGGCAAATGCCTGTTTGATTTTTGCGTCTGTTGGAAGATCTACAGCACTTGTCGAAACATCAAGAATAAGAACCTTTGGTTTTTTAAGCAATGCTCTCGCAATACAGAGTCTCTGTCTCTGACCACCTGAAACATTAGTACCACCCTGTTCTATCCATGTATCATACTTCTTAGGCATTCTCTCGATAAATTCATCAGCACATGCCTGTTTACATGCCTCAACACAATCTTCATATGAAGCATTGTCATCACCCCATCTGAGATTGTCAAGTATTGTTCCTGAAAACAGAACATTTTTCTGTAATACTACAGCCACCTGATTACGGAGTGCATCCATATCATAAGTTCTTACATCTTTTCCGCCAACACATACAGAACCTTCAGTAACATCATAAAGACGGCTTATAAGGCTCACAAAACTTGATTTTCCGCATCCTGTACCACCAATAATACCAATTGTCTCACCTGCATTAATATGAATATCAATATCATGTAAAGTATCCTCTGTACTGTTTTTTCTGTATGAAAAATTAACATGATTAAAATCGATTCTTCCGTCTTCCACTTCTTCATAAGGTTTTTCCGGATTGGCAAGGTCCGCTTTTTCATTAAGAACTTCTGAAATACGTCTTGCACTTGCCGCACTCATTGAAACCATTACAAATATCATTGAAAGCATCATAAGTGACATAAGCATACTCATTACATAACTGAACATTGATGTAAGATTACCGGTTGTAATTGAACCTGACACAATAAAATGTGAAGCAAACCATGACAATGCAACAATACATCCATATACAACAAGCATCATAGTCGGGGTGTTAAATGCAAGAAATGACTCGGCTTTAACAAATGTTTTATAAAGATTATCTGCCGCCTTGTTAAACTTTTTCTTTTCATGGTCCTCACGTACAAATGCCTTAACAACACGGATTCCTGAAATATTCTCCTGAACGCTCGCATTAAGTTCATCATATTTTTCAAAACCTGATGTAAAAACCGGTGTTACTTTATATATAATAAAGAAAAGTACAAATCCCAAAAATATAAGTGCAACAAAAAATATAAGACTTAATCTCGGACTTATTATTACGCACATTGTAATACTGCAAATCATCATGAGAGGTGCTCTCACCGCAATTCTTATTATCATCTGATAAGCATTCTGTACGTTAGTTACATCAGTTGTCATACGTGTTACAAGACCTGCTGTACTGAATTTATCAATATTAGAAAATGAAAATGTCTGTATATTTTCATACATTTTCTCTCTAAGATTACACGCAAATCCTGTTGATGCCGCCGCCGCATACTTTCCTGCCTGTATACCACAAAAAAGACTCAAAAATGCTATAACAAGCATTATTCCACCGTAAATACCGACCTTTCTCATATCTCCGGCCTGTATTCCTTTATCAATTATTGAAGCTGTTATAAATGGAATAAGAATTTCCAAAAAAACTTCAACTGCAGTAAATATTGGCGTTATAATTGATTCTTTTTTATATTTGCCAATACATTTTGCTAATGTTTTTATCATATTTTTATCATTCTCCCTTCGATTAAATTCACCTTATCAGTCTACAGTCATCATGACTTAATACTGTCATATACTCTCTGCAAAAGATTTCTAAGCTGTTCTTTTTCATCATCATTAAGTGTCTTTAAAAGTTCCCTCTCATTTTCATCCATTGAAGCTCTTGCCGTCTTGCATATCTCCTCACCTTTTGCCGTGAGCTTTACATGTTTGATTCTTTTATCATTTGAATCATAAAACCCCTCTATCATCCCCTTTTTTTCCAGACGTGCAGCAATTCCTGCCATCGTTGCCTGTTTAACTTCAAAATGCTTTTCAAGTTCTTTTAGCGTTATCGTCTCATCGGCTGCCTCGCTGATAGTTGCGAGAACCTTAATCTGCGAAAGGGTGACATCATCGCACATCAACGTATTATTAGCCTTTCTTCCAAGTGCATCGTTAAGTCTCTTTATAAGTTCACCGCAATGCAATGTTTCTCCAAACATATGCTCATTCCTTTTCATAAAATTTGATAAATAGTTTCTTCTAGATATTCTAATATATTACAAAAATAACAGCACGCTGTCAATAGCGTGCTGTTATTTTGCGTTTTTATTATCTGTTTTTACAAACAGTTTTTATTTTGCTCTTTTTCTGTCGTATACGACTACTCCTGCCATTCCTGCCAATGCAGCAGCAAGAATTATCATATACATGAACATACCTAAGCTGTCACCTGTTGAAACTGATGAATCCGGTGTTACAGTTGAGTCCGGTGTCTCTGTTGTACCTGGTGTTTCTGTTGTACCCGGTGTCTCATTATTTCCTGGATTTTCAGGTGTTGACGGTGTTATATCGCTTCCTGAATCCTTTGCTGCGTATACTACAGCATATGGGCTGAATGACTCTGCCTCGAATGAGAAACCATTTTCATCCGCTGTAACTGCTACACTTTCAAGAACTCCGTTGTTATTCATATGGAATACATACAGATTGTAATCTGCTGCATTGATTCCTTTTTTGTATGACATAGTAATCTTAATCTTACCACTTGAAAGCTTAACAACTTTTCCGTCTGTTGTTTTAAGTGAAATATCATAATAATCCGCATTCTTTGAATCGAATCCCTTGATATTCTTTTCAGCAATAGCCGCATCAATCTTTTCAGATATTGAAGCTGCTGCTTTCTCAACATTTAACTTAATTTCACTTACTGTAAGGTCTTTACCTTCTTCATCTTTAACCTTTACGTCACCTACTGATGCAATATCCTTGAAATCAACAGTATCTTCATTTCTATCAAGGTCAACTTTGATGTCTGTCTTACCTGGATCGTCAGGTTCAACAACAGGCTGCTTTTTAACAAGACCATTAATTGCATCTGTTATTGCCTTTGCCATTGCATCTACCTTTGCCTGGTCTTCTGATGTAAGTGTTCTGTCTACAGCTTCGATTGCCTTTGTTACTGCTGAGAAATCCTCATAATCATCTTTGTTGAGGGCTTCTGCTGCCTTAATAGCCTCATCTACTGATGTGTAGTCTGCTGCAACCGGTTCCGGCTTAACATCTCCTGATGTATAGTATGCAGGTGTCCAACCCTCAAAGTAATCTTCAAGTTTTACTGCTGATGCTTCTTCATCAGTCATCTTATTAACGCCTACAGCTCTGCTTGAAGTGCTTACCTTTGTTCCGTCTGCAAGATGTGTATTATATTCATAATACTTAGCCTTTGCAGGTGTTACATTACTCATTGAAGTAAATCCTGCAGGAGCGATAGTATTAGCATCTTCAACTTCTGTATTTAAGAATACAACCTTTGAATCTGCTCTCCATGGTCTTGCAAAATATGTCTTTGTTATACCGTTGTTAATTCCCGGATAAGAAGTCTTTACAACTTTACAGTTGTTGAAAAGATAACCTAACTGTGAAAGTGCCTTTGACGCAACAATGATACTTCCTGAAGCTGCTTTGTCACCGTATCCATACATGCTTAATGTACAGCCGTCGAATACCGCACTACCATCACCGCAGATATAATCTGTTGTACCTTCGATGACACAATTCTTAAAATATGTATGCTCTGTATTATTTCCTGTAAACATTGTATCCTGTGAACTTAAGAACTGGCAGTCCTTGAATTCGCTCTGGTCTGCTTCAATGAAAATAACACATGCTCTTTCCTTATTTTTATAAAGTTTGATATCGGCATCTGTTGCTTTAGAACGGTCAACCTTAGAGTTATCTCCACCTTTGCCTACGCCATCTGCAACTTCTTCTGTTGTCATATATCTGTTGAATGAACTTTCATATATAACACCTTCTGAACGGAACGCTGTAGCTGTAGGAAGTACATTAACTGTTGCTCCCCAGTGGCCTGTACCCATTCCGATTTCAACTCCTTTTTCATACTTATCAACTGCTCTTGCTTCACTGTAATAACCGTTCATATCGGCACTGTAATAAGTATAACCTGAACCATAATACCATGTTATTGTTGAGCCTGCTTCACTTGAAATAGTAACATAAGGAGTATCAACCATAACCTGCTCTCTGTATAAAGCATCTGTAAGAATAATTGTTACTCTCTCTGTTGTTCTTGTCATTCTGCCTATATACTTAACTGCATCTGTTATAGTCTCAAACTGCTGGCCCTTACCCACTTTTACCTCAGCCTGATATTCAACAGGTGATGTATCTGCTTCTGTTTCAAGATAAACATCATTCAAAACATCTGCACTGCCGACACTTACATGGTCATATGCGGTATACTTTTCAGATACAACTGATGTATCGTACTCGCCTGCTCTTAACTGTGCTTTGTATCCGTCACCTGTTACATTGAATGAATAAGAATAGCTACTGTCTGATTTGTTTGTAAATGTAATCTTTGTAACATCTGAAGCTTTGTCGTCTGATGTTACGAACTTACCTGAAACATTAACCTTTGCTCTCTGTGTTGCAGCAATTTTTACATCTGTATAATCTCCTGCTGCCTTGTTTAACTTTTCTGTAACTTCATAATCGTCAACGCCGCCTAATACTACTGAATAGTTTGAGCTTGAATTAATACTTACATTTGAAAAACTGTAAGAACCGTCTGTCTGTGCTTTTACATCAACATCAATCGTTGAAAGCTTTGAATTATCAGGTACAAATTTAACTGAAACTGTTCCTTTTACAGCATCTGCCGGAATTCCCATAATACTTCCTGAAACTGTTGCAACTGCATCAGCAACTGCTTCAAAGTCTTTAACAGCCGTAGCATCTTCACCTGTAAGTTCAAGAATATTGCCGTTATCGGTATCATTAATCTTAAATCCTACAGCACTTATTGATACTTCGTACTTGGCACTGCCGTTTACTCTCTTTAATACAACGGAATACTTGCCGTTGCTGTCAACCTGTGCAGTAACCGTCTTTGCAGAACTGTCTGTAAGACTGTCAAACTTAATCTCTGTAATTCCATTTTCTGCTGCATTTGCCACTGTACCTGTAACTGTGACATTTATAATCGGATTATATTCTGTCAAAGCCATTGTTCTGACCTTAACATCTCCGCCTGATATAACAGGAAGATACTTCTGTCCTTCTTTTTCAACAATATAACCTGTAATATCATCCACTGTTACAGACTGTGCTGTTGTCTTCATCTGAACAGAATTTTTTTTTTCTACATTTAAAAAAAATATCCGCTGTCAGCCCTGCCGATATATACAGGTCTGTCAGTTGCAGCATTTGAACATAACTGCTCATATTTTACTTTTGTTGTGTCATCTTTTACCGGAAGATATAATACGCTTCCCTGTCTGAAACGAAGTTTGTCACTGTCATATGTAACACCACTGTTTCCTGCATCCCGTGACACATACAAAATGCCGCCGGACTCTCCGGCTGTTCCATCAAGAATTTCCCCTGCTGCAGGTGCTTTCTTACTTGAATTCGCTGAAAACGAATACGTTATTTTTCTCGTCTGAGTATCCGCGGCCTTTGCCGTAACGCCTAATCCTACAGGCATCCCCGATACAATCAAAGTAACCGCAGAAACTGCCGCAAATACCTTTCTAAATAATTTGTTAAATCGCATAAAACCCTCCGAACATTTTACTAAATTATATTTTTAACCACACACTTCCTTTCATTATCACGCTTACCATTAATAAAACACGCAGTGAACTAATAACTCAAAATACCCATAAGAAAATACTTTTGCGTATGTGTTTTATTAAAGTATGTATAAATAATACACTTATATTATAAATGTGTCAATGGATTTTACTGATTATTATATTTTTTTGTTAGTTTTTCACAAAAACTCTCATTAAATCTTTACTAATATCTTCCCCTTACATTCAAATGTTTGAAGCTGTATGCAAAATATGCTATTTCTGCTATAGCTGTAATTGTCCACGAAAATACATAGACAAGATACAATGATGGTATAGAGTGAAAATATGCAAATATTGTATATACCCATGCAACCCTGAATACACACGAACCGCTTATAACAATAATTGTAGGCCCAACACTCTTTCCTATACCCCTCGATGCAGCAATTGATGCATCCATAAATGCAGATACCGCATACGAAAAAGCCATAATCTTTATTCTTGCCATCCCGGCGTCTATAACTGCCGGCTCACTAGTAAACAACGACAACAACTGGCGTCCAAACACAAAAAGTACAGTTCCAAGAATTCCTGCCGCACAAAATGAATATGCAATGCTTATAAAATAGCTGTGAAGCATTCTCTTTTTATTTCCAGCGCCCATGTTCTGCCCCATAAAACTTGAACACGCTGTATAAAACGCTGACATTACATTATATATAAGTGCATCAAAATTGGCAGCTGCGGAATTGCCCGAAACCATAACAG
>ERZ780000.770-NODE-770-length-9577-cov-2.011132_pt1 | contig 9577 bp, 6 predicted proteins | sample MGYA00511089_ERZ780000 | MGnify/ENA primary metagenome ERZ780000 (study PRJEB29588, sample SAMEA2146321) | human gut metagenome | biome: human gut; feature: human-associated habitat; material: faeces | place: Denmark | collected 2008/2010 ...
ATTTCGCTGTTTTCGGCAATGCAGGTCCTTATGTCGCTATCGGTCTCTTTGGCAAAGTTAAAACAGATGGAATCGAATCATCAGATCCTTCTGATAATGTTTTTGATGAAGATGGTGGTGGCATGAAACGTTTTGATCTCGGCCTCGGGCTGAAGTTCGGTGTAGAATTCTGCAAAAAGATTCAGGTTGCTTTCGGATATGACTGGGGATTAATAGATAACGCCGATCACATAGATAACAAGAACCGTAACATGATGATTTCCTTGAGCTATATGTTCTAAAAATATTAAATGCTCTTCCCCCTTCCGCACTCTGCCCCTCTCTATATTTATCTGCAGCAACAGTGGAAGGGGATTTTTATCCTATCGATTAAGCATATTTCAGTATTTATCCGTAAGTTTGCATCACAATAATTTAACTGATTGAGATATGGCTTACGATATACCGACAATGGTTTCTGAGGCAACCGGAGTTCTTAAATCTCTGATTGCTATCCCTTCTCTTAGCCGCGATGAAGAAAAAGCGGCTAATTATCTACAGAATTATATAGAGTTGCAAGGCATGGCAACCGGACGAAAAGGCAATAACGTATGGTGTCTCAGTCCGATGTTCGACTTAAATAAGCCTACCTTGTTACTGAATTCACATATTGATACAGTGAAAGCTGTGAACGGCTGGCGGAAAGATCCGTTTACCCCAACCCTGGAAAGTAATGGAAAACTATACGGATTGGGTAGCAATGATGCCGGTGCAAGCGTTGTCAGTCTGTTGCAAGTCTTTTTGCAACTTTGCCGCACCACACAGAAGTATAATCTCATCTATCTCGCTTCCTGCGAAGAAGAAGTTTCCGGAAAAGGAGGCATCGAATGCGTATTGCCTGAACTTCCTCCGATACATTTTGCTATTGTAGGCGAACCTACCGAGATGCAACCTGCCACTGCGGAAAAAGGATTAATGGTACTGGACGTGACCGCTTACGGAAAAGCCGGACATGCCGCACGCAATGAAGGAGACAATGCCATATATAAAGTATTGGAAGATATCGCCTGGTTCCGCGACCATCATTTTGAAAAAGTATCTCCATTATTAGGTCCTGTAAAGATGAGTGTAACGCAGATCAATGCAGGCACGCAACACAATGTAATCCCAGACCGTTGTACGTTTGTGGTAGATATTCGCAGTAATGAATGTTATAGTAATCAGGAACTGTTTGCCGAAATACAAAAACATATTTCTTGCGAAGCTAAAGCACGTTCGTTCCGCTTAAGTTCTTCTCATGTAGAAGAAAGACACCCAATAGTACAGCGTGCCGTGGCAATGGGGCGTGTTCCTTTTGGTTCTCCTACCCTCTCCGACCAGGCACTGATGTCATTCCCCTCTCTCAAAATGGGACCGGGAAAAAGCAGTCGTTCCCATACAGCAGATGAGTTTATTTTCATTCAGGAAATAGAAGAAGCGATAGGGTTATATCTGAAACTATTGGACGGAGCTATCTTATAATTCGTCAGTTTCTACTTTCTTTCATAACACATGAACAGCCTTTCCTATTTAGGCTGTTCCATTTAATCATGCTCTTTATCGATTTAAAAGCGTACGGAGAGCCGGAATTTTCTTTTTAAGATTTCCTTTTTGGATATATAGTACTTTTTCTCTAATATTGTATCATCTTTGCTTTGAATTACTAATCCTAATTAGAATGATATCACACAGATTTCTTTTTCTCCTGTTGCTGTTGTTGCCCATCCATAATTCGGTGGCACAAGAAGAGACATTTGAACCGTTGTTTGAAAACATTGATATCACTAAAGGACTACCTCATAATACAGTTCAAAAGATCTTTCAGGATTCCGAAGGCTATATGTGGTTTGCAACTAAAGATGGACTATGCCGGTATGATGGCTATAATTTTATTGTTTACTGCGAGTCATTAGTTAAAGAATCTATTTCCAACAGTAAGGTACGTTGCATAGCTGAAGATGCTCATAAAAATATATGGGTAGGAACCGAAATTAGTATGAAAAATAATATGGGTAGAAGCCGACAATGGCCTTAATTGTATAAATCTTCTCAGCCAGCATATTCTTTCTTTCTTCCCTAACGAACTTTCCCCACTAAAAAGCAATAAGATTAATGAACTCTATTTTGATCCCTCCACCCATTTATTGTGGATTGCAACAGATAAAGGAATTACATGGTATGATACAGATTCCAGAAAATTTATAGCTCCGGAAAACCACAGAGCTTTCAATGAGGAAACCAATACCGTAGGGAAATATGGTGACAAGGAAATATATATTGGCACACATAATGGATTATACATTTATGATATTCATACCCAAAATGTACGACGCATCCAGTTAGAGCATGGAGGTGGCAATATTAATGTACTTTCTGTCTGGCAAGATACAGCAGGAGACACTTGGATTGGAAACAATTTAGCTTTGTTGGCTAAAGTGCCCAAAGGTGGAAGCGTTATCTCACTTCTTCCATTCGGACAGGTACGTATGAACGACGATCAGAATATCTGTTGTATTATAGAACAAAAAGAGATTCTGTGGTTGATCAGTAAACGGCGGGGAATCTTCTTTTATAATAAACAGACCGGGCAATTACTCAAAACACGGAATACCTATTCTCTGAATCCTCTCGGAACAGATGTGAAAGAAAGGATCATGCTTACCAGCGGTTATAAAGATAATAATGGAAATATTTGGGTGGGATCATATTATATGGGACTCTTTCTCCATTCACGTTATATGAATCATTTCACTCACATCCCAATCGAACGGACTGGTAAAGCCTCCACTGGAATAATCGGATCAATGGTACCCGATGGGCAAGGAATATGGCTTGGAAGTGATGATCTTGGAATCACTTATTACAACCCGGTTACGAGGACTCAACAATATTATGAGTTATACAACGGAGAGACTCCTCTAGTGGAATGTAAGCCTCTGTTAATTCATAAGGGTGCGTTATGGGTTGGTACAGAATCTCATGGCATCCACCTTTTTGATTTGAAAACAAAACAACTCATCGGACATTATACAGCTACTTCACAAACCGGACGCATTCCCGGAAATCGAGTGAACTGTGCATTGCAGGATTCCAATGGATATATTTGGATTGGTTTTAACGGCGGTCCGGGTGGCATTTGCCGTTTCAACGAACAGAATGAAAGCTTTACGACTTTCTATCCATCAAACAGTTCTCATAAGGTAAGAGACGTGTATTTTATCTATGAAGCTTCCGATAATGAGCTATGGATTGGTACTCGTAATAATGGTCTGTTCTGCTATAATATCGCAGAGAATGTTTTCACACCTATTCCTGTTATGGGTAGAGAAGATTTGTCTGTCAGTTACATTTATAAAGACAAGAAAGATCGTATTTGGATAGGAACATTCGGACAAGGACTGGTCTGTATGGGCAGTTCGGGTGAAGTGAAGCAGGTATTCAATACAAATAGCGATCACATTGGTAACAACATTTGCGGTATACTGGAGGATAATGACGGTCGTATCTGGATCAGCTCATTTTATGAAATAGCTTATTATAATGAAGAAGACCATACATTTATAAGATATGATGCTTACAATGGATTTCCATTGTTGCACGTAAAGTCTATGTCTTGTTTTGTTTCAGAACGCAATTTGCTATACTTTGGGGGAAGTAACGGTCTAGTTGAAGTCGTTCCAAAAGATGTGATGCATGTTAATAAGAAGGCTCCTAAGGTTGTTCTGACAGATTTTCTAGTTCATAATCAGTCAATAGATACTCTATCCCGTAAAAATATACGTACCCACCACAGGGTTGAACTTAAGTATAATCAAGATAATCTTACTTTTGCTTTCGCTGCATTAAGCTATATCTATCCGGACAAGAACCTGTATCGTTACCGATTACAAGGTATCGATAAGGAATGGAATTTAGCCGGTACACAAAGACAGGTGACTTATAGTAACCTGGGAGCAGGTGAATATCAGTTCCAGGTCTGTGCTTGCAACAGTAATGGAACCTGGTCTGAACCGTCCAATCTGCTTTCTGTCATTATTAAACCTGCACCATGGCGTACATGGTGGGCTTATCTGGCATATACGATTGTAATACTTGCATTGTTGGCCTTGTTCTTTTACTACCTGCGCATTAAGATGCAGTTGGAACACGACTTAGAGATCAAGAATATAGAAAAGAAGAATTTAGATAAGATGCATAAATTCCGACTTGATCTTTTTACAAACTTTTCCCATGAGATACGTACTCCACTGACACTGATTTCCGGTTCATTGACTGACCTATTGGCATCCAACACTCCTTCACAGATGGAAAAAGGAGTATTACAGGGAGTTCAACGCAATGTCATGAAAATTATGAAGTTAGTAAATCAGTTGATGGATTTTCGCAAGCATGATGAAGGGCGTATGGAATTATTAGCATCCAAACAACACCTGATTCCTTTTATCAAGGAGGTGATACTTGCTTTTAGCGAATTGTCCAGAATCCAAAATCATCCATTAAAGATACATTTACCTGAAACAGAGCTAATAGCCTGGTATAATCCTCAGCTACTGGAGAAAGTCTTTTATAATGTCCTGATGAATGCTTTCAAGTATTCCAATGAAGAAAGTGTCATCTCCCTAAACGTTGATATGATAACTTTGAATAAGTCACCCTATCGGGAACGGGTAGATGAACGGGTAAAGGAAGCTATACTTATTTCTGTATTCAATGAAGGAGATATTATTCCGGAAGATAAACTTGAAGAAGTTTTCGAACCTTTCTATCGGCTTAAAAACACAAAGAGCCAGCAGGTATCGGTCTAAGTTTCAATCGTATGATCATGCGCCTGCATCATAGTGATATTTGGGTTGAAAATATCGGCGACACAGGTGTTGTATTCAAATTCCTGATTCCAATAGGTAAAGACCATTTGCGGGAAGATGAGTTATGCGATGAAACAGAACAGGAACATCGTTTGATTCTGACTCCTTCAGTCGCTCCCAAAACAGAGCCTGCTATGGAACGCCCAAAGGTAGAAAAAGAGCTTAGAACTTTGTTAGTTGTAGAAGATAACAATGAGATCAGACAGTATCTGAAAAGTAAGCTTGCCACTATATACAATGTATTCGATTGTGATAATGGCCATGAAGCATTAGAAATCATACACCGGAGAGAGATCGACTTGGTCATCAGTGATGTAATGATGCCGGTCATGGACGGAATAGAACTCTGTAAAGCTATAAAAAGTAATATTGAGATTAATCATATTCCAGTAATCTTACTGACAGCACATGTATCGGACACACACGTAAAAGACGGATTGTCTTCGGGTGCCAATGATTATGTATTCAAACCGTTTAATTTTGATTTATTATTGGCGCGTATTCAAAACTTATTAGATAACAATGAACGATTACGACAATCTTTCCAGAAAAGAATCAGTCCGAAAGATATGAATGTAGAGGTAACTGACTATGATGAGCAATTTTTGCAGAAATGCTATGACTTTCTGCGAAAGAACCTTACTAATTCAGAACTAACCATTGAGGATTTCGGGAAAGAGTTAGGAGTAAGCCGTGTACATCTCTATCGTAAGATAAAGTATCTTACGAATTTATCTCCCAGCCGTTTCATTCTAAATGTAAGACTTAAAGTGGCAGCTGATTTGCTTCGTCAGGAAGGTGTTTCTGTTTCTGATGTCTGCTATCAGGTCGGCTTTAATAACCTTTCTTATTTTACTCGCACTTTTAAGGAAAGCTATGGCGTTTCACCATCCGACTACCAGCATAAATAATTGAATAAATACAGAAATATCCGATTATTAAGCGATTATATCATGTTCTTGTATCATTTGTGTTAATATCCGTAACATAGCTTCAAACAAAAAAGTAGTTCTGCGCATACCTTTGTCAGCGAACAATCGGAGTTAAATCCGGCTATTCTGAAACTTTAAATGATACGATATGCAAAAGACACTTTTTAGTATTCTGGTTTTATTAGTCTGTATAAGTCATCCGTCAAAGGCTACATCTTTTATATATAATGTAACAGACTATGGAGTGAAAGCCAATTCAGGAAGATCCGAGACAGCTTCCTTACAGAAAATTATTGACTTATGTTCCACAAATGGAGGAGGCACGGTATGTATACCTACAGGTACTTATATCAGTGGAACATTATTTCTGAAAAACAATGTAATGCTCTTTTTAGATCGTGGAGCCGTACTGAGAGGAAGTTCGGACCTGAATGAGTATCCTGAACTTAGAACTCATCGTAAGGGACTTATTCATGCAGAAAATGTCCATAATACAGGTATTTGTGGGAGTGGAGTGATCGATGCGAATGGCAATGATACTGTTTTTCATGGAGGTGCCAAATCCCCAGACCGTATTTATGCCGCTAATTTTGAAGGATGTTCACAAATAGATATTCGTAATGTAAGCCTGATCAATGCCTCTTATTGGACTTTGCGTATCAGCGATTGTGACCATGTACAAATAAGAGGGATTACAATTCGTTCTACCAGCTATTTTAATAATGATGGAATAGATCTAGATGGGCGAAATATTACCGTATCCGATTGTATAATCGATTGTATTGATGATGCGATATGCTTGAAGAGCTACTACAAAGAACGCCCTTGTGAAAATATTGCCATTTCCAATTGTATTGTTTCCAGTAATTGTAATGCTATAAAATTGGGAACAGCTTCCAGAGGTGGATTCAAGAATATTGCCATATCCAACTGTGTTATAAAGCGCCCGGAACAAAATGATTATTTTGATTATAAAAAGTATACTATACCTGGTGTAACAGCCAATTATACAAACAATTCGGGCATTGCATTGGAAATGGTCGATGGAGGAACAATGGAGCAGATAGTGATTAATAATATCACCATGTTCAATACATTGACCCCTATATTTATTCGTTACGGACAAAGACATAGTCCGCTGGTTGGTACGATGAAAGGAATAGTAATCAGTAACATTACGGCCACAAGCAATAGCCTGATGAGTTGTTCCATTACAGGTATTCCCGATCAGTATGCAGAAAATATAAAGTTGAGCCATATAATACTGAATTGTCCTGGTGGCGGGCGTAAAGAACATACACTACGCACTATCCCCGAAGTGGAAAACAGCTATCCGGAAAATAAGATTTTTGGTGCAAACTTACCGGCATATGGCTTTTTTATCCGTCATGTACGCCATCTGACCTTAGAAGATATACAATTTAATTTAGACAATAAAGATGATAGGCATGCGCTGTACCTTGACGATTGCCGTGATATTACCATAGATAAAGTGAAAACGATTTCGCCCCTGAGCGAATCTGCCTATATCAGGACAAATAATGTGGAAAATCTTATGATCAGAGGATTCTCAACAGAAAATGCTCTACCGTCTTTTTTGGAAAACAGCGGCAAATCTTCCGGTATAAAGTTGATTGGCAATGATTTCAGTAAGGTATCCCAGTTGTACAATGAAGAAATCGGGCAAGAGGTAAAAGAAGCCGGTAATCTATTTGAAAACAAATAAAAACTTAAGTATATATGAAAATTATGAAGCGCTATATTCAAGTAATATTCATCTGCTGGTTATCCATAAATTCCATAACTGAAGTTTACGGAAAGGACCCGATAGGCATATCTTTAGTAAAGTGGAGTTTTCGTACACAGACTGCTATATTATGTGATATGGCAAAAGAAAACGGAGCTGTAGCTATTGATATGGTAGATCCGGAAAAGTGGGACATTGTGAAAGAGAAGGGACTAACCGTTGCCATGGCTGATGGTATAGATATGGGAATCGAACGAGGATTTTGCGACCGGAGGTGGCATTCATCACTAATTGAAAACTATAAATGCTTCATTCCCCTATTAGCAGAAAAAGGAATTAAGCAAGTGGTATGTTATTCCGGAATAAATACAGACTTATCGGATGAAGAGGCTTTGGAAGCATGTGTGGAAGGATTAAAGCCCCTATTGGATATCGCAGAAAAAGCAAATGTGACTTTGGTAATGGAGTTAATCAGCAGCCGTAATACTGAAGAGATTTTCACAAAACAGCGTTTCTCTTATTATCAGTGTGATAATCCGGAATGGGGAGTAGCATTATGTAAAAAACTAAACTCACCGAATTTCAAACTTTTATATGATGTCTGGCATATGAACGATATGGGACGTGATATAATGAGTGATATAAAAAAATATCATTCTTATATTTCTCATTATCATATTGCGGGCATTCCAGAACGGAAAGGACTTAACCGGGCAGACTCCTTTAATTATCAACAGTTCATGAAATTGCTGAAAAAGGTCGGTTACCAAGGTTATGTTGGATTAGAACCCGACAGGATAGAAAAGAAGTTGAAAAGTACTATTCAAGAAAGTATAACCCTATTAAAAAATAAATAATGATGAAACAAATCTCTTTAATGATCACATCTGTGGCGTTGACATTTGCTATGAATATCTGCGCTCAGCAATCACCTTGGGATAAAGCAGATGCCATCGTGCAGAGCCTAGATCCTGTGACATTTCCCGACAAAACTTATGTCATCACGGACTTTGGTGCAGTCGGAGACGGAAAAACATTGTGTAAAGAAGCCTTTGAAAAGGCTATTACAATTTGTAGCGATAACGGTGGAGGAAAAATCACTGTTCCTGCAGGTACTTACTATATGAATGGGCCTCTGGTCTTCAAAAGCAATGTAAACGTACATCTGGAAAAAGGAGCGATACTTGATTTCAGCACCAATGAAAGTGACTATTTACCGGCTGTCATTACTCGTTGGGAAGGTACCGAGCTGTTCAACTATTCTCCGCTGATATACGCATATCATGTGCAGAATATAGCTCTGACAGGTGAGGGCACCGTAAATGGAAACGGCTCAAAAAAATTCTCACCCTGGAATAATATTCAGACAGTAGAACAGGAAATGCTTCGTAAGATGGGGCGTACCAATGTACCGGTTTATCGTCGTATATTCGGCGAAGGCTATAAACTTCGTCCCGGTTTTATCGAACCTTTTGGCTGTGCTAATGTAAGAATAGAAGGCGTCACTATCATGGATTCTCCGTTCTGGGTGATTCATCCTATTTTCTGTAACAATGTAATTGTCCGTAATGTAACAGTTGACAGTCATAATTATAATAATGATGGTTGTGATCCGGAATCCTGCCGGAACGTACTGATTGAAGGTTGTACTTTCTCCACAGGCGACGATGCAATAGCCATCAAATCAGGACGGGATAATGACGCATGGCGCATCGGTCAGCCGACGGAAAATGTTGTGATACGTAATTGTTCTTTCCGCTCTAAAATTAATGGTGTATGTATTGGTAGCGAGATTGCCGGTGGAGTCCGGAATATCTTTATTGAAAATATTACAATTCCGAAGTCCTCCAATGCCATCTATTTCAAATCGAATCTTGACCGTGGAGCTTACATACAGGATGTATATGTACGTAATGTACAAGCAGATACAGTACGTACTGCCCTGATACGTTTTGAACCGAACTATAAAGGGGAACGCTCAGCTTTCCATCCAACGTTATTTGACTCATTCTTGA
>ERZ780000.774-NODE-774-length-9532-cov-1.867785_pt1 | contig 9532 bp, 5 predicted proteins | sample MGYA00511089_ERZ780000 | MGnify/ENA primary metagenome ERZ780000 (study PRJEB29588, sample SAMEA2146321) | human gut metagenome | biome: human gut; feature: human-associated habitat; material: faeces | place: Denmark | collected 2008/2010 ...
TTAACTCTTTGGTCTGCTAAGTCTTGTATTTCTTTTGATACTCCTTTTGCTTCATTTCCAATTATTATTACTTTTTTATTATATTTTATATCATATACACTTTTATCGGTATCTAATGATGTTGCTACTACTTCAAATTTATGTTTTTTTATCATTTGCAATGTTTTAGCCAAATTATCAGTTGTTATTATATTCATTCTAAATATGGCTCCCATTGTTGAGCGCACAACTTTTGGGTTATATGGGTCTGCACTGTCTGATGATAGTATTATTTGTTTTAAGTTTGCACTGTCTGCTGTTCTTAATATTGTTCCTAAGTTACCAGGATCTTGTATTCCATCTAATGCAAGTATAATGTCTTCTTTGTAATCTATTTTGTCTATGCTATCTCCTTTTTCAACTACTGCAAGAATTCCTTGTGGGTTTACAACATCTGTTATAGAAAGGAATAGTTTTTTAGTTACATATATACAATTATATTTTGCAATTTCATATAGAAGTGATTGCTCAAAACTTTCAGTATATTCGCAATCTTCACATACAACAATAGTTTTTATATTTACCGCTTCTTCAATTGCTTCTCTTACTAATTTTATTCCTTCAACTATATATTCGTTTGTTTCATCTCTAAACTTTTTATCTTTTAGCTTTTTGATATATTTAATTTGTTCATTATCTTTACTTGAAATTACTTGCATAACTTTTCCTTTCTAAATTTCAATTACAGTATTCAAAAATTCTTTAGCTTTTTCTATAATGTTTTCATTTTCTTTAATTCGTAGTGTGACATAAGGTTCTACTGCATTAGAGAACTTAACTAGCATAGGGTATTTTGTAATTAAAGTGTTTACCATTTCTGGTTTGATTTTTTCTTTTACGAAATAGAATACAATTCCGTTTTCTTTTTGAGCTATTTTTAAGATGTTTGCTTTTCTTGCAAGTTGTTTTATTCTTGCAATATCTATTAAGTTTTCTAATTCTTTTGGAAGTCTACCATATCTATCAATAACCTCATCAATAACATTTTGAAGTTCTTCTTCTGTTGCTTGAAACTTTTCTTCTTTATTTTTTAGAATATCATTCAGGATAGCTTGTAGAAAATGGCTCATACTGCCTTTCATGCTTTGCTCTTTCCGTCGGAAAATGATATATCCTGTACTTGTGGTTACAGATATGAAAATGAGGATAATTATACTTATAAACCATCCGGTCTTGTACCATGGAGGTGTAACGATGATGTCAACCAGGCGTTTAGGAGTGGTATAGTTTCCGTTTTTCATATTGCATGACACCCATATCGCATATTTTCCCGGCGATAGGGAGGACAGATTCAAGAATGGGTCGTATGATTCTATTTCTTGATTTCCCCGGCCTGAAACCGTATATCGCAACAGGTTCTTTTGGAAAATATCTTTCTTTTTTATTCGAAAATGGACCGAGAGTGAATTGTAATTCCAAGGAATCTCGATTGTATTGTTTTGGAGCTCTTTTATATAAGGGCTGCCATTGAAGAGAATATCGGATAAATATATTTCCGGTGTCTTTACTTCGGAATAAGGGATATTTGTATTGATTTTGACTAATCCTTCAGCTCCTCCCAAATAGATGAAATCACGGTTGAAAGGCTTCTGATAGGCAAACAGGATTTCATTGGACGGAAAACCGTCGGAACTATTCCATAGGGTAAATTTGTTTTCTTTGATGATGTATGAAAACAGCATATTTTGGGCGCAAATCCATAACCGTCCTTTGCCATCAGTTGTCAGAAAAGATATGTTATTGAATAATTTGGTATGGATAATGTGGTACTCTTTTCTTTCCATGTCGAAACAGCCTAGCCCCTTGTCTGTGCCGATCCATATCATGCGGTCACCGTCATAAGACATTGACGTGATTGTTTCTTTTTTGTCCAATTCAAACAGGAGTTTGATACTGTCATTTTTCTGGTTGACGATGAAAGCTTGGTTGGCGCACTTCAACAGCGAGAATTTGTCGTTGGAGTAGGAAAGGCACAGAGCGTCATTTGACAGGTCGTATTCCTTATCCATCCACATTCGGGTAAATGTGCGGGTAGGGGTGTGATAAGCATAAGCGTTACTACTGATGATATATATTTTGTCGTTTGCCACCTGATTGGCCAGTGGAAGATAACCGTAAAAGCATTCTTTATAGTTTGTAGCTTGATCTACAATAATGAAAGGGCGGTAGGTTCCTGTCTGTTTATTGAATGTGAATAGTCCTTTCGTGTAGAGGGACACTAATAGTTCGTTCTCGGAAAATCCCGAAATGGAAACGACCTTATCTCCATAGGTGGATGGAAAATGAGTAAACTTGTCGGTTCGCGCATCATACAGATTGATTCCTCCTCCGTCGGTTCCTATCCATAGATTACCGTTTTTTTCTTCATAAAGGCTGATGACCGATTTTTCACTCAGTCCATTGGTATTGCCTAAAGCTACATCTTTATAAGTCTTTATATAAGTTTCTTTGATACTGAATATGCCTCCACGTACGCTTCCTGCCCATAGTTCGTCTTCTTTATCCTTATATAATACGGTAATGGAATTGACAGGCAGAGAGGAGTAGTCACCGACAATGTGATATAATTGGGAAAATTGGTGGGATTGGGGGGCAAGCATGAATATTCCGCTTCCGTCTGTTGCCAACCATAAGTATCCGTTATGTTCCGTTATGTCGAGGATATAATTGTTTTGTAACTGTGAATTGCTTTTATCATAATGTCCCTGCATATTTCCATTGGAGTCATAATAGTATAAACCATGTCCGTAAAAGGCTGCATAGATGTGTTTGTCTGCAGTGATGTAGAGTGACGTAAGCAGATACTGCTTGTCCGAAATGAAGTCGGTTAGCTGTTGTGTGTGGCAATCATATAGGTACATTCCTTTTCTCCGTGTGCCTATCAGTATCTTGTCTTTTTCGAGGTAGAGTATTTTTTGCACTCTGTAGTCTACCGGGTTGGCGTCTTTATCCTCTTTCTTTATCGGAATATTTTTCAGCGTTTTGTCTTTATAATCGTAATAGCAGATTGTGTTATCGCCGCCAAACCAGATGCCCCCTTTTACACAAATGGAAGAATACATTGCGTCCGGGGTGACAGTTGTGAAATTGTCCTGTTCATAATTATACATACTCAATCCTTTTTGGGTAGCTACCCAAATGTTGCCGATAGAGTCCTCGGCAATATGATTGATATAGTTGCCGGGCAGAGAATATGGGTTTTCTGAATGGTGAAGATACGTTTTTAATCCTTCTTGAGTATAAATGTTCAACCCATTTTTAGTTCCTATCCATAACGTTCCCCTTTCATCCAATAAGATTGATTGTACGGTCGGTTGGGAAAGGCCTTGCTGTATGGAAAGTTGGGTAAATGAATAACCGGTATTATGGTTGGTTGCAGAAACGGTTTTTCCAAAAAACAGGAATAGTATAATAATTAAGGTTCGATACATGGTCACTGTATTTTTAGGCAAAAATACATTTTTCTTTCAGTTGTGCAATCATCCTCTTCTGATTTTTTGTGGAAAAGGATGCCTTAGAGGTGAATAATGGAAGGTTTGGACAAGATTTGACTCGTTTGATACGATTTTTGAGTCCTTTTTGGTACAAAACAGCTACGTTTGCTCCATAATTTATAAAGTGATAATTTGTGAATCTAAATTAAAGTATTATGAAAAAAATTATGCTTTTATTGTTTACAGTCTTCGTTATGCTCTCTTGCAGCCATAAGCCCGGATGGAAATTGGTGTGGGAAGAGAACTTTGACGGTACAGAACTGGATACCACAGTATGGAGCCGTATCCCTCGGGGCAGGGCAGACTGGCAGAACACACAATCTTTCGACGACCGTTGCTATGAAATGCGTAACGGACTTCTCATCCTAAAAGGTATTGTAAATGATAACCGGGAGGCGGATACAGCCGCTTATCTGACCGGAGGTGTATGGACGAAAGGCAAACATGCCTTTCATCGCGGACGCATTGAGGTACGTGCCAAGCTGCATGGAGCGCGTGGAGCATGGCCTGCTATTTGGACTTTGCCTTATGAGACGGATAAGTATCATTGGCCTACAGGGGGCGAGGTGGATATAATGGAGCGTTTGAATAATGATTCTATTGCCTATCAGACGGTACACTCACATTATACATATACATTGGGTATTGAGAATAATCCACCTCATGGAGGTATTGCTCCCATTAACCGTGACGACTTCAATGTGTATGGTGTGGACTTCTGGCCGGACAGTCTGGTTTTTCATATCAATGGCAAACGTCATTTTGCTTATCCGAGAATAGAAACGGAACAGGAAGGCCAGTTCCCTTTCGATATTGCACAATATTTGTTGATTGATATGCAGTTGGGCGGTACTTGGGTAGGAGCGGTAGACCCGACTGACTTACCGGTAGAAATGGAAGTTGATTGGGTGAGACACTATCAGTGGGAGTAAAACTGTCTGAAGTCAATCTATTTGAATCTCTCAAAATCTAATATAAAAACCTATAATCATTAATTTAAATATTATGAATGGACAAATGCAAAAATTATTCCGTATGTTTTTGGTGAGCATTCTAATGCTGTTCACATTTACGGTAAATGCGCAGGAACAGACAATAACAGGTAAGGTGTATGATGTGGCAGGTGAACCTATCATAGGTGCTAATGTGCTCATACAAGGAACGACACAAGGTGTGATAACTGATATGGAAGGAGCATTTCAGTTAAAGGCTGATCCTTCTCAGTCTTTAGTTATCAGTTTTTTGGGTTATAAGGATATGATTCTTTCCATTGGTACTAAAACGAACTTTAAAATCGTATTGGAAGAAGATTCGGAAAAACTGGACGAAGTAGTAGTGGTCGGTTATGCTACCCAAAAGAAGGTCAATCTGACGGGGTCTGTCTCTTCTGTGTCAGCCAAAGATATTCAGGATATTCCGGTGGCCAATACCACCACTTTGTTGCAGGGGCGCTTGCCAGGATTGGTATTGACCCAAAACGGTGCACAGGCCGGTAATGACAACCCCGAAATACGTATCCGTGGTATCGGTACATTCGGCAATAACAATCCGATGGTATTGATAGACGGAATAGAAGGTTCTATTTCTCAAATTGCGGAAATTCCATCTGCTGATATCGAAAGTATTTCTGTTTTGAAGGATGCAGCTTCGGCTGCTATTTACGGTGTTCGTGCAGCCAATGGCGTTATTTTGATAACTACTAAACGTGGGCAAGCATCAAGTAAGGTGAAGGTTTCTTATTCAGGAAGTTATACCTTGCAGACTCCGGGTATCGTTCCCGATTATATCGACAGCTATAATTGGGCATTGATGAGAAATGAAGTCAAAGCGGGTACTTTTTCAGAAGAGGCTTTACAGAAATTGCAGGATGGTTCCGATCCTGACCATTATGCAAACACTAACTGGCTGGATGCTGTATTGCGTAATGCCAGTATGCATCAACACCATCTGTCGGTATCGGGTGGTAGTGAAAATACACATTTCATGACTTCTGTAGCTTACTCCAATCAAGATGGTATTATGATGAAGACAGGTGTGGAGCGTATATCTTTCCGTTCAAACGTGGATACGCGTTACAAACGTTTTACTTTTGGTTTGAATTTGTCCGGTAATAAGAATGATGTAACGGCTCCTGCTGTAGCTCCTTCTGGTGAAGGTGGTATTATGCGCTTTGTTTCATGGTTTACTCGTCCCACTGTTCCGGTGATGTACTCTAACGGACACTACGGATACGTGGACGGATCGATGACTAATGCAGAGGATGTGAAAAACCCGGTGGAACTGATGTCTTTGGGGTATCGTTCTAACGAATATTGGCGTTTTAACGGTAGGCATTTGCCGGGATTGATTTGATTGACGGGTTAAAGTTCCAGACAAATTTCGCTTATGCGTTCGACCTGAATGCAACGAAATCATACAATCCCAAGTCTCCGGCTCGTTATGACGCTGAGGGTAATGTGAAGAAGGTAGAGGGTGCCACTAACCAATCAAGTGACTATTGGTATAGAAATGCAACATGGACAAATGAAAATCTGCTTACTTATAATAAGCAATTCAATGAACATAATATCAGTGTATTACTGGGACATTCAATTATCGGTTCACGTTATTATACGACAACAGCAGCTATCCAAGGATTTCCCACCGAAAATATCTATGAACTCAATGGTGGTACAATTAATCCGAGTGCCAAAGGAAATTCGGAAGAATATAAACTACAATCTTTCTTCGGCCGTTTGAATTACAGCTATGGAGAACGTTACTTGTTTGAATTCAATATCCGTCACGATGGTTCTTCACGTATGCCTAAAGCCAATCGTTATGCCACATTCCCGTCTGTATCGGCAGGTTGGGTATTCTCAAACGAAAAATTTATGGAAGACTTCAGAGAGTTGTCACTCGGAAAGTTGCGTTTGTCTTGGGGTAAGTTGGGAAATCAGGAAATAGGTAATTATGCGTATGCAGCTACATTAGGTGCCAGTGGCAATTACTTTTTCGATCAGAATGCAGACAAGCAGGCGGGTATGGTGCAAACCTCTGTTCCCAATGAAAATATCAAATGGGAAACAACCCGTTCGGTTAACGTTGCCATTGATCTTGGCTTCTTTAATAACAGAGTGCAAACCACGTTCGAATGGTTCGATAAAAAGACATCTGATATTTTGATGCGTTTGTCCATGCCGGGCATTTTCCTCGGTTCTCTTTCTGCTCCTTATCAGAATGTGGGAGCTGTGCGTAGCCGTGGTTGGGAATGGAACCTGAACTACTCGGACAGTAAAGGTGATTGGGCTTGGAATGCAGGTTTTAATATCTCTCATGTCAACAATGAAATTCTTGAAATGGGTGGTTTGAAAGAAACCATTAGCAGTAATTCAATCAATCGGGTAGGTGAGCCTATCGGAGCTTATTTTGGATATAAATCTATCGGTATCTACCGTACGGAAGCTGACTTGCAGCGCACTAATTCAAAAGGTGAAGTGATAAAACAAAACGGTGTAGCTCCAAAACTGGGCGATATTATGTATGCTGACCTGAATGATGACGGTAATATAACAGCCGAAGACCGTGACATTATCGGTAATCCATTCCCTAAATACTCTTACAGTTTCAATTTGGGTGCTTCTTGGAAGAATTTTGATTTGTCTACTTTCTGGCAGGGAGTTGCAGGAATTTATCGTTATAGTTGGGAGACAACCACAGATATTCGCGGTAACTTCACTGACCGTTGGTTGGATCGTTACTCAGCCGAAAATATAAATGGTTCAATGCCTGCTTTGGGTAATACAATCAATGACCAATACTCATCATTCTGGTTGGAGAACTCCAGTTATTTACGCTTGAAGAATCTTGAGTTCGGCTATACTTTCCGCCAGCCCGGACTGACAAAACTTGGTGTTTCCAGTATCCGTGTTTATTTTGCAGGAACTAATCTTCTGACGTTTACTTCATTGAAGAACTGGGATCCTGAAAAGACATCAGGTGATGCTCGAAATGACGTGCACCCCAATATGCGCACTTATTCATTTGGTTTAAATGTTCAATTCTAATAATAGGGAGGATACAGATTATGGTAAAGAATACAAAAAATATATTCAAGATTTTATTATTGTCCGGTACTTTGTTGACTACCGGTGCCTGTTCGGACAGTTTTTTGCAGACAGATTCTCCGAACCAACCTTCACAGAGTACTTATTGGCAAACTGAGTCGGACGCTTTGATGGCTCTGACTGCCTGCTATGATGCCATGCAGAGCAGAAATCTGTATGACGATAATATCGACGGTTGGAATTATGGTTTCCTCTGTCGTGAGACTTGTACGGATAATGGAGACCATACGTGGGGAGACTGGATGTTGGGAAGTACTATTTCCAAATGTACGTCATCTACAACGGACGAATGTTTTTCAATGTACTGGAATGCTAATTATGAAGTGATTAAGCGTTGCAATATGTTGATTGATAACATAGACCGTGTTCCGATGGAAGCGGACAAGATAGATGGTTATAAAGCAGAAGCCATTGCTTTGCGGGCATTGATGTACTGCAACTTGACCTCAGTGTTCCGTGATGTTCCTTATTTGACAAAACCGCTTACTCTGGCTGAGGCTCAGGCTCCGAAAACGGAACGTGCACAGATCGTTTCGTCTGTATTGGAAGATTTGAAAACATGGATTCCTAAAATTCCGGTGATTGGCAAAGCCAAAACAGGACGTATGACTCAAGAAGCGGCGTATGCCATTATGGGACGTATTGCTCTCTTTAACCAGCGCTGGGATGATGCGATAGCTGCTTATCAGAATGTGATAGGTAAGGTGCAGTTATTTAAGTCGGGAGATGGTTCTGATTATGCTGCCAATTTTGCCGATTTGTTTAAAGAGAAAAATGAGACAGCGGCGGAAGTCTTGTTGAGTGTTCACTATAAAGGTCCCGGACTGGGCGAGGGCAGCTGCTTCGGTGTTTGCTGGTCGGGTCCGATGAATGCCATTGAAGGTACAATGAATCTTTGTGATGACTTTTATTGCATAGACGGACTGCCGATTGATAAGTCGCCTCTGTTTAAAGGCAGCTTGGAGTCAGGTGCACATACAAACGAAAACCCTGATATGGGACGTTATGAAAACCGTGACCCTCGTATGAAAGGCACATTGATGTTGCCCGGTATGGAATGGAACGGCAAACTTTATACCAATAATTTGCCGGCTAGTTCTACTGCCTGTATCCGCAAATGGTATACTCCTGAAGATACGGCCAACGAATATGACGGAAGTCTTGACTTCTACATTATTCGTTATGCGGAAGTGTTGTTGTCTCTTTCTGAAGCAATGATTGAGAAAGGTGGTTACCCGCAGTCCGAAGTTACACGATATATCAATGAGGTGCGTGCACGTGTAGGTATGCCTGCTGTGGAAGATGTGGAAGGAATCAATCTGACGCAGGAAGAGTTGCGTGCCATTGTGCGTCACGAACGTCGCGTGGAACTGGCTTTTGAAGACTTGCGCTTTGCCGATCTGTATCGTTGGAATGAGTTTGAGAATGCTCAGAAACGTATGCAGCATGATTTGTCATTCTATGGCTTCGGCGCTGTGACACGTGGTAATTTACGTGGTGGACAAGACTTGGTATGGCCTATTCCGCAAAGTGAAATTGATACCAATCCGATGTTGGAACAGCATCCTGAATGGAAATAGCGGTGATTGATGAGGCATACTTGTGAGTAAGTAAATATCTGTGAATGTTTGTTGATAAATAGAAGAGGAAAGTTCGCTTTCTTCTTCTATTTTTTATATCTTCACGCACCGTTTATCAGTATACAAAATTGTTAGTTCTAATAAATCAAGAAATGAAAAACAAACTCTTGTTATTTTTTAAGCATCGGTAATGACCGCACAGCAGCCTTATCCCGATTTCAATAAAGAGAAAATAACGGATCAATCCGAAAATTCTGTGGATGATAAGGGGACAGTCATTATTCTTGGGGATTTAACATATCAATCAAACACC
>ERZ780000.775-NODE-775-length-9527-cov-4.900338_pt1 | contig 9527 bp, 8 predicted proteins | sample MGYA00511089_ERZ780000 | MGnify/ENA primary metagenome ERZ780000 (study PRJEB29588, sample SAMEA2146321) | human gut metagenome | biome: human gut; feature: human-associated habitat; material: faeces | place: Denmark | collected 2008/2010 ...
CTCTATGATCCAATACTTCCAAAATTTCTTTCATATATTGTATCACAGATCATTTTGTTTTGGAAATCACTTTCCTCTCAAATGGGCAGAAGAAAACCTCCAAATCTGTTGTGGACTTGGAGGCTTGATTCCGACCATTTACTCTTTTTCAAAGAAATCTATGCTATATGTTGCGGAACAACAAAACTCTCATCTAACTGTTTATGTAAAAAAGAAATTGTAGTTAATATATCAATTGCATCCTGCTCATTTACAATCCATTTTATTTTCAACTCATGTGCTGTTACATTCCTTACCATATGCGTAACCCCATTTAACATTTCTTTTAGACCGTTTTGAGCATTTTTTCCGAAGGTGTCTGTAATGAATTTATTGCTAATCGAGGATTATTAACTGCAAAAGCATTATTAAATAAATTTGAACCATCCTCCTGCATTCCTGTTTTTTCTCTTACCTTCTCAGACAAACTCTTAGCCGCCTCAAAAACTGCATGAAAATAATTTTCTTGTAAATATTCCTCTTTGCAACACTTTATTACATCCTGATGAATATGTCTTTTTTGTAATTCACTCACCAGATTTCTGGTTCTTCTTTCAACTTCTGAAATTGTAGTTGCTGCCTGAACCTTTAACAATTTTCCTTCGTTTGTCATCTGAAGTCCAATTAACATTAACGGTTTGTTAATTTCTAATAAAATCTCATCATAATTACCATTCTGGCCACTGATAAACCTTACCGGTTTCAGACTCTTTTTTATAAAATTAAGAAATGAATTCGATGCTCCATCCTGTTCTTGTCTTGCTAAAAATGTATAATAAATTCTCTTCCATTTTGTACTTTCATTACTGGCATCCTGAACTCCACATTCCTGAAAAATTTCATTCATCTGACTTCCCGTCATGGTATCTGCAATTATACGCGCCAAAACCTCAACTTCTGAATTAGTAAGTTTTCTAATTCTCTCTGCCATAGCTTAATCCTCCTCACCCTAGTATATCATCTACATCGTTTAACTTTCACTTCAATTTTTTATATATTGTATCACAGATGATTATGTTTTGGAATTTCCCTTCCTCGCAAATGGACAGAAGAAAACCTCCAAATCTGTTGCAAACTTGGAGGCTTGATCCCAGCCATTTATACAATTAAAGCTTTTAGCAAACTACTCATTATGATTATTGTACAGTCTCATAAATTCATCCGCAAATTTCTTTACAAAATCTCTATCCAAAGCAGTTGCCAATGTTTCATCATTATACTGTGCTGCTTTGCTCCAATTATATGAACCATGCATTACAAATTCAAAATCTATAATGCAAAATTTATCATGCAGCCGATTGGACAAATATGCTCCTTTAAGTGGCACTTTTACCACCTCAAAATTACTTTCCAATTCACTCATCAACGTCATATTAGATTTTTCATTTGATGTAATAATTCTAATACTTATGCCCTGCTTTTTCTTTGCAAGTAATTCCTGAAAGATATCTCGGTCAGAAAACCACGCAACCGCTACCCAGATTGTATACTTTGCATTCCGAATGCCTTGAATAATTACATCTTTGATTCCATCAAATGCTACATCATGTTCATTTTGTCCATCATCTTCCAACTCTACCAATTTAGGTTTAATCTCAACTCCATACAAATCATAGTCATCATCTGGAATATAAATATCATTGGCTAAGTCAAAAAAAACATCTTTATATTCCTTTGCTTTTTTCAGCATTGGAATTGGCACTCTTAAATCCATATATTCCTGCCTCTGATTCGATACATGGGTATATGCACCGGTTTTTCTAAATGTAACTATAGAATATCTTAAAATCCCCAACAAATCATCTTTGTTCTGAATATCTTCATCATATTTTATAGTTTCTATCATTGTCTTTAAGAATTGTTTTTCATTCATTTACACATTCACTCTCCATCTGTATTTCCACATATACCCATTTTTTCATCAGATAATTTAACTGTATCTATTATTTCCCAAATCTTCATATAACAGGAGCCTCCAAGTTATTTAAACTCAAAGGCTCTCTTTTTCTTACATAACTTTATGCAAGCGCAGGTTCCTTCCCTGCAATAATCGCTTTCACTTCTTCTATATCCGTATCTGTGGCTGAGGCTATCTGCTCTGCTGTAAAACCATTCTTATACATTTTCATAATGAGTCCTGCTTCTCCAATCGCAATACCCTTTTCTTCAATTCCCTGACTCAAGTTACACATAACGCTCACATCCTTCCTGAAGTTCTCCTCAATAGGAATATCGTATTCATTTCCAATTATGTTTAGTTTTTCATCTATTGTAAGTTCCTTGGATAACAATGCTCCCAGCAGACGGTGCAGTTCATACGTCTCATCATGTTCCGGCAGATTCTTTGCCAGTCCAAGCATGATGATATTCAGCAGGTCAAGATTTCCCTTCCATTCATAGGAACCGATCAAATCTTCCTTGGTGAGATGCACATGGCTCATGCTGCTCTCTTCCATGTTCATACATACCCAGATCGAATATACACGCTTAATGTCATTGTAGCTGGAGTTCTCAAAATCACGTTCTTTTTGTGATGAGATCAGTCTGCTCACATAAAAGATTGCCCGATTTAAGATTTCGTATCCCTTCGGCTCGTCTTTCTGTGCTTCCACATTGATGATGATCTGTGACAATCCATCTTTCATGCGCACATAGAAAACGATATCAAATCTTACCAGACCTTCATTAATTTCTTCATTTTCTGTGTTGAAACCGACCAGCCTCTCACCATTTTTTTCGCTGGCTGCATTTGTGAGTCCAGGCTCTACCGGTACCGTACTGATATGTGGTGTTCCCTCGATGCAGTTGACCACATCCTTGGGATTCATGCCCTTAAACTCATCAACTGTTTTTACCAGTATATGTGCCAGTATGCTCTTCTGCCCTAACAGACGCTTTGCACTCGTATCATACTGTGCATCCTTGTCTGTTGCTTTCACTGCATTTTTTAATTCTGTATTCACTGGCCTTCCTCCTGTTTGTAACAGATATAGTCATCCCCAAAAAGGCATCTGACCACACCTATATTATAACTTACCCATTTCTTTTATACAATCAATTTTTACATTTGAAAAAGGAACATAAGAAAAACTCCAAACCTGTCATAGACTCGGAGTCTTGATTCCATCCATTCTTCACATTGTCTGCACCTGTACATGTTGTTCCTGCTCCTCATGCTCCAAAGCATCCTGCTCCGGTACATGGTCTATATTTTTCGCTGCTTCCTGCACTTTTGCCATATACCGGATTTTAATGCTGCTGTAATCAACCCCTGCCGGTTCCAGCACTTTTTTCTCTAACATATTTAACATCGCTTCTGTGTCAAATTTTCCCTCAAAATAAAGTTCCTCATCCACCTTTATCGGTACATCCATTTCTTCCGGTGAACTGCCAAGGATCGTCCTCCAGCGTCCGGCTACTTTTCCACACATTTCCATAAACCGCTCATGGATATCCGGCTGTTCATTACAGGTCTGCAAAATCTTTTGTGCCACCTTTCTCCATGTAGGTGTCTCTATCCATTCTCCCGGCGCAAACTGGACTGCCAGCGGTCTTTTCCCTTTCAGTTCTGCCGGGGACACTGTGATAAGGCTGCTTTCCCGGATCGTATCTTTCACATTTGTATGCTGTTCTCCACTCCGGTACATCTGGAGCAGTGCATCACATTTCGTGTTTACAAGCTGTAACATTTCCTCCCTCAGTTCTTCTATCAGTTGCTCATAATTCATACGCTTTTCTCCTCCTGTTACACAATCTTGTGTTTCTTTCTATAATCGTTCTTCCGTTTATTTCCCTATTGCACACTTTTCTGTTCCTATTGTTCTGCATTTGTTTCCTATTTTTATGCCAACAATAAAACGCCCGGATCATCGGGCATTTTATTCTTACCATAAACTGGCAGGAACAACGTTTCCTATTTACTTGCTGCCATTCCTGCCGCAGCCTTACTCATATCGAATCTCCTGTTCCATGACAATGCCTGACTGGAACTGTATCAGCAGCTTCTCGCTGGATTCCACTTTGATGGTCGAGATCAGCCGTCTGACAAGGTCATTGTCGAACTCCTGTATCTGGCAGGTGCTTGTGCTTAAGTAATGGTCGATATCTTGGATTCTCTGTTCATAGCTGTCAGCCATCCATTTCTCGTTTCTGGCTGTTTTCTGTGCCTCTTTTAAGGCATTGATTTCCTCTGCTATGGTGCGGTAGCGTTCATCAAACTCCGGTGTGTAAGAGCCGGTCTTTGCATTCTCTGCAATCAGTGCCACCATCTCATCCTGCTTTTCTTTTATCTTTTCTTCGTATTCTCCGGACTCTTTTGCGGTGCTGTAGTTCCCGATGACATGGATGATGTTCTGCCGGAAGTTTTCCATAAATTCCATATCATCACTCGTGATCCTGTGGATGGCTTCCATCACTGCCCTGTTTAATGCGTTCTCTTCGAGTGTCTCGGATTCCCCGCATTTCTTCACTCCGTTGGTCAGCCGGTTGCTGCATCTCCAGACAACTTTCTTTTTCCCGTTTCTCGCCCAGGTGACTCTCCGGTACTCCTGCCCGCATTTTCCGCAGATCAGCATGCCGGTCAGTGCATAGGTGGAGGAATACCTGCTCCTCTGGTTTTTCTTCCGGGTGACAGCCGCCTTGCATAAGGATGCCCTCCGCATCATTTCTTCCTGTACCCTGTAGAACAGCTCCTTCGGGATAATCGCCTCATGGTCATCTTCCACATAATACTGCGGTACGATTCCAGTGTTCTTGACTTTCTTTTTTGTCATGAAATCCACCGTATAGGTTTTCTGCAGTAATGCATCTCCCATGTATTTTTCATTGCGGAGCATTTTGTCTATTACCGTGGAATGCCATTTGTCCTGCCCTGTGGCGGTCTTGATTCCCTGCTCTTCCAGATGCTTTGCGATCTTCCCGGTACTGTAGCCTTCCAGATAAAGGCGGAAGATCAGCTTTACGATCTCTGCCTCTTCGGGTACGATGACCAGGTCACCATCCTCGTTTTTGGTGTATCCCATGAACTTTGTGCAGTTTACGATGACCTTGCCTTTTTCAAATTTCCTCACGACTCCCCAGCGGATGTTCTCACTGATGTTGCGGCTCTCCTCCTGTGCCAGGCTGCTTAAGATGGTGATAAGGATTTCGCCGGTTCCCTCCAGTGTATTGATCCCCTCTTTCTCGAACACCACCGCCACGTTCTTTTCCTTCAGTTTTCGGATGGTCACCAGCGAGTCTACCGTGTTCCTCGCAAACCTGCTGACCGACTTTGTAAGGATCATGTCGATCTTTCCGGCAAGGGCATCCTGTATCATGGCATTAAAGTCTGCCCTCTTTTTGGTGTTTGTTCCGCTCTTTCCGTCATCCGCATAGATGCCGGCATTTTTCCAGTTTTCATTTTCGGATATCTTGCTGGTATAATACTCCACCTGTGCCTCATAGCTGCTGTCCTGCTCTTCCAGTTCCGTACTGACACGGCAGTAGGCAGCGACCTTCATTTTCTTCTCTGACAGTTTCACATTCCGGTCATACTGCACCTTGGCAGGTATCATGCTGATCTTTTTTGCTGTTTCTGCCATCTGCTCTCCCTCCTAATCCTTGTATCCGGCTGTGACACGGCTCCCATTGATAAGCTCTACTTCTGCCATGTTTCCACCATGCACCCAGATGCGTGCGATTATTTTTCTATATAAGTTTTCATCAAATGTTTCCAGTTCCTTTTTTCCTGCAAGGATGTTTTTGATCTCCTCTGTCCGGAACTCCCCATCCCTGACCTCCAGTGTCCGGTAGCGTTCCTCTGCCCTTTCATAGAGCAATTTCATCAGGTCTGTTTCTGTGCGTTCCTGTTCTTCTTTCATCCGCTGCAGGTTCCGCTCCAGAACCCGGTACTGAGGGCTGACCTTTTCCTCCTGCCTGTGTACCCGGAGCAGGCCTTTGTTTCGTATCACTGCATTGATGGCTTCCACACACACCTGCTTTGCCTGCCCGTCTGTAATAAAACTGTTCCTGCAGTTTTTTGCTCTGCCAGTCACATAACTCTTGCACTTCCACTTGGCAGTGCCGCCACGCTCTTTTTTGTGGTTCGGCTGGATATGGCTGCATACTGCCCCGCATTCTGCACACCAGATGACACCTCCGAAAAGGATTCTTTCATCCCTGCCGGGCCTGTGGTCTGCCCTTCCAAGCTCTGCCCTCACCTTTTCCCGTCTGCACTGGACTCTCTCAAACAGTTCCTCTCCTATGAGCTGCGGATAGTATTCTGTGCCAAGGTAGCTTGGATTTTCCAGTATCCTGCCAATGGATGCATGGGTCCAGGACACTTTCCCTTTTGCATTGCATATGTTTCTCCCTTTCAGGTTCTGGGCGATCCTGCCTGCCGCCACTCCGCTGTCATAGTCTGTAAATATCTGTTCCACAATCTTTCTTTGCTCTTCGCAGATGGTGATTTTTCCATCCACAACTTTATAGCCGATTGGCATGTGCCACTGCATCCTGTCCACCTCCCCTCTCCGTCAGTTTCAGTCCGTTGTACAGGCAGAAGGTGATGTCGTGTTCTTTGGAGACCACGATCTTCTCCGCTGTCATTTTAAACAGTTGCTCGTCAAACTCCTCCATTAATCCGTCCTGTTCTGCGATCAGTTGGATAAGCTGTTCGGTCCGCACGATTTCTTTTGTCCTTCTCAGCTTTCTGGTCAAAAGTGTCTTTTTTCTCCTGCATTCCGTCAGTTGCCAGCCAAGCTTGCTACTGCTCTCCATAAAAAGAGCAGAGTCCATATATCCTTTCCTCATGACTTGGTTTAGGATTTGGCTCTGCTCGCTTATATCTTTGATTTCCTTATCCAGTTGTCTGATTTCCTCACTGTCCTGCCTTGCTGCCACAAGTTCTGTCAGCTCTTTTAACAGCGGCTCTAATATCGTTCCCTGATTGGTGTACAGCTTGTTCCACATGTCTGTAAAAGCCCGGTGCAGCACATCCTCCCGGATGGCTTTCATGCAGCAGCTCTCTTTATCCTCCACATGTCCGCTGCACGTCCAGATGATTTTTTCATATGGTTTCCCGATGTAGATTTTCTGCCGCCGGAAGGTTCTTCCGCACTCTCCGCAGATGATTCTGCCGGAAAACAGGTATCTTTTGGTGTAGTCACTCTTGTTCATGTGCAGTACATCCACCCGGTATGCCATCAGGTTGCGTACCGCTTCTGCCTCCTCATGTGTGACGATTGGCGGATGGCTGTCTTTGATGAGATACTGGTTTCTCTGTCCGTTGTTTACCCTGCGGACAAATGGGAACCTTGTTTCTGTATATGTCCTCTGCTGAAGCATATCTCCCTCATAAATGGGATTTTTCAGAATGTCCTGTATCACCCCGTCCTGCCACTTTTCTGCACCCCGGATTGTTGGAATGCCTTTCTGGTTCAGTGCCTTTGCTATCACATACACTCCCATGCCGTTTAAGTAAGACTCATAAATCCACCTTACGGTTTCTGCCTCGGATTCTATGATGACTAAATTTCCATCCTCGTCTTTTCCATAGCCATACGCTGGCGTCGATATGATATAGGTTCCATCCTGAAAGCGTTTCTGTATCGCCCATCGGTTGTTGCTTGAGATGTTTTCTGATTCCCCCTGCGCCACCGATGCCAGGATGGTAATGAACAGCTCGCTTTTTTCTGACAGCGTGTTGATATTCTCTTTTTCAAAGTAGATTCCAACGCCAATCTCCTTCAGCTTTCGGATGGTCTGGATGCATTCCACCGTATTTCTTGCAAATCTTGTGATGGATTTCGTAAGGATCAGGTCGATGTTCCCATCCTCACAGTCTGAAATCATCATCTGGAACTCATCCCTGTGCTTTACGTTTGTTCCGCTGATTCCTTCATCCGCATACACCCCTGCAAACTCCCACAGGGGGTTGCTCTCGATTTTTTCCGTATAGTACTCGACCTGTGCAGTATAGGAAGTTGCCTGTGCCTGACTGCCGGTACTGACTCTGGCATATCCGCACACTTTCAGCCTGCGTTCTTCCTGTGTATGTTTCTGCGCTTTTGCTGCCTTTATGACAGTCACTTTTTTTGCCATGCTTTTTTCTCCTTTCCCAGTATTTTCAAGGGTTTGCACTCCCTGTCAGCAACATACACTACCACATAGTCCTTTATATATCCAGTGTTATTACAGATATACTTTTGCTAATTCCGGGGAGAAAGTCTTGACATTCAAAACCCGGATTTTTTCCCATTCTTCCTCGGTTAACAGCTTATCTTCATGCATCCTTTTTAAGAGAAATTCAGCAATCTTATACCGCACCTCATTCGCTCCACCTTCCATCATCATTCCCCTTTTTCCTCCCGCAATTTAAGAACGTTAAATTCATTCTCCCAAGCCAAACACTTTTGCCCAGAAGAAACACCTTTACATCATCCCGATTTCAGCCATGGTTGCAGCCTCATCTTCTTCCCGGAAATACTGTTCCGATACATCCCTGCTGACTGAAAGCACCTCTCCCGCGTCCTTTTCTCCCATCTGGATCGGGATTAAGAACGGATGGATTTCCTTACAGAATTCCTGATTGGGACAGCTATTGATAAAATAGCCGCAGGTATCTAATATCAGCCTGTCACACATATCTGTGATGACGATCTTTTCGGCTTCAAACATGTGGCTGCCGATATAATTTGCGATATTTTCTGCCGTGGTCGAGATATAGTCCTCTTTCCGCTCCCCTCCATCACTCGGATAAAGATAGGCATATCCTGCCCTCTCCGTTTCAAAAATCCTTAACATCATTTCGGTATCTTCTTTCTTCATCTCCTGTTTTCCTCCATTCCCCATTTTTCAGCTTTTCTTAACTCCACAAGAATACGGCGGAAGTTCCCCTCCGCCGCATGGTTTCTGTAATTAAGTCTTACTGCCATAATCCTTCACTTCATAAATAAAAAGTGTCTGTCCCTATTCGTCACTACTCCCCGGAACCAAAACGCCGCCAAAACAGAGAAGAAAAAATCCCAAAGCCGGCATTTCATGGGCAGTCAGTCCAGACTGTCTTTGGTCCCTGCCACTCGGACAGGCAGACATCACAGGTATCTCACCTCCACCACTGCGTGCTGGCTAATCTCAAGGTGTATCATTATAGGCCATTCCCCTCTTCGCGCCTGTCCACCACAGACAGGCTGTGCCCCGGCTTTCCCGCTCGGCTCCTTAGATGCGATCTTTTTCACAGCATGGCTGGCAGAAAGAACATCTGCCCGATTGCTGCAGGAGTGTCACTGCGCCCCGGTTACGGCTCATGAAACGGCTAACGTATCTGAACTGCTGGATATGGCTGGCAGGATATGGCGTGATTCCATCCTGCGCTCGGAGCCCTGCATTCCTCTCCGGCATTTTTCAATGTACGTTTTGTCTGCCTGTGTCGTATCCACACACGAGACATGAGAGGATTCCCGGAAGAGACCATCTGTCCAGAAAAAGTTCCTCTCATAAGGTACTCACAG
>ERZ780000.779-NODE-779-length-9467-cov-2.238419_pt1 | contig 9467 bp, 6 predicted proteins | sample MGYA00511089_ERZ780000 | MGnify/ENA primary metagenome ERZ780000 (study PRJEB29588, sample SAMEA2146321) | human gut metagenome | biome: human gut; feature: human-associated habitat; material: faeces | place: Denmark | collected 2008/2010 ...
ATGTCTATCCTTCACATGACATTCCAAGCCCCATCGAGCGTCTGAAAGAATGGTTCTGTATGGCAGATTACCATGTTTTCTCGTCAGACAATCTAGTAGACTGGACAGACCACGGAGTGATCCTAAGCCAGGAAAATGTACCTTGGGTAGCTCCTGACTCCTATTCCATGTGGGCCCCCGAATGTGTACACAAGAATGGGAAATATTATTTCTACTTCCCATCTACCCCTAAAGGCGAAGGCAAACGCGGTTTCAGCATCGGAGTTGCCATAGCCGACAAGCCTTACGGCCCTTTCACCCCGCAGGCCACTCCCATTGAAGGAGTCAACGGCATCGACCCTTGCGTGCTCATTGATAAAGACGGGCAAGCCTACATATACTGGTCAGGCCGTGGAATGTCAGTAGCAAAACTGAAAGACAATATGCTTGAACTCGCCTCAGAACCCATGCAAATTCAAGGATTACCCGAAGGATTCAAAGAAGGACCTTTCGCCTTTGAACGCAACGGAAAATATTACTTCACATTCCCCTGGGTAAAGGAGAAAACGGAAGTTCTGGCTTATGCGATGGGAGACAATCCCATGGGTCCCTTTGAGTTCAAGGGTATCATTATGGATGAATCACCAACCGATTGCTGGACCAATCACCACTCATTGGTGGAATACAAAGACCAGTGGTACCTGTTCTATCACCACAACGATTACTCCCCCGAATTCGACAAAAACAGATCGGCACGGGTCGACTCCTTATTCTTCAACCCGGACGGCACTATCCAAAAAGTAACCCCTACCCTGCGCGGAGTGGGCATAACAGACGCCCGGAAAGAAATTCAACTGGATCGCTACAGCCGGTTAAGCAATCAGGGAGCGGCCATCGATTACCTGAACCAAGCAAACAAATTCGAAGGCTGGAAAACTTTATTGAGCAAAAACGGTGCATGGGTGCAGTACAACCGGGTGAACTTCGGAGATAGCACCCCCCGGAAAGTGAAAGCAAGAGTAACCTCGGACAACGGAGGAATACTGCAAATACGTATAAACGGAACAAACGGTCCGGTTATCTCGGAAATAAAAGTTCCCAAAACCGATAAATGGACGAATATTGAATCCCCGGTTCGTTCCGCTCAGACCGGTATCCACGATTTATACGTGTCTCTAAAAGGAAGCGGTAAAGTTGAAATCGACTGGATCAGTTTTCAATAACTAAATCTCCATGCCGGATATGAAGTATACGAAGACAATAGCGCTAATCACAACCCTGCTCTGCTTCCTGCAAGGGCAGGGTTTAGCGCTTGCCCAGGATAATCCAAACCAATACAATTACCTTTATCTTACTATCCGGAACGGATTATGCGACAACTCTATCCGAACCATACACAAAGATCACAACTCATTCATGTGGTTCGGAACCTCCAACGGGCTCGACCGTTACGATGGTTACGAACTGAAACACTACTCCACAGCTCCCAGGCAACCGTATCAGTTTATTGAAAGTAATTACATCAATGACATTGACGAAGACGACAACAACTATTTGTGGGTAGCTTCCGAAGCCGGCATCATGAGCATTGATCTCCTTCACGAAAATCTCAATTTCTATAAGGAATACTCCGGTAAGAACAATAATGTGCTTTACTCTCCCGTTCAGGCCCTGCTTGTCGACGATTTCAATAATCTCTGGGTAGGTAAAAGTGACGGACTGGCCTACATCATTCTGAACGAAGAAAGGCAGATAAAAGATATCCGGATATTGAAAAAAGATGTGGATATCAAAACCATCGTAAAACACGGTAGTGATATCTGGGCGGGAGGCGACAAGTGTTTATTGCATTTCACTCCTTCGGGCAAACAGGATTACAGCAATATCCCCGTAATTACAAACTTAGATACTTCACAGTTAATCTTCAACCGCCTGTTTTCGTATGGTGACTATCTGTGGATCGGCACCCAAAGTGGCTTATACTGCTATAACACCCAGAATCAGTTCTGCATACTCTATCAGCATAATCCCAATAATCCTCACAGCATTTCCTCCAACTTCATCACAGATATTGATAAAAATTCATCAGGCGACATCATTATCGGAACCAGAAACGGAGTGAACATATACCAGCGAAATGACCAATTCGTTACTTTCAGCAGAGGTATACAAGCCCGGTCCCTGAATGATAATATCGTCAACCGGATATTTGTTGATAAGAATGATAATATCTGGGTAGGGACCGACTTCGGCGGAATTAATATCATGGCTCCGCAACGCATAACTTTCAATTATTCACTGCAAGGGTATGAGAAAGGAGTGCCCAACATCATCAGCACGGTGCTCGAAGACAAAGAGGGAAACATCCTGGCAGGAATTGTAGATGGCGGACTTGCCATTAAGAGGAAAGGTGCTGACTCCTTTTCGCTCTTCAAACACAACCCGGGAGATCCGCACTCACTGGCTCACAACAACATCTCGGATATCATTCAGGACCTGCATGGCAATTACTGGATATCAACAATAGGCGGAGGGCTGGATAAACTGGATAAAAACAATCTGTCACATCCCGTATTCGAACATTACAACAGTTTGAATTCCTCCCTGACCTCCGATGACATCCATGACATAGCCCTGGACTCTGCCCGGAATGCACTGTGGATATGCAGCGGCAGCCATATCAATACACTCGATTTCTCTACGGGAGCCATCAACCGGCTAAAGTTCTACACACAGTCCAAGGAATCCGTTCATAACATGAATACAATCTTCATCGACTCACAGTCAAGATTATGGATTGGCGGAAACGGCGTGTACGTCATCGACCTGGAAAATTCCAGGAATACCTACGAATGTATATACTATCAGCACAAACTGGATGATCCCGAAAGCAAAATCAATGAAAAGATCACTTGTATATTCGAAACTAAAAAAGGGGGGATTTATCTGGGTAGCCTCGGAAATGGCATCTACCTGTTGGAAGACAACGGCAACAACGAAAAATATACCTTCAAGAACTATGCCGTGCGCTGCGGTCTTTCGGACACCAGCATCTCGAACATTCTGGACGATGAGAACGGGAACTTATGGATCAGTACCCTAAAAGGCATTTACTTCTTCGATATCAATACCAAACGGGCCTTCAAGTTCGACGAAGGAGACGGGTTACTGGTACCCCAATTCTATAAAAGATCCGGCTGTAAGACCATCAATCACAATATGTTACTGGGAACTATCGATGGTTTCGTAACATTCAGCCCACTGGTAAACCTGCCCAAGCAAAAGCAGCGGACGATAACCCTCACCAGCGTTGTCTGTAACGGCAGCCAGCTGATACCTTATCTGAACAGCGACAATCTGCCCGTAAGTATCTCAACAACCAAGGAACTGCATTTATATCCACCACAGAATTCCTTTGAAATCACATTCAGCTGCCTGGATTATATCGAACAGGAAAAGGTGTTCTACTTCCATCGCATTCATGAACTGGAGGAGCACTGGAACACAGGATTGGTAAAGAGAAACGCCAAGTACACCAATCTGCCGCCGGGAAAATATACGCTGGAAATACGATGCACCAACCACGACAACACCTGGTCTACCGAGGCCACCTGTCTCAGCATTATTGTACATCCCCCATTCTATAAAACAGGATGGTTCTACTCACTTATCGCTATATTGATAGTGTCCATTCTGCTTTATATCATCTATTGGTATAATGCAAGGCAACAACATATCCAGAAACTTCTGAAAGAAAAGATAGAAAGCATGTCCGAGCAGATGGAGGCTATCAACAAAGAGAAGCTATCCTATTTCACCAACCTCGCACATGAGTTTAAGACACCCTTAACCCTGATACAAGGACCGGCAAGCCAGCTTGTCAGGCAAACTACCGATCCCAAAGAAAAAGAGGACTTACAGATTATCAACCGGAACGCTCAATACCTGCTTTCACTGGTCAACCAACTGATTGACTTGCGCAAGATCGATACCCAGAACTTAACGCTCAATTACTCTCAATTCAACTTCAGCAAGTTCCTGAACACAACAATAACCGACTTTTCCAACCTGATGAAAGAACGAAACATCAGCTTTGAAAAGATATACCGCCTGAAGAGTGACCATATCTATTCTGATAAGGAAAACCTGCATAAGATACTGTTCAATCTATTATCCAACGCCATCAAGCATACTCCCGATAAAGGAAAAATCACATTGCATGCCAACCAATTCATCGACAAATCGAACAAACTCATGCAGTTTATCTCCGTCACCAACAGTGGCAGCATAATAGCTCCTGACGAAATAGACAAAATATTCAACCGTTTCTACCGGATACCCGAACAGAACAAATATACAAACTACGGACAGAGCAGTACGGGCATCGGACTTCACATCGTAAAAGAGCTTATCAACCTATTAGACGGAACGATTAAAGTCAAGAGTTCGGAAAAAGAAGGTGTATCTTTCAGATTATATTTCCCCATTACGCTGGCGGACGCAGCGGAGAATGAAATTCATGAGGAATATAAAGAGCCCGTACCCGTTGAAGACAAAATCGAGCCGTTCATTCCTATAGACAGGAGCAAGCCGACTTTGTTATTGGTAGAAGACAATCCCGACATGCGTCATTATATCAAGAATATGCTGAAAGAAAAATACAATATCGCTGAAGCAAACAACGGTGAGCAAGGCTATAAGACAGCCCAGAATATCGTGCCCGATTTTATTGTATCCGATCTAATGATGCCCGTATGCGATGGTTCCGACTTCTGCAAAAGACTGCGCGAGGACAAGCTTTTAAGTCACATTCCTTTCCTGCTTCTCACGGCAAATTCAAGTGAGACTGCCCGGATAGAAAGCTATGAAAACGGAGTAGACGGATATATCACCAAGCCTTTCGAACAATCCGTATTATTAGCCCACATAGACTCCATCTTGAAGAACAGGGATTTGCGTCAGAAGAAATTCGTAGAACAAGACTTGAATCCTATCCTGCTGGAAGTGGGACAACCCGACCAGCAGTTCATGAACGAAGTTATGAATATTCTGGAAAAGAACTATGCTGATCCTCAATTCGGTGTAAAGGATCTGACAGAAAGGCTGAACATCAGTTATACAGTGATTTATAAGAAATTCGTATCACTCACCGGACTTCCGCCGGTACGTTTCATCCAATTATACAGGCTACAGATTGCCAAGAAAATATTAGAGAGTAGCACCAATAACGTCATTGTATCAGAAATAGCCTACCGGGTGGGATTTAATGATCCCAAGTACTTCACCCGTTGCTTTGTGAAACAATATAAGCAAACGCCCAGTTCATTCTTCAAGTAGCACGACCTTAGAATCAGGTCTGTTTACAGCACATTGCGGAAGGTTTCTATTTTATAACTATCAGATCGCCTTCCGCAAACCCAACTGTTATATGTTTCACCTGAAAAAGACTTATTACTTTCAGTTCTTTCTTTAACTCTTTCAGAACTTCCACCAGGCCGTTCAGTACTTCCTCCCACGGGATTTCGCTGGAAAGTTGCAAAGCATCACAGTTCCTTTCTCTCGGATCGAAATCTTCTTCACAAGCCCAGTCATCATTTTCCGCGTCATATTGTTTAGAGCCTGTCAGTTAGAGTGTATAGCAGCTCCGCCCATTTTCTTCGACAGCTTCCCACAAGTTGAAGTTCAATGCAATGATGTCATTAGGCAGGGTTTCGTATTCAGCAATGAACAAAAGCCACTGTTTTACAATGGCTTTTACTTTCTGTTTATCAAATACCTCCATAGGGGTACAGCAAGTCTGAAAGTCCGGTTTACTTTCATCGTTCCCCAATATGGAGAATAGTTTTTTCAAAATATTACTCATTCTTAATCAATTCAAAAGTGTAGCTTCCTAACTCAATGACATCATTAATATGATATGACTACAAAGATAATGACAAATTATAAATAAATAGTATCTTTGTTACCATACCATATTAATAACCTTTTAGTTGAGGAAAATGTTTTGCATGGCATGATTAAACATCAAATAAAGCAACCCGGTATCCAGATAGAAGACGTTATCTCTTTTTCTTCCAGATATAAATATGTGCCCCTACCGTTGCATATAGGCGGGTGGCATCCATCTTTCCGGTTTATGTCTCATCAATTGCTGCCTGCAGCCCAGTATTGTCAACTTTTAGTTTCCCAATTTCGCCTCCTATTAAACCGAGATCTACACTCATACCTACTACCGAACTCAAACGATATTCAAGACCCACTGTGAAATTTCCACCTAAAGCATTGGCTGTACCACTGAGTTCCCCCAATCCGCTTCCTTTCACTGTCTCTTTATAGCGCAACCACCCCCAACCGATTGCGCCATAAATGGTTAGTTTCTCTCCTAAAATCCATCGACCGGTAAATTGGGGGGCAATATACAATAGCCGCCCTATATCATCCATAACCATACCACGTACACCATCATAGAAAGCAACTGATTGCTTGGAACGAAATTGCTGTACAAGTACTCCCCATCCCCAACGATTGTAGTAACGAGACATTCCTACTCTCCAATCAAGTCCCGTAACGTAATTAGAAGCAGCCAGTCCCTCAACCTTTTCTACCGATGGAATATATCCTATGCCTGCACCTGCAAAAACGTAACCGATAGGTTGTTTATTCCAGTCCGTGCCCTTATGTGGTTGTGAGATAACCTCCTGTTTGGATTGTACCAGACCCTCGTTTATCTCCTGAGCATGAAGAGAGAATGCTCCCAAGATGCTGATTGCTAATAGAATGATTTGTTTTTTCATATTTTATGTATTAGTTTAATGTTTCAGTTCTCACCTTCAGGGGGATAAACTACTGTCCAGTTTATCTGTTCCAAATCTTCCAATTTGAGTTGGTAACGATATAAAACAGGAACATACTTCTGAATAGTGTCACAAGGAGCAGAACGATACTCATGGAACTTCTCTGCATCCAATACCAAATACTGTATATACGGAAGGAATCCAAGGTCTGACTCCCATCCGTATTTGCTTTCATAGAGATATGAACTATTAGCTAAAATGCCTTGCGTCGGAATTCTACATTCATACAAAGTGTCAGCATTTGTTATAGTAGCACACCACAATTGCTGACAAACTATTTCTTTACCAGATTTATTTACCAACGTTATATAACGCTGAATCGGCTGTTTTGGACATGCACATAGAAGGATGCATGCACATAACAATACTATTATCCTCATTCGTCTCATATCTATCTTACTCGATGATTATTATAATACATTCCATCAACACTCATCACAGTTACGTTCAGAAAAGCCTACTCGCTATAAGGAGGCCACATTTTTATATTACGCATAGCGGGAGTGGGAGGATAATAGATATCATGTTTTAAAAGTTCCATATCTTTTAGCGTCAAATCATATCGTTGTAAAATATTATAGTTACGACTTATTTCCTCCCAAGAATATTTTGCAAGCGTATCAGCATCAAAAATAAATATGCGTATCGTATCATTAGACATTCTAAAAATCTCTTCTGCAGTAATTGAACCAGGTACTATAAATAAATTTACTGATTTCTTTTCCACGGTTGTAAATCCATAATTATATTGGGATGTAGCATCATAGTCTTGATAGGCAGGTACTAAAATATCTTGGATACCCAGATACCACATGTTTAAACACACATCTATTTCTCTATCCGATTGATTATACACCTCGAAGCCAAATTCATGCGTATTTGGGTCGCAGGAAGAACATCCTAACAATATTAGTAGTAGTTTGCTTATCAGTTTCATATTTCCATCTTTTTTGTTCAAGAATTTACTATATTTCGTATACAAATTTAGAATGATAGTGATAAAATCTCTTATTCTAAACCATACTGAAAATAAATAATACTCACTCTTCAGGGGGATATACGATTGTCCAATTCAAACTATCAAGCTGTTCAAGAGTGTACTCATACCTTTTTGCTACAAGATAATCTTCACGGATCTTCTCCCAAGGAACAGAGTCAACGACAGCCATGTCAAAAAGAAAGATTGTCATGACACCTGTAGAATATGGCTGTTTCATTTCATACCTCCAACTAGTTTGCTTTCTACGAACCGAATGGGGGGCTATAGCGAATTTTTTAATTCTATCATCAAAAACATTACCCTCAACCTGTATTGTAGTATCAGGATAATAATTATCTCTACAATAATCCAGCAATGTCTTATCCGAGTTATTTATAAATATAACAGTTGAATCGAATGGTATATCTCTGTCTGGACATCCCCATAAAATAAAAGGGATTAAAGCAATTAGTGAAAATTTTAAATACTTCATATCTTCTATTTATTTAATTAGTTGACCTGCATTTTTAGAAAAAGAATATGTCTTGCCAACCATTCCATTTAGGCTTGGCAGGATGAGGTTCTTTATAAGAACGTCCTCTTGGATGATTATACGCAGGACTACCTCCATTTTTGAACACATCCACATTAAAAATATCTTCTTGTTTATAGGGATCTTTTCCTTCATTCAAGTAATTCTGATAGGCCTCTGCCCCCGTACCATATTTCTTGTCGAAATATTTTGCCGCCAATTTGCTAGCATGAGTTTCGTACCATCGATTACCATGGTTATTCTTATCAAATGTCGAACTTAAAAGACTTGGCTTAGCTACAACAAACAGATATGCAGGCCCAAGTTTTTTACTTTGCAAATAATGTCCATACTCATGTACAAACAAATGATCTCTAAAATCAGGTTTGAAGCCCGGAGGGCCCAATATGTAATTACTTAATGTCATTCCCCCCACATCTATTTTAGAATCAATCACTACCGCACCATCAAAGTAGTTCACTTCATTAACGAGATAACAAGTATTCAGAACTTGGTTTACCAAATTACCCAAACCTGTTTGCGCTAATTGCCATGTAAGTCTTGACACCACATCCCAGAAACCTCCCTTAAACAAACCAAGATCAAGTTTAAAGGCATTAATTGTGGAACGCCAATTCTCTTTTTTAGTCCATGCGTTAATGCCTTTCGACCAGGACTTTATGAAAGTATTTACAAATAAATCTTTCACAAAATTGAAAATACCAAAAATGAACTCTCCATTGGGGTCATTATATTTTAACGGATTATTCAAACAATAAGAATATCTGTTATAATTCTGGCTCGAATACGGTTCCTGCAACTGCGGATCAGGAGATAGAAATCTACCAATAACCGGATCATAAAGCCTTGCATTCATATTAATTAAACCAAAAGCTGTCAGATGCTCATGCCCGGTATAACCTCTGCCCAAGAATAACGTAGGTTCCGCACCAACCGCATATAAAGTTTGGTTAGCAGGATTCCTCAACCTCCCCCATGCATCATAACTTAGCTCCTGCTTCAACCCACCTGAAGAATTAACGGTATGAGTTATACTGCCCAGATAATCCCTGCACAGATAATAAACAACCCAAGCCCCTGAACCTTCTTTCACATACACGGC
>ERZ780000.785-NODE-785-length-9442-cov-2.078513_pt1 | contig 9442 bp, 10 predicted proteins | sample MGYA00511089_ERZ780000 | MGnify/ENA primary metagenome ERZ780000 (study PRJEB29588, sample SAMEA2146321) | human gut metagenome | biome: human gut; feature: human-associated habitat; material: faeces | place: Denmark | collected 2008/2010 ...
AGGTGATTCCGGATGTGAATGCCAGTTGCCAAGAGGAACTAAACCATTAGCTCTCATATCTTTAACTGCCGCTAACTGTTCCTTAGGATCCATTGAAAAATGCTCATTGGAATGGTCAATATTAGTAAGAAGATATATCTTTTTTATGTGCTTATCTCCATTTTCTATTGTTCCTCCAATAAGACCACAAGCCTCCTCTGGAAGATTCTTCTTAGCATATTCAAGTATTGTATCAAAATCACTCTTATTAAATGTAATCACTTTGTGACGCCTCCTTATTGTCCTTATGATTGGATATAATTATTAGTGGTCTTCACAAACTACCTGCTCATAATCAATAAGTTCTGTGATAGTTGGATGCTTTCCACATACAGCACAGCCATCAGTATCAGATGGCAACTTAATCTTATGGAATTCCTGTGTTATAGCATCATATGTAAGGAGATGACCTGTAAGTAAATCCCCTACACCAAGTATATACTTGATTGCTTCCATAGCCTGAAGGCTTCCGATAACACCACCCATAGCTCCGATAACACCAGCTTGCTTGCATGTAGGTACTGCATCCTTTGGTGGTGGATTTTTAAATACACATCTGTAGCAAGGTCCTTCTCCCGGAACATAAGTCATAAGCTGACCCTTAAATCTGATTATTCCTGCGTGAGAGAATGGCTTCTTAGCCATTACACAGGCATCATTAATAAGGAACTTAGCTGGGAAATTATCTGTTCCATCGATTACGAAATCATAGTCCTTGATAATATCCATTATGTTATCACTTGTAATGAATTCTCTATATGTGTTAACTGTTACATCTGGATTCATAGCATTAATTGTCTCTTTAGCTGACTGAACCTTTGCTTTGCCTACATCTGCTGGGTGATGTATTATCTGTATCTGAAGATTACTAAGATCTACCTCATCCGCATCTGCAATTCCTATTGTTCCAACACCTGCTGCTGCTAAATACATAGCTGCTGGTGCTCCAAGTCCACCTGCACCTATTATAAGCACTTTGGCATTAAGAAGCTTCTTCTGTCCCTTAGCACCAACTTCTTTTAAAATGATATGTCTTGAATAACGTTCAATCTGTTCATCAGTCAATGCCATAGCTTCCACCTCCCATGAAGTAAAGGAATTCTACATTATCGCCATCCTTTAATACTGTGCTGTCCTTTGCTGCACTTTCAACAAATTCTTCATTAATTGAAACTGTTACATACTCCGGTGTCTCAACATTTTCCATTTCGATAAGTTCCGGTAATGTAAGTCCGTCTTTTACTTCTTTTTCTGTTCCTGATACTGTAATCTTCATATTTTCCTCATTTCCGCCTGCCGGCTTTTTATTTTATTTATTTGAGATTTTCCTCAATCCATTCTACAAGCTGTGGTTTTCTTACAGCTCCGCTCTGTCTTGCCTTCTCGCTTCCTTTGTCAAACAAAAGTAGTGTTGGCACAGACTGTACATCGTAACTTTCTGCAAGCTCTGTATCAAAATTAATATTAACCTTGTATACTGCAAGTTTTCCTTCCATATCATCTTCTACATCACCGATAACAGGTGTCATCTTTTTGCATGGAACACAGCTGTCTGAATAAAAATCAACCAGAACGGGAATATCGCTTTTTAATACCTTGCCTTCAAATTCATCCTTATTAACTCTTGCTGCCATATATACCTCAATTCCTACGGGATTCCGTATTTATTCTTCTACCTTTTTAACAATAAGGTTATATGTACCGTCTTCATTATTAACAAGTTTAAGTATCTGATGTCCTTCTTCTTTAATGCTTCTTGGTACATTCTGGACAGGTTCTCCATCGTTCATTCTTATCGCAATAACTTCGCCGTCGTCAAGCTCATCAATAGCAACTTTTGCCTTTACAAATGTAAGTGGGCAAACTTTATCAGTTATATCAACTGTATCATCAATCTTAATTCCTTCAATTTCCATTCTCAACCTCATTCCTGGCCCTTATAAGCCGCCTGTATTTCTTTTCTGAATTCATCTTCCCCAACTCTCTGAAGAAGAAGTCTGAATCTCTCGCCCGGATTAGCATTCTTTTCAAAAAAGCCAATCGCTGCATCTGTTACTCTGAATAATGTATCTTCATCTGTTATAAGAGGGAGAATTGTCTCGCCCTTGTAAATATGATTGCCGAAAAGACCTCCGAATGAAACAATATATCCACTCTTGCCTTCCCATGCATCTGTCGGACAGGATTTTACGCATCTGCCACAGTTATTACACTTTGAATAATCAACAGTAACCTCTGTGCCTGTGCACTTGATTGCACCTGTACGGCATGCCTTTTCACATACACCGCAGTTGATACATTTATCCTTTACCCATGTAACTTCCATGCCGCCTTTGATACCTATATCATTTTCCTCTGCTTTAAGGCAGTTGTTCTGACATCCTGTAACACCAAATTTGAACTTATGCGGAAGTTCTCTTCCGAAATAATGTTCGTCAAGCTTCTTTGCAAGTGAATATGTATCTATACATCCGCTAGGACAAATCTCAGAACCCTGACAGGCTGTAACTGTACGAACTCTTGGTCCGCACACACCCGGATTAACTCCGCCTTTTGCAAGCTCTGCCCTTACTGTCTCGACATCTTCAAAATTAATGAAAGGAATTTCAACTCCCTGTCTCGATGTCATATGAACATAACCTTTTCCATATTTCTCAGCAACCTCAGCAACTGCCTTGATATTTTCTGCTGTAAGATTACCACCTACAACCTGAATTCTTAATGAAAAATAACCTTTCTGCTTCTGTCTCATGAAGCCGCCTTTTTTTAATGATGCATAATCAATGTTTGCCATAATCATTTTCTCCTTTTAGCTTATTAGTAAACATCCTTAACAGACTCTATAGCTTGTTTGAAATCATCTATTAAATCGTCAATGTCTTCAATTCCGACGCTTATTCTTATCAAATCGTCAAATACACCGGCTGTTTGTTTTTCTTCCTGTGTACTATGGACATTAAGTGTTGATTCAGGGTGAATAACAAGTGTTTTTGTATCACCTATGTTTGATACTATAAGTGGAAGCTTTAATGCATCAATTATTCCGAATGCTCTCTTCTTGTTTCCTGTTCTTATTGTTATTATTCCACCGAATTTATCGCCAAACTGCTCTGTTGCTATATCATGCCATTTGCTTCCTGCAAGTCCCGGATAATTCACTTCAATATCACTATATTCCGTAGCAAAAAATTGTGCAAGTGTTTTAGCATTATCACAGACACGCTCCATTCTAAGTCCGAGTGTTTCCATTCCTATGCTGTTATAAAAAGCATTCTGTGGCGAGAGACAGGCTCCCGTATTTCTGAACAACCCGTTTCTTAACTTCGCTGTATAAGCAAATGGTCCAAATTTCTTAAAATCTTTCATGCCCGGATACTTTTCTGTATCCCACTTAAATTTACCGCCGTCGGTTATAACCCCCGAAATTGCACTGCTGTTCGCATTGATATACTTTGATGTAGAATTGACAACTATGTCTGCACCAAGGCTTAACGGCTTTACAAGATAAGCTGTCGCAACTGTATTATCCATAATGAGCGGAATATCAAAGCTGTGTGCAAGTTCTGCAAGTTTCTTTATATCGGTAACATCAAGTCTCGGATTGCCTATTGTCTCCGCAAAATAAAGTCTTGTATGTTCATTGGTTGCAGCCCTGAATTCCTCAAGATTGTTATTTTCAACATATCTTGTCTTAATTCCGAAGCTTTCCAGATCCCTGAATAAATCAATGCTGCCACCGTAAAGACTGGCACTTGATACAATCTCATCACCGGCACAGAGTATATTGCAGAAAGCGTTATACAATGCAGCCATTCCTGAGGCACAAGCAACACTTGCAACGCCTCCCTCAAGTGCAGTCATTCGTTTTTCAAAAGCATCAATAGTCGGATTGCTTATTCTTGTATAAGAAAATCCCGGTGCTCTGTTATTAAATATTTTTTCTAATTCCTCAGCCGATTCATGCTCAAATGCACTTGACTGGTAAACAGGTGTAAGAGTTGCACCCGTGGCTTTATCGCCTCTAAAATCTCCATGTAATAACGCTGTGTTAAATTTCATATGTGACCTCTTTTTATATTAATCCTATCAACTTAATATGATATTATCATACACTTATTTTGGCAAATGTCAACCGTAAATTCATATAAATCTTATTAATTTAGTATGATATTGTTTTTTTTCAGTGTTTCTGCTACAATAACGACATTGGACAGCTGCCAGTCCACTCATAAATTTTACGTATTAAGGGATAATTTTATATGACTAAAAAGAAAAAGATAAGTATATTTATTTTACTTGCAGTAATACTTGTTTTTATAATGTTTTTAAGTATTCTGTCGGGAAGTGTATATATAAAACCACACGATGTTTTTAATGTATTAACAGGAAACGATTCTTCCTCAGTAAATGCACTTCTTATATTTAATATCAGGCTGCCACGTATGATTGCCGGTGTTTTTGCAGGAATGGGACTAGCCTGTGCGGGCGTGATTCTACAAAGCGTTATGAATAATTCGCTTGCAAGCCCGAATACAATCGGAGTCAATTCGGGTGCAGGATTTGCCGTAATGCTCGCACTCTTTATTTATAACGGAAGCTCATCACACTCCGCTGTTTTTGCATTTGCGGGAGCTTTAATTACGACATTTCTTGTATTTGGAATCGCATATCTTGGCGACAATTCAAGAACAACAATAATTCTTGCCGGAATAACTATTTCTTCTTTGTTGAGTGCCGGAATCAACACAATAAAATTAATAGACAGCGACATAACAATCAATATAACAACTTTTATGATAGGAACACTCAACGGAATCACTTCAAAGGCAATCATTATTCCGTGTATCGGAATTGCCGCCGCTGTTCTTGTTTCAATATGTTTTTCACGCCACTTAAACATACTTAATCTCGGCGATGACATAGCACGTTCACTCGGATTAAATGTCGGTGTGACACGCCTTATTCTTATGACTCTTTCAAGCATTATGGCTGGCTGTGTTGTAAGCTATGCCGGACTTTTAAGCTTTGTTGGGCTTATCGTGCCTCATATAGGAAGAAAACTTTTCGGAAACGACGCACGCATATTGCTGCCGTGTTCTGCACTTCTCGGTGCGATATTCGTAATCTCATGCGACCTGCTCGGCAAAATAATCGCAGCTCCGTATGAACTCCCTGCAGGCATTATCATGTCATTTGTCGGCGGACCGTTTTTCTTATATCTTTTACTTAAAAAGAAAGGAGGACGAAGAGTTAATGCTTAGTTTTAAAAATGTTAATGTATCTTATCACAGTGATACAATATTAAAAAACATTTCACTTGATGTACCATCAGGCCATATAACAACTATCATAGGTCCTAACGGCTGTGGAAAAACAACACTGATATCAAGCCTTAATAAAACCGCTGATTTGACAGACGGTTCAATCGTACTTGAAGGCACCGACCTTTCAAAAATAAGTTCAAAAGAACGTGCAAAACTGATTGCATTTCTTCCGCAGATACGCCAGGTAATCCCTGCAATTCCTGTAAAAGTGCTTGTAGAACACGGAAGGTTTCCACATCTTGGATTTTCACGCCGCAAGACAAAAGAAGACACAGACATTGTAAATAAAGCGATGGATTTTACAGGTGTCACAAAATATTCCGATATGTATGTAAACACTCTTTCAGGCGGTGTAAGACAGCGTGTGTTTTTTGCCATGATACTCGCACAGGACTGCGATACAATTATTCTTGATGAACCTACAACCTACCTTGACATTGAAGGTCAGCGTAACTTTTACAACATGATTCTGTCTTTAAAAAAACGGGGAAAGACTGTGCTTCTGGTTTTGCACGATATATCAAAAGCACTTGAAATATCAGATAAAATCGTAGTTATGAACAATTCAGAAATCGTCTTTGACGGCACACCCGCAGACTGCATCGAAAGCCATATTATCGAAGACGTTTTTTCGGCATCATGCCGCCGTCTTAAAGATGAAAAAGGTGAATATTTCCTGTTTGAATAATCCCTTACGGGCACTGACTCTGTTTTTCTTCCCTCATAAAATTATCGGGGCTGCCACAACGGAGTGGGGGGGCAGCCCCCGCTTTACCTTAATTCCAGATTTCGTCCTTAAATACAATCTTTCTGTATGTCTCGAATGTAATCCATTTATTAAAGAATTCACTGCTTATATTACCATTCTGTGCATTAAGCTCAGAAAGAAAAGCTTTCAAATCTTTCTCATCCGCAATCTTAACAGCAAAACCGCGTCCGTTGATTACAGGAACATCTGAATAACCGTACTCGTCAAGGCTTCCGATTCCGACAACCATACGGTCGCGAACCTTAACTGCAACTTTATCACGAAGAACCACAATATCAAAATCATCAGGATAACTGTAGCTTTCACCATTTACAGGAATCTCGTCACCGACTGTATATGTCTTTCCTGAAGGTCTTACCTTGTTAATTGTCATACTGTCGAGATTATAATAGAACTCCTCAAAAATATCACCATTTGCCTTATATGAACCATATACAAACGCAGCCTTTAAATCCTTGCTGTCATCAACCTTTGATGTCTCTACAACACCGCACGCAGATGTCATGTTTGTAATTCTGTCGATAAGAATAAGCTCGCCGAGTGTCTTATGTTTCTTGAACTCATCAATAACAATTTCTTCCTGAAGTGCAATATCACATACGGCAATCTCATTTTTCTTTAATACATTGGCAGCAATATACTCACCTGTATTAACATCAATCTTATACTGTATATTTTTAAGGATGGCTGGCATCTGCTTTGTTCCGAGTTTTACAATATAATCAGTTCCCGGCGTAAGCTCGTTATCATCCATCCACAGAATTGTTGCAGTAAATGACTTGCTTATATGAAGATTGTTTCCTGCCGCAAGAACACAGCCTCTTGAAACATCAACTTCCTTATCAAGCTGGATTGTAACAGGCTGACCCATAAATGCACTCTGTGAATCCTTGTCACCGACAAGAATACTCTTAACATGTGCATGTTCTTTGCTTGGAAGTGTTACAATGTCATCACCGACTTTGATTTCACCTGATTCAATCTGACCCTGGAATCCTCTGTATGTATGGTCAGGACGGCATACTCGCTGTACAGGCATATAGAAGCCCTCTTCCTGCTTCTTTTCAGTAACATCTACATTTTCAAGATATGTAAGAAGTGCTTCACCCTTATACCAAGGAATATTGTCTGATTTCTTAGTTACATTATCGCCCTCTGTAGCTGATACAGGAATAATGTATACACTCTCAAGCGAAAGTTCTTTTGAAAGCTCATCTATCTGTGATTTAATCTCATTAAATCTGTTCTCGTCATAACCGACTAAGTCCATTTTATTTACTGCAAATACAAAATACTTAATTCCCATAAGTGCACAGATTCTTGCATGTCTTCTTGTCTGTACAAGAACACCCTGCTTTGCATCGATAAGAATTACGGCAAGGTCTGCAAATGAAGCACCGACCGCCATGTTTCTTGTATATTCCTCATGTCCCGGCGTATCGGCAACTATAAAGCTTCTGTTATCTGTTGTAAAATATCTGTATGCAACATCAATAGTAATTCCCTGTTCTCTTTCTGCCATAAGACCGTCAAGAAGAAGTGAATAATCAATAGCACCGCCGCGGCTTCCAACTTTACTGTCAAGTTCAAGTGCCTTTTCCTGGTCGGCATATAAAAGTTTTGAATCATATAAAATATGACCTATAAGAGTTGATTTTCCGTCATCAACGCTTCCGCATGTAATAAATTTTAATAAACTTCTCATCCTAGAAATAACCCTCCCTTTTTCTTCTTTCCATGCTTCCTGCCGCCTCATTATCAATAACTCGGGTTGTTCTCTCGGAAGATACGGCTGAAAGTGTCTCATCAATAATTTCATCCAATGTAGTCGCCGTCGACTCGCATCCTCCGGTCAGAGGATAGCATCCCAATGTACGGAAACGTACACTCTTATGCTCAATTTTTTCACCCGGACGTAATTTCATGCGGTCATCATCCACCATAATAATGTTGCCATCGCGGTAAACAACCGGGCGGACTTTTGCAAAATACAAAGAAGGAATCTCAATTTTTTCCCGTCTTATGTACTGCCAGATATCCGTCTCTGTCCAGTTGGAAAGTGGGAACACTCTCACTTCCTGATGTTTCTGAATCTGGGAATTATATAATTTCCACATCTCCGGACGCTGGTTTTTCGGATCCCAGGCATGATGCTCATTTCTAAAAGAAAAGATTCTCTCTTTCGCACGGGACTTTTCTTCATCTCTTCGTCCGCCGCCAAATGCTGCGGTAAAACCATATTTATCAAGCGCCTGTTTCAATGCCTGTGTCTTCATGATATCGGTGTAAGCAGAACCATGATCAAATGGATTAATGCCCTGCTTTACTCCTTCCTCATTGATATATTCAATCATTTCAATGCCAAGTTCTTTCGCTCTTCTGTCACGGAACTCAATCATTTCTTTAAATTTCCATGTCGTGTTTACGTGCAAAAACGGAAATGGCGGTTTCTCCGGATAAAAAGCTTTCATTGCCAGGTGTAACATAACCGAACTGTCTTTTCCAATCGAATACAGCATAACCGGTTTTTCACATTCCGCCGCAACTTCGCGAATGATATAAATTGCCTCTGCCTCCAGTTCATCCAGATGTGATAATTCACTCATATCGTTTTCCTTCCTTTCTTCTCTCCTCGTTAATATTTGTTGGACTCTTTCGTATTTAGAACAATCTGCTCGGTTTCGCCATCCTGTCTGTGTATCTGCCAGTACAGCTTGTCTCCTTTTTTGTCGACTGTCATTTTGCTTCCCATACCGCCGATATCGGCTCCTAAGTAGAGGGAAATCGCACCGAAGTGACATTCTTTCACACAAGAGGAACATCCCCAGCAGTCCTTCGGGTACTTGATATAGGCTTTCCCTGCCTCATTCATTTTAATAAGGCTTCCCGGACATACCTGCTCGCAGGCTTTACAGCCTTTACAGAGCGCCTGATTCATCGTGATGCTCATAATGCTCCTCCCTTCCAACTAATTTGCGGGTAAATACGGTGATTTTGCCATCTTCCATTTTGGAATTAACATACTTTAACCAGTCACCGCTCTTTTTAGGATAATCTAAATTTTCATCAAAACTGTGCCATCTTGTCTCTTTTCTTGCAAAAAGATGAGCAATTACCGATTTGCACACGGTAAGACGTTCTTTCAATTCATACACAAACATCAACTCATGCATATCACCGGCATTTACATTTTCGGCAAGTTTTTCTATCTTTTCAATCTTTTCTTTCGCGAGCGCAAGCTGTTTTTCATTGAATTGATAATGCGTGGAAATACCTCCGGCATACTCATCCATTACCTTCTGCATTGCCT
>ERZ780000.800-NODE-800-length-9363-cov-5.339493_pt1 | contig 9363 bp, 9 predicted proteins | sample MGYA00511089_ERZ780000 | MGnify/ENA primary metagenome ERZ780000 (study PRJEB29588, sample SAMEA2146321) | human gut metagenome | biome: human gut; feature: human-associated habitat; material: faeces | place: Denmark | collected 2008/2010 ...
GGGTACTCCACAGCAAGCATTTCTGCCGGGAGTGGCTACACTCCCTATGCTTGCTACGTTACCTTTCCCCACTACTATGACACCACAACACCCCCGTTTTGCCCGCAAAATGCAAAAAAAATAAGAGGACGCTTTTTGCATCCTCTCAATAACCATGCGTGGCAATCAGACACACGCGGGCTCTTTTTCCTGTTCATGGATTCGCAGGGCACCGTCAATGGCACCTTCTACGATGGGTAAGTATTCTTCCGGGCAAAGCTGCAGCTTGTGGCTGACCCGCTGACGTTCCGCACTTTCTTCCCGCATGAGTTCCGGGTTGAAGTACCGCTCCACGGGCAGACCACATATTTTTATCAGCTGAATCACCACCGGCAGGCTGGGCAGCGTGCCTTCGTTTTCGATGTTCGCAAGATAGCGGCTGTCACAATGTATCATGTCAGCCAGCGCACTGCGGGAAAGCTGTTTTGCCTTTTGAGCTGCCTTGACATCCGCTCCGAACGTTTCAAAGCCGGGACAGTCCTCAATTTTCGCCATTCTGCATCACCCATATACATTTTATAGTTCATGGACGATTGGCGAAATGATGCAAAACGCATGGTTGCTAAACTTTATTGTTCATGGTTTGAGCATTGTATTCTCTGGAAAATCGAAATATAATAGAATATGGAGGTGTGAGCATGAAAATCTTCATTATAGAAGATGAACCGGCAATCCGCGAGGAACTTGTTCAGCTTCTTCAAAAGTACGGCTACCAATGCGACAGCAGCGATGATTTTCACCACATTGTGCAAGCTGCTCTTTCATCAGGGGCTAACTTGATTCTCTTAGACATCAATCTGCCCTATCAGGATGGTTTCCAAGTATGCAGAGAAATCCGACAGAAATCCAATCTTCCTATCATTGTACTTACCAGCAGAAACAGCGATTTTGACGAGTTGATGACCTTGAACATCGGCGCAGATGATTATATTGCAAAGCCGTACAATGCACAGATTCTTTTGGCGCGAATCCAAAAACTTCTGGCTCGGACCTATGAAGTACAGGACAACATCGTTCTCACGCACAAAGGCTTGACCTTAAATTTGCTCAAGGCGGAAATCAGCTATCAAGGGAACAAAAAATCACTTACCAAAAATGAACTTGGGATTTTGCGCCTGCTTATGGTGAATAAGGGCAACATTATTCCCCGTGACGCTATTATTGATGAACTCTGGCAGAGTGAACAATTTATAGACGAAAACACATTGAATGTCAACATCGTTCGGTTACGGAAAGCACTGACCGAAATCGGTCTGCCGGACTATCTGGAAACGAAACGTGGTTTAGGGTATTGCGTATGAAGTTATCCGAGTATCTGCTTGACCGTATCTTTTCCCTGATTTGTATGCTGGTGGCTGCACTCGTGCTGCTTGCGCTCCTCTGGCTGATTGAAACACCTGCTGTGTTTATTCTGTTTGCCGAGGTGATTTTACTTGCAGCGTACAGTACAGCGCTGCTGTATGACTTTTTTCGCAAGCAGAGTTTTTATAATCTGCTTCAAAAAATGACAGAGCAGCTGGACATAAAAACACTTTTAGGTGAGTTACTGGTGCCGCCTCATTTTTTAGAGGGGCAGATTTTGGTGGACGTTCTGCGGTGTTGCAACAAATATCAGAACGACCAGCTTGCCTGTGCAGAACAGGAGAACCGTGAATATCGGGAATACCTTGATTCATGGGTGCATGAAATCAAAACGCCTATCACCTCTGCCCGGCTGATCGTTGAAAATGAAAAGAATCCCACCACACTGCGAATTGACGATGAACTGCGAAAAATTGATGCTTATGTGGAGCAGGTGCTATATTACGCCCGCAGTACCGATGTGGAAAAGGACTTTAAGGTGGAGAAAACCACCTTGCAGGCATTGGTGTACGCTGCGCTAAAAACGTACTCAAAGCCGTTGATTCAGGTCGGTGGAAAGCCGGTTCTAAAGGAACTGGATATTCCCGTGGCCGCAGACAGCAAGAGCTGCACCTTTGTGATCGGACAGATTCTGTCCAACGCCATTAAGTATCGGAAAGATAATTTACAAGTTGAATTTTCAGCCAGAGCAGAGAAAAACACGGTATCTCTTTTCATTTCCGATAATGGCATTGGTATTTCTGCTGCCGACTTGCCGCGCGTGTTCGACAAAGGCTTTACCGGTGAAAACGGCCGCCGTTATTCCAAATCAACCGGCATTGGTTTGTACTTGAGCCAAAGGCTATGTCGAAAAATGAATATCTCACTTTCTATTTCCAGCGTTCCGGGACAGGGAACGACTGTGACGATGGTTTTTCCTACGGAAAGCTATTTGCAGGCGGCGGGGCTGTAAAGCCTCGCTTTTTTCAACCTTACATTTTGGTAATACAAATGTAATCCAATTTAATGGCATCGGAAAATTCCTTGTGGTAGAGTAAAAGCACAAAAGCAAAGCGCTTTTGAGAAAGGAGCCTGACCTATGGGCGATACGATCTTACGGGTGGATGACATCCAAAAATTTTACGGTAACAAAGGCAACCTGACAAAAGCCATCGACCACATTTCTTTTTCTGTTCGCAAAGGAGAATTTCTCGGCATCATGGGTGCTTCTGGCTCTGGCAAAACCACCTTGCTGAACTGCATTTCCACGATTGATACCGTCACCAGCGGTCATATCTATGTAGAGGAAAAGGATATCACGATGCTGCATAGAGCACAGCTTGCAGACTTTCGAGGAAAAAAGCTGGGGTTTATTTTCCAGAATTTCAATCTTCTGGACACCTTAACCGCCTATGAAAATATCTCTCTGGCCCTTTCCATCGTAGGTGCCAAACCCAGTGAAATAGAGCAGCGTATTCCACAGATTGCCCAAGCGCTGAACATTCAGGATGTATTGGGTAAATATCCCTATCAGATGTCTGGCGGTCAGCAGCAGAGAGTAGCTGCTGCAAGAGCGATGGTGACAAATCCCGCCATCGTACTGGCAGATGAGCCGACCGGCGCACTGGATTCCAATTCTTCCCGAATGCTGTTGACAATGTTGACCGAATTGAATGAACGGCTTTCAGCAACGATTCTCATGGTAACGCATGACGCTTTTTCTGCCAGCTATTGCAATCGCATTTTGTTTATCAAAGATGGGCAGGTGTTCAACGAACTGCATCGTGGGACGGATACGCGCAAAGAATTTTTTACAAAAATTCTGGAAGTAGTTTCCGTCTTGGGAGGTGAACAGAGTGAACACATGTAAGCTGATTTTCCGAAATGTGTGCAAGAACATTCGTGACTATCTGATTTACTTTCTTACGCTGACCCTTTCGGTCAGTTTGTTCTATGCGTTCAATTCCATTTCTGACCAGCCGGCTTTTTCCAATATGGGCATGACTGGCACGCTCTTATATCGTCAGCTCGGCATTATGCTTTCTACACTTTCCACTATGATTGCGGTTGTTCTGGCTTTTCTGATTCTTTATGCCAATCAGTTTTTATTGAAACGCCGCAAAAAGGAATTGGGCGTGTATATGATGCTCGGCATGAAAAAAGGGCGTATTTCCCGGTTGTTTGCAGGCGAAACGCTTTGTGTTGGCATCATTGCGCTGGGCACAGGATTGCTTTTGGGCTTTTTCTTTTCGCAAGGTTTTTCTTTAATTGCATTGCGGCTTTTTGCAATCAATCTTGAAAAGTTTCGGATCGTGTTTTCAGCCGGTGCGCTTCGCCAGACCGTGTTGTGCTTCGCAATCATCTTTTTTATCGTTATGCTTTTCAATATTCGGTCTGTCACCAATGTTAAATTGATCGACCTATTGACGGACAGCAGAAAAAACGAAAGTATGCAGACTGAAAACCGTATCTTGCCGATTTGCCTGTTCCTGCTCTCGCTGCTTTGCATCGGAATTTCTGCCGCACTGTTCAACAAAAACGGGATTCTGCCATCGCATGAAAATAATCTGTTCCAGTTGGCAGCGGCGGCATTGGTCGCGGGAACTTTTCTGCTGTTCTACTCGCTGTCAGCCGTTTTCATGCAAGCAGCAAGTGCAAGGAAATGCTTTTACCTGAAAGGTCTGAATACGTTCCTTGCCCGTCAGATTGGCAGCAAAATCCGAACCAATTATCTTGTGGTAACGGTTGTATGCGGATTGCTGACCATCACGATCTGCGCCGTGTCGATTGGCGCAAGCACAGCGCTTGCTATGAACAAAATGTCCCAATCTGCAACGCCCTATGATTTGAACGTGCTTTCCAATGTTTCGGTTGACGGGGACAGCGATATTGCTGCCTATCTCGCTGCACACGATGTTACCATAAGCAACTACGCCAAAGCCACAGAACAAATCAGTGTTTACGAGGCCGATATGACCTACTCTGAACTATTTGAAGGACAGAAAGTCAAATTTTGGCCGATTGATGAAAAAGTTCCTGACAGCAAGGTTTCCGTAATCTCCATTTCGGACTTGAATCGTGCCTTAGCCATGCAGAACAAAGCACCCATCACGCTGAACGATGGCCAATACCTGTTGAACTGCAACTACAATGGAACATATCGGTATGTTGCTGCTGCATTGCAAAGCCACCCGGAAATCACGGTTGGCGGGGCGACTTTACAGCGTGCAGAAGATAACGTTTTGCAGGAAACATACGTTATGACTTCGGTTGGCAATAATGACCGCGGCACCTTGATTGTTCCCGATTCCGTCACCGCATCACTTGAAAAAGATGTAAATGCGCTTTTGGTGCAATATGAGCCTAATGCAGATTCCAATGAAATTTTGCAAAAGATGATTCCGATTGGATTGGATAGTACACACGGCTATCGGTATGCCGAAAAGAACATGATGTATGAGACATTCTACGGCCTTGATGCCTTGGTGAGCTTCCTTTGCTGCTATATCGGGTTGGTCTTTTTGCTGATTTGCGCCGCACTTCTAGCGTTAAAACAGCTTACCGAAACGACCGACAATGTGTATCGTTATGGCTTGCTGCAAAAGCTGGGGGCAGGCCGCAGGCAAATCAATCATACGCTTTTTGTGCAGACAGCCGTGTTCTTTGCCATTCCGCTAGTCGTCGCTGGCGTGTATTCTGCTTTCCTGATTGGCAAAGCAATGGCTGTGGTGGAAGAATTTATGAACATCCATATCGCAACCAATATCGGACTGACAATCGTCCTTTTCCTGCTTGTCTATGGAAGTTATTTCCTTGCAACGTATCTTTCCTGTAAGCGTATTGTCACAGAACAGCGAGAATTGGAGGTCTAAACTATGTTGCCTGAAAATATAAACTGGAATGCCGTATTGCAAAGCATCACCGACACATGGCTCCCTTTAATTGGCATGGTCGCCGCAATTATTTTAGTTGCCATAATCGTCCATGTGGCACAAAAGAATAAAAAGTAAAAACACCTGCCGCACGACGGCAAAAGAAAAAAAGCCGTCGTATAGCAGACATATCCGCGCGCCCATTTTGAACCGGCGGCCTTTTAGAAACTCAAGGCCGCCGGTTCTTTTTGCTTATCAAAGCGTTTCATCGTTCGTATGGCGGCCATAGGAGGATGCCGCCATGCGCCTGATATTCTATCGAACGCCTAGCTTTGACCTATCAAAAAAAGCCTTGCTCCCGCACAGGGTCAGCAGGGCTTTTACTATGTACTATACAATGTAGCTTCTGTGCATTTCATACTGCCATTATGCCCGGTTGGCCGTTTTTGGTCTGCTGGGCTTTTCTATTGCCGCCTGAAAATCTATCTGTTTCAAAAAATATTTTTGGAAATTTTCAAAAAAGCGGGTAGAATCGGGTGTTTCAGGTGTCATATTAGCGGAAAGGGAAAAATCCACCCGACATCCCCACGGAAAGGGGGTGAGAAGATGGAAGCTATCCCTCGCAACGATGGCGAACAGTACCGATTCGATGCGTTCTGCAAAGCGGTGCTGCGAAATGAGGCCCGGAACTATCACCGAAATAAGAAACGTCTGCTTGACCGTGAAAAGTCATTCAGCGTTCTTTCGTTGGAAGAACTGGGGCAGCTCACGAGTGTAGACCATTATCCAAGTGAAGAATTTGTATTTTCATCCTACGGCTGTGATCTGCACATCGACAATGAACTTGTTGCCAATGCGTTTGCCGCCCTGCCAAAGCAAGAACAAAGCATTCTGATTCTGTTTTGCGTTCTGGAACTGGGCGATGGTGAGATTGGCGACCTCATGGGAATGTCCCGGAGTGCTGTACAGCGCCACCGGACAAAAACGCTGAACGAGCTGTAAAAAAAGCTAAAGGCGCACTTGCCGGAGGGAGGTTAGGCGTAAATGAACTCCTATGAACACACGAGTAGAGAGTTTTTACCGCTCTCGGTGATTCGCTCTGCCTGCGCTGGGGACACCGATGCCGTTGAACAGGTTTTGCGACATTACAGAGGTTATATCAACAAGCTCTGTACAGGCATTCTCTATGACAAGCACGGTCAGCCTCATGTGTGCATAGACGAGTACATGAAACGCCATCTGGAAATCAAACTGATTTCTTCTATTGTAACCAAAGCCGAAACGGTCTGACCCTTTCCACGTTTCGGGACAGCACCTTGAAAAATATGCCCGCAGGACAATGGCGGTGCGTCATAGGGCAAACGGATACGTTGCTGTCTGTATCGAGCCGGACGGCGGGTGCGCCACGATGCTTTTCTTTGAAAAGTGGAGCGATCATCACCACGCCGCAATGCAAGCGCGGCTGCTTGCGGGCCATGACATACAGGCAGGCTGATACTCCCTTACCGTCAAAGTCCGAGCGTTCAGAGCGTCGCAGGCAATGAGTAGGGCTGCATGAGGAATGCAGGGGTGAGATTCCCGTGGGTTGCTGCCAGCAGCCGTCCGTTGGCTCATTTTTTATTTTGTGAAAGGGGGATATTTTTGAAAGAGCAAAATTTGATACGTTATAGCATTCAGCTTGCTTTTTTGAAGCAGCTGTTAGAAAGAAAGCTCATAACCGATAGAGAGTATTCCCTTATCAAGCAGCGCTTAATGAAAGATTATCGTGTGGTTTCCGAACTATCCTCTTGATTTTGTGTTGCATTGGCGTTATGATTAACGCAATGAAAGGAACACATTCAACAAGGAGGTCAAGCATGAAAGATGTTGAAGTCATTAAAGCGCGAAACACGCTCTCTCCACGAGCGCGCACAAACTTTGAAAAAAGGCTGCGCGTAGCCGCCTATTGTCGTGTCAGCACCGATACCGAAGATCAGCTGAACAGCTACAAGTCGCAGGTCGAATACTATACCGAACTTATAAAAAGTAAGCCGGAATGGTCTTTGGCAGGCATCTATGCTGATGAAGCTATCACAGGTACGCAGGTGAAAAAGCGCGAGGATTTCCAGCGGTTAATCAACGACTGTATGAACGGTGACGTGGACATGGTGATTACCAAATCCATTTCGCGGTTTGCACGAAACACGCTTGACACTCTGAAATATGTTCGGATGCTCAAAGATAAAGGTGTGGCTGTGTTTTTTGAAGAAGAAAACATCAACACCCTTACTATGGACGGCGAACTGCTCCTTGTGATTTTAAGTTCTGTTGCACAGCAGGAAGTCGAAAATATTTCTGCGAATGTCAAAAAGGGCTTGAAGATGAAAATGCAGCGCGGTGAGCTGGTCGGTTTTCAGGGCTGTTTAGGCTATGACTACAATCCAGAGGACAAAACCCTCACCGTCAACGAAGAAGAAGCGGCTGTTGTCCGTTACATTTTTCAGCGATACACGGAGGGTGCCGGTGGTTCGGTTATTGCCAAAGAACTTGAGAACTTAGGTTATAAAACCAAACGCGGCAGTCCCAAATGGGCGGACAGTACCGTAATCGGCATTATCAAAAACGAAAAATACAAAGGCGACATTTTGTTAGGAAAGACATTCACCGTTGACCCTATTTCAAAACGGCGTCTGTACAACTTCGGCGAGGAAGATCAATTTTATATTCGTGAGCACCACGAGCCCATTATTTCGGAAGAAGTCTTTGAAGCCGCCCAAGAAATTTTGCGGCGGCGTGCAAAGCCCCGCAGCCTTAATGTAGACGGCAAACGTGAAAAGTTCAGCCGGAAATACGCTTTTAGCTGCATGATAGAATGTGGTTTCTGTGGTGGCACCCTGACAAGGAGGAGTTGGCATAGCAGTTCACAATATAATAAAGCAATCTGGCAATGTGTCGTTTCCACCAAAAAAGGAAAAAAGTTCTGCCCGGAGAGCAAGGGTGTTGACGAAAGAACGATTGAACGGGCTTTTGTAGAATCCTATCGCCTCTTGTGCCAGAACAACAAGGATGTTCTGGACGAGTTTATGAAACGGACGGAAGAAGCCCTTTCCGAAAGCAACGTGGGCAAGCGTCTTGCAAAAGCTGAAAAGGACATTCACGCTCTGGAAGTCAAGAAAAACAAGCTGGTTGATATGCGTCTTGAAGATACCATTGACAAGGAGACCTACGACCGAAAGTATTTAGACCTGTCCAGCCAGATTGAGCAGTTGCAGAAAGAGTGTGAAAGCCTGCAAGATGCAGCCGAAACCGAAACTACCATGCGCAAGCGTGTCGCCATGTTCCGACAGACACTTGAACAAAATGAGGTTCTGGACACCTTTGACCGACATATTTTTGAAAGTATAGTTGAAAAAGTAATCGTGGGCGGTTATGATAGTGATGGGAACAAAGACCCCTACATGATTGTCTTTGTCTACAAGACCGGGTTCAAGAACAGCGTGGACGGCAAGAATTTCAAGCCGCTTCGCAAGAATAGCAAGGAGAACCACTCCCCTGCTGTTTTGTGTTCCCATGCTTCTAACGAGGCTGAATCTATGTGTTCCGATTCTAGCGACGACACATGTGGAGTGCGTACTTCAAATGACCCGTAAAAGTAATTGATTCCTTCTTATTGCACAGGGCGTGCATAGCTATGTACAGAATGTCCCCCCTATTACTCCCTTTTGTTCAAATTCTGTTCCGAAGTCGTTCACGATTTAACCATAAATACATGCGATAATAATTGACATATTACAAAACGGTGTATCCGCTAACAACGCAACGGCCTGCTTTTTGGCTTTTGGGGTACACCTGTATTCAAAAGGATGGCGTGTTTAAGATGAAGGCATGGTTCCAGCGTTTTATGTCCGGGCGGTACGGCAGTGATACTTTTGGCAACTTTTTGTGCGTAACGGCGCTGGTCTGCCTGGTAATTGGGCTGTTTGTGGGCATCTTTTATTATATCGGGCTTCTTCTGCTGCTTTATGCGTACTTCCGCATGCTCAGCCGCAACGTACACAAGCGCTATGCAGAAAACATTGCCTTTATGCAGAAAACCGCTGGTGTGCGCGCCAAGTTCGGCCAGTTGCAGCAG
>ERZ780000.801-NODE-801-length-9339-cov-6.255601_pt1 | contig 9339 bp, 10 predicted proteins | sample MGYA00511089_ERZ780000 | MGnify/ENA primary metagenome ERZ780000 (study PRJEB29588, sample SAMEA2146321) | human gut metagenome | biome: human gut; feature: human-associated habitat; material: faeces | place: Denmark | collected 2008/2010 ...
TTCGCCATCCATGGCTCAGTGGCGGCTTACCTGAACATCGTGTTCAGGTATTGCTTACAAGAAGAAAGAACATTAAGTAATTCTAAGGCTCAAACATATCGCATCTTACATGAAGCTCTATTCTAAATATAGATGCGTTTTTATCTTGTCATACGATACCTCATATCAGAATTATAAATCCGCAACTCTTATATTATCCCGTTCACATCGCAATTATCTGTGTAACATCTGCCTTTCATACTGGTCTTTTTTCTCCTACCTGCTGGCTACATATATGAGTTTATCGAGTATCTGCAGCAGTTCTGCGAGTTCTTTGCGGCATTTCTCCCTGTATTCGTCCAAGCCATCGTTTACATTGATATCTTTCATTTCGAACAGGTCCTCATCATTGTATATTGCAGCAACGAGCTGATTTCCTGCGAATTCCAGATAGGTATCTTTCGGAAGCTGCAGTATTCTGAGGATTGCATCCGGTGGCAATATGCTTCCTGCAAGCTGTTCGTCGGTTGCCAAAGTCGTAAATCTCCGGTCAAAATCTGTATTTCCAAGCCGGATTGCTTCTGCCGGTTTCTTCCCGCCTTTCCGCTCAATGACATGGACGACACCGTCTATATTATGTGGAAGGACTATGGTCACAAATGGTCCCTGGAATCGCGTCACTGCAGAAGATGATCCCGGTCTGTCCGGATCCATGTTGTCGCTTCGCCACCCCAGGCAAAGATCGCAGTACGTGATCTCTGCACCTCTGTAGATCGCATGGAAGTAATCAGAGCCGGTCACTTCATTATATTCCGGCAGGAGTCTGCAGTTTTTCAGGAAATCTTCATTTGTATGCCCGGTCGGCATATATTCCAGTACCTGCATCTGTTCTTCCAACACGCCCCACACGGCACACTGTCCAATCAGCTCCTTCATCTGTTTCTCTATATTTGCAGCAATTAACGCTATGGCAAATCCAATCATAATGGAAACAACCGCAATTCCAGTCAGCCGGTAGGTCCACGTCGAATCTTCCGCCCCGCAGAATGCAGGAATAAACGGTGCTGCCAGCATAGGCAGGAAAACCCAGCAAAGCTTTGTCAATATCTTGTACGTTCGTTGTTTGGATTTGAGCTTTACTTCCAATTCATTCCTGTTTTGACCTTCATCCGTTTTTTCGCTCATATCGTCTTCCTCCCATACTTGCAATGCTCCGCACACTTTAATTGGAGTTTTTCTCTTGTTTCACTATTTTACCCCCAATCCGCTTGATTCTCAACCCTTTCCGATTGGAGCATCTCCCCCTATTTTGCCATTCTTGCTCCTATTTTCCTGCCTCTCATAAATTTCCGGTTGGAGCATTTCTTCCTGTTTGAACATTTTTGCCCCAATCCGCCTGTCTCCTCAAAGTACAAAGACGATATCAGAAGTGTATAAAGAAATCCTGTAGTAGCAATCATTCTTTTTATATGTGGATAAAATAAAAAACGCATCTGCGATATAGAAATCCTTGCGGTATATGATACGATTGCAGATTAGAAGTTGTTCGTGTTCTGCTCGCTTTCAGCAATGCTTGAACAGGACGTTCAAGCAAGCAGCTACTGAGCCACGGATGGCGAATTAGCTGCGGTTGCGTCCATTAAAGCAATCTAAATCAGAACACATACAACTTCTTATCTGCAAATCGTTATATACTGCAAGGATTCTCTATATCCGATGCGTTTTTGTTTTTCTATATCCTCCATGAATGATTGCTATCCAAGGATTTTATAAATTACACTTTCTTTGTCATCTCCAGACGAAGCATCGCACGCTTCAGTGCAAGTTCCGCCCGGTCGATATCCTGCGAGTTGTCATGGATGCGGCGTTCCGCGCGAATCTTTGCTTCCTCGGCACGATGAATGTCGATTTCATCCGGCCATTCGACCGACTCAGCCAGAATCGTGACAGAATCGCCAAGGATCTCCGCGAAACCGGAATGCAAAGCTGCTTCCTTGTCACCACCATCTTCCCTAATCTTCAGGACACCCGGTGCAACAACCACCGTCATAGGTATATGTTTTGGGTACAGTCCAATGATGCCCTCAATCGTATTAAACTCAAGGAAAGAAGCTTCCCCTTCATAGAATACCCGTTCCGGTGCAATCACACGAACCATCATTTTATTTTCTGCCATGTATACCACCTAATTTATTTCTACTTCTTGCACTTCGCAAGCACGTCGTCGATACTTCCCGCATTTAAGAAATAGCTCTCCGGAATATCGTCATGCTTACCTTCCAGAATCTCCTTAAAGCTCTGAATTGTATCAGACAGCGGAACGTATTTACCAGGAAGTCCTGTAAACTGCTCTGCAACATGGAATGGCTGTGACAGGAACTTCTGTACCTTTCTTGCTCTGGCAACGACGATCTTATCCTCCTCGGAAAGCTCATCCATACCAAGGATTGCGATGATATCCTGCAATTCCTTGTACTTCTGCAGAATCTCCTGTACACCACGTGCCACCTTGTAATGCTCTTCGCCAACCACTCTTGGGTCGAGGATTCTGGATGTAGACTCCAGAGGATCTACCGCAGGGTAGATACCAAGCTCTACGATGGAACGGGAAAGTACCGTTGTCGCATCCAAATGTGCGAATGTAGTTGCAGGTGCAGGGTCTGTCAAGTCATCGGCTGGCACATAGACCGCCTGTACCGATGTGATAGAACCATTCTTTGTCGAAGTGATACGCTCCTGCAATGCACCCATCTCTGTCTGCAGGGTTGGCTGATAACCAACGGCAGAAGGCACACGTCCAAGCAGTGCGGATACCTCCGAACCAGCCTGTGTAAAACGGAAGATATTGTCGATGAATAACAATACATCCTTTCCAACCTGATCACGGAAATACTCTGCCATCGTGAGGCCCGTCAGACCAACACGCATTCTTGCTCCTGGCGGTTCATTCATCTGACCAAATACCATCGTTGTCTTCTCGATAACGCCGGATTCGATCATCTCGTAATACAGGTCATTTCCTTCTCTTGTTCGCTCACCAACACCGGTAAATACAGAATATCCACCGTGCTCTGTCGCGATATTTGTGATAAGCTCCTGAATCAATACTGTCTTACCAACACCGGCACCACCGAACAGACCGATCTTACCACCCTTCTGATAAGGGCAAAGCAAGTCAACGACCTTAATACCGGTTTCCAGAATCTCTGTCTCGGTTGACTGCTCTGAAAACTCTGGTGCTTTTCTATGGATTGGAAGGTAAGTATCTACCTTTGGAGCCGGTTTATTGTCAATCGGCTGTCCCAACACGTTGAACATACGTCCCAGTGTTGCTTCACCGACAGGTACAGTAATCGGCGCGCCGGTACCAACCGCTTCCATACCACGTACGAGACCATCTGTCGGTCCCATCGCGATACAACGAACGGTGTCATCCCCTAAGTGCTGGGATACTTCGGCGTACAGTGTGTCACCGCTCTTTGTGGCAATCGTTATCGCATCATGAATCTCAGGCAGTTTACCTTCGGTAAACTTCGCATCGATAACGGCACCGACAATCTGGGTAACCTTACCTACATTTGTATCTGCCATTTCCTTAATCTCCTTTAACTTATTGCATCAGCTCCGGCAATAATCTCCGTAAGCTCCTGCGTGATTGCACTCTGTCTTGCTCTATTGTACTTGAGTGACAGGCTTCCGATCATATCATCCGCATTGCTTGTCGCGGAATCCATCGCCTGCATTCTCGCACCATTCTCACTGGCTACCGCCTCTAACAGCGCACCATAAATAATGTTGGACATATATTTCGGCACGATCTGGTCTAAGACTTCCTCCTCCGACGGCTCGAAGTTCATCAGCAGCTTATTGTCACTGATTGGCTGCTCCGGTGTAAAATCTTCCTCCCGGATCGGAAGCAGCTTCATAAGCTTTGCTTCCTGTGTCACGGTATTCTTGAAATTCGTATATGCGATATACACCTCACCAATCTCGCCCTTGGAATACTGCGTCAAAAGTTGCTTCGTAAGCTCGGTCGCATCGTCAAACAATGGTGCATTGATGATCTCTGATTCATCCTGATATATGCTGTAACCTTTTCTGGTCAAGCCCTCAATACCTTTTTTTCCGATACCATAGATATAGGTATCCTCCTTCGAAAATCCGGCTGCAACAATCTCCTTTACAACATTGTTGTTGTAACCACCGGCAAGTCCACGGTTCGATGTGATCGCGATAACTGCCTTCTTGTCACTGCCGTTTTCCTTCAGGAATTTATGGTTTGGTTCTTTCGTCATTGCAAGGATGGAACATATCGTATCATAGAGCATATTAAAATATGGTTTGTTGCTCTCAGCTCTCCCGCGTGCTTTCTGAAGCTTAACTGTAGAGACAAGCTTCATCGCCTTGGTGATCTGCTGCGTGCTCTGGACGCTTTCTTTGCGCCGCTTAATGTCTCTCATGGATGCCAAGAAAGATCAACCTCCTCGCTCTATTTATTAGAATGTTTCCTTGAATTCCGTAATTGCCTTCTTCAAAGCGTCCTCTAATTCGTCGGACAGCTTCTTCTCCTCGCGGATCTTCTCGAAGATGTCCGGATATTTCGTGGAAATGTATTCGAACAATCCACTCTCAAATTCCAGAATCCGATCTACTTCGATATCAAGCAGATACTTTCTTGTTGCAGCGTAGATGATAACAACCTGTTTTTCAACCGGCATTGGCTTATACTGAGGCTGCTTCAAAATCTCCTTGATTCTTTCACCCTGTGCAAGCTGGTTTCTCGTATCTTCATCAAGCTCGGAACCGAACTGGGAGAATGCGGCAAGCTCGCGGTACTGTGCTAACTCCACACGAATTGGGGAAGCAAGCTTCTTCATGGCACCGATCTGTGCGGCACCACCAACACGTGATACAGAAAGGCCTGCATTTACGGCTGGACGGAAACCGGAGTTGAACATCTCTGTCTCCAGATAGATCTGTCCGTCTGTGATGGAAATAACATTTGTCGGGATATACGCAGATACATCGCCTGCCTGTGTCTCGATGATTGGAAGAGCTGTAAGCGATCCTCCACCGAGTTCATCCGACAACTTTGCTGCACGTTCCAGAAGTCTGGAATGCAGATAGAATACATCACCCGGATAAGCCTCACGGCCTGGTGGTCTACGGAGAAGCAAGGAGAGTGTACGGTAAGCAGTTGCATGCTTCGACAGATCGTCGTATACAACCAATACATCCTTTCCTTCTTCCATCCATTCCTCACCGATCGCACATCCGGCGTATGGTGCAATGTACTGTAATGGAGCTAAGTCGCTGGCGGTACTTGCAACGACTGTTGTGTATGCCATTGCGCCGTACTCTGTCAATGTCTTTACGATATTTGCTACGGTCGATGCCTTCTGACCGATTGCAACGTAGACACAGTTTACGCCCTGCCCCTTCTGATTGATGATCGTATCGATCGCGATTGCTGTCTTACCGGTCTGTCTGTCGCCGATGATCAGCTCACGCTGTCCTCTTCCGATCGGAACCATGGCGTCAATCGCCTTGATACCTGTCTGAAGCGGTGTGTCAACCGACTTACGGGAGATAACGCCCGATGCGACTCTCTCAATCTGTCTTGACTTCGTGGTTGCGATTGGTCCTTTGCCATCGATTGGCTGACCGAGCGCATTTACGACACGACCAAGCATCGCATCGCCAACAGGCACTTCCACCACGCGTCCTGTTGTCTTCACTATATCTCCCTCGTTGATATTTTTATGATCACCGAGAAGAACCGAACCTACATTGTCTTCTTCCAGGTTCATAACCATGCCGTATACTTCACCTGGGAATTCCAGAAGTTCGCCCTGCATCGCATTCTCAAGACCGTGAATACGTGCAATTCCGTCCGCTACCTGGATAACTGTTCCAACGTCGGATGTTTCCAGTTTTGTCTCATAGTTCTTAATCTGTTCTTTGATTACGGAACTAATCTCTTCCGGTTTTAAATTCATGGAACACGAACACCTCCTTCTTATGATTGTGCGAGTGCCTTTGACATCGTCTCAATCTTGGTTTTGATACTGCTGTCAACCACTCTGTCATCAATTCGGATCACAAGCCCGCCGATGATGGATGCATCTACCGTATAGGTTACTTCCATCGAAGCGAAATCTGTCGTCTCAAGCAGACGCTTCTCGATTGATGCCTTCTGTGCACCGGTAAGTGCAACCGCACTTGTCACACTTGCAACTCCTATATTTTTTACTCGTTTTACCTGTCTGATAAAATAGTGAAGCACATCTACAATCTTGCTGCCATGATCTTTCTCAACCATGATGCCGAACAATCCGACCATATCCTTTGATACGCGTCCTTTGAAAATGTTATCCACTATCTTCCGCTTCTCGTCCTTGTCAATCTGTGGATGCTTGAGAATGCGGAGCAATTCTTCGTTTTCCTGTAACACTGTCACAAGAGCCTGCGCTTCTTCGTAGAGCATATTCAGACTGCCTTCTTCCAAGGCAAGTTCCAAAAGTGCATCTCCATAGGTTGTTTCTACTTGTCTCGCCATGTATCATCACCCATCTCTTTCAGCGTCTCATCAATCAGAGAAGCCTGTGTGCTCTCATCGAGAGAGGATGCAACGAACTTTCCTGCCATCGCGGTTGCTACGCCGATGATCTCCTGTTTCACCTCATCCTTCACACGTTCTTTTTCAAGCTCGGCTTCGCTGTTTGCTCTGTCGATAATGCGTCCTGCCTCTTCCTTCGCCTCGGCAATGATGTTTTCCTCGTTCTTCACCGCACGTTTTCTTGCGGAAGAAAGGATCTCACCCGCTTCGCTGTTCGCATTTTTGATCTTCTCATCATACTCTGCACGAAGCTTCTCTGCCTCCGCGCGGTCTGTCGCCGCATGGGAAAGGTCATCCTTAATCTTGTTCTGTCTGTCCTCGAGCACCTTGCGCACTGGGTTGATCAGCACATAAGTCAGAAAGATGAAGAGCAGAAATACCGCAAGTCCCTGTATCAGAATATCGAACAGAAGCTGCGCATCCAGACCGAAGATACGGCCCGTCTCCTCTGACAGAAGCGCGATATTTGCAATTCCTGTCATATTTTACTCCTCCTAATTTTGTTCTTACTTGAAAGGCTTAACGAACATCAGAAGAAGTGATAAAACCAGACCGTACAGCCCGTTTGTCTGGGCTACCGCCTGTCCAAGAAGCATCGTTGACATGATGTCACCCTTTGCACCCGGGTTACGTCCAACTGCGGAAGCACCGTAACCGGCAGCGATACCCTGACCGATACCAGGACCGATACCGGAACAAACTGCAATACCTGCACCGATTGCGGATGCAGCGTTAACTATTGTTTCACCTGTAATACCATTCATGAAATAATTCCTCCGTTTTTCTAAATATTAAATCTTATTACCCTTCTACATTTCGCTTATTTGCAACAAATGTCATCGTCAGCATACAGAATACATACGCCTGGATCACACCTGAGAACAAATCGAAGTACACATGCAGTGCCGATGGAATACCAATCTTTACAAATATCGGCAGCATGCCATAGTAAAGTGCCATCATAACGGTTCCTGCCAGAATATTACCGAACAAACGCAGCGACAGTGATACCGGTGTGGCAAACTCACTGATCACGTTGATCGGGAAGAACAGGAATATCGGATCGAACAGACTCTTGAATGCACCCCATTTCTGGTAACGAATGGATGCGTACTGTATCATGACAAATGATACAAGTGCGATACAGAGCGTCGTTCCGTAATCCGCGGTCGGCGGCCGAAGCATAAACAAGCCGGATATGTTCGAAAAAAGTACAAATATGAACAAGGTTCCGATGTAATTGATATAATGCTTACCAGCTTCTTTTCCCATCGTGCTGTTGACGAACTTGATCAGTGATTCGATGGCAAGCTCGACTCCAGTGGCGAATTTACTTGGGTTATCCCGCGTCTTCAGCACACTTCTTCTGGCACAGATTGCTAAGATCGCAATCACCAGCAGTACAATGAAGGTGCAGACATGGGTGGTGGTAATATATACCGTCGTGCCAAAGAAATGAATCGGATACAGTTCGTGGATATAGAAATCTACATCTTCCGAGCTGTTACTGATTACTTGTATTCCAGTGGCAAACCCACTCCTCATACGCTTTTCCTCCTTTTTTAATTTTTGTCTTTATGTTCTTCCTCAGGTTCTTCAAGCCCAAGGCGAATCAACCATTTCCGCATCTGTGGTTGCAGATAGGCGCAGATCTTCGGTTCGATCATGCCAAGTGCCACGCCGGTAAACGCCTGTATTCCAAGAAAAATGGAACCCACCAATAAAGCAAGCGTCACGATCATCCGTAGCAGACTGTTCACGATCACCTTTTTCTTCGCACCTGCCTCGCCCATATCGAGTGCCTGATCGAGCACATCATAGATATGGTAAATGCGCAGTGCCCCGCCGAGGTTGCCGACGAGCAGTGCAAGAGCAAAGATATAATATGGACGCATAAAAAATGCACCAATCGCCAGAAAGACGATCATACAGACAGCCATGCCGATATACATTTCCTTCAATATTCTGTGAACCTCTGCCATGCTATGTCTGTCTTTTTGCCTCCACTTACTTGTGTTTATTATCCGAATTATTCAGGAATTTCCGTATAAGAATATACACGGAGCGAAAACCCGCCAGCACACCGATCACGATAAACCATACCATAAAATCTTTCCCAAATATACGATTTATCAGATATGCGATGCCCATGCTTATGAAGATCGTAACCACCATCGTAAACCCAATCTGCGTGATAAGATACAGCATCTTCAAGACCTGGCTTCTTTCTTTGTTATTCATTAAAACCCTTCCAATACAATCAGATATACACAAAGCTTATTATATAAGATTTTTCCTTATTTTTCAATCATTTATACACCGAATTAAACAGTATTTCAGAATTGTATTTTTCGCGAAAAGGTTGTCATTCCCTAACGATTGATGTAAAATAGCGGCATGGAAACGAAACTATTAAATGGAAATAACAAAGAAGCAATCGCAGAGGCATCGAAGATCCTGCAGGACGGCGGCTTGGTCGCATTTCCGACGGAGACCGTCTACGGATTAGGTGCTGACGCATTAAATGCAGATGCAGCCGCAAAGATCTACGCTGCCAAAGGGCGGCCAAGCGACAATCCGCTGATCGTCCACATCGCAGATACCAATGCGGTAGAGAAGCTGGCAGATCTGGAAACGATGAACCGGACGCACCCGGATATGGTAAAGAAAGCACACATGCTGATGGAAGCTTTCTGGCCGGGACCACTGACGATCATCTTTCCGAAGCTCGCTCTCGTTCC
>ERZ780000.806-NODE-806-length-9313-cov-5.163102_pt1 | contig 9313 bp, 3 predicted proteins | sample MGYA00511089_ERZ780000 | MGnify/ENA primary metagenome ERZ780000 (study PRJEB29588, sample SAMEA2146321) | human gut metagenome | biome: human gut; feature: human-associated habitat; material: faeces | place: Denmark | collected 2008/2010 ...
CAATGGCTGCCGTGGCTGCAGCCGCTGCAATCGGAATAGCGGCTGTCAGGCATGAGCGGCAAAAATACGCTACGCTGCTCGAAGCCATACGCAACAACGATTTCACAATGCGCTTCCAGAAAGGTGACAAGGAAATCAACGCTCTGCTCGACTCTCTGACTGAGATTATAAAGCAGTCTAAGTCGGGCGCCGAGCTGCGCGAACGCTACTACAAGGCAATCATCGACCGGGTCAATGCGGGAATCATTGCAATCGACAGCAATGGCAACGTGCGCATCTGCAACGACAATGCGCTCAAAATGCTCGGAATGAAATATGCCGCCAACACTGCCGCTATAAACCGCTCTTTGCCTGGTTTCGATAATATAATAGCCGACTCTACTGTCGCGGGAACTACAATCGTCGGCTGTGGCAAAGACAAGAACTTGTCGGTAAGCGTGTCGGGATTCGTTCACGACGGCAACACGACGACGGTGTGCGTGCTGACCGACATCCACAATGCGCTGAGCCACAAGGAGGTTGATGCATGGATCAACCTTACAAGGGTGCTTACGCACGAGATTATGAACAGCATCGCTCCTATCAACGCCCTGAGCGACAGCCTGCTGCCGACGGCATCCGGCACAATGAAAGAAAAAATCGAGGTAATCCGCGACACTTCGGCATCGCTGATGGCATTCACCGAGACTTTCCGCAAATTCTCTGCCATCCCAAAGCCGCAACGGCAATTGGTCTACGTTGCGGATCTCATATCCGAGGCTACGACTCTGCTCTGCGAGTCAATAGCGAATGCTTCGGTGAAAATACATACAGAAAATGACTTGATTGTCAATGCCGACCGCACGCTGATGGTCCGCGCGCTTGTAAACCTTCTTCACAATGCGGTTGACGCCGGAGCTACAAAAATCGACATCTGTTCTCGCTCGTGCAGCGACGACTCGGTGGTTATCGACATCTCCGACAATGGCTCTCCGATTCCTGAAGAATGCCGCGACCGCATCTTCGTGCCGTTCTTCACCACGAAGCAGAACGGATCGGGCATCGGACTTGCTGTGGCTCGGCGTGTACTGTCGCTCCACGACGGCGGCATCTCTCTCATTCAGCCCACCGATGCTCCATACACCAAGACGTTCCGAATGTCGCTCCTGTAATTTCCATTTGCTGGGGGACAAAGCTCTGTATTTCGGGTTGTCATTGAAGTAAGATTGTTTATTGTTGTTTGCCAATGATGATGTAACTTTGCATCGTGGTAAATCAATAAAAACAACTATAACATGTATCTCGAAAACATCAATTCTCCTGCCGATGTGAGGAAGCTGTCTGTCGGCGAACTGACTTCTCTATGTGCTGAGATGCGCGAGGCGCTGATTCAGAAACTCAGCGTGCATGGCGGACACGTGGGCCCGAACCTCGGCATGGTGGAGGCCACGGTGGCTATGCATTATGTGATGAACTCGCCGGTGGACAAATTCGTGTTCGACGTGTCTCATCAAAGCTACGCTCACAAGATGCTCACCGGACGCAAAGAGGCATTTACAAACCCGGATTGCTACGACGAGGTGTCGGGCTACACCGAGCCTTCTGAAAGCGTGCACGACCATTTTGTTATCGGACACACCTCGACTTCTGTAAGCCTTGCTTCGGGACTGGCGAAGGCGCGCGACCTGCGCGGCGAGCGGTTTAATGGGGTGGCGGTGATCGGCGACGGCTCGCTAAGCGGCGGTGAGGCGTTTGAGGGCCTTGATGTGGCTGCTGAGCTTGGCTCAAACATGATTGTGGTGGTCAACGACAACCAGATGTCGATTGCCGAAAACCACGGCGGACTTTACCACAACCTGCAGCTGCTGCGCGAAACCAACGGCGAGGCGTCTTGCAACTTCTTCAAGGCTATGGGCTTCGACTATCTCTATGTGGCTGACGGCAACGACGTCGAGGCTATGATCGAGGCTTTCAGTCGTGTGCGCGACATCGACCATCCCATCGTGCTCCACATAAACACGCTTAAAGGCAAAGGGTATCGGTTTGCCGAGTGCCAGAAGGAACGTTTCCATTGGAGCATGCCGTTCGACATCCCTACCGGAGAACTGAAAAAGCCGGCTGGCGACAAGGGCTATGACACGCTGACTGCGGAGCATCTGCTGTCGCTGATGAAGGCCGACCGGACGGTGGTGGGCATTACGGCCGGCACTCCGGCGGTGTTCGGTTTCACTAAAGACCGACGCGAGCGCGCGGGAAAGCAGTTTATCGACATGGGAATCGCGGAGGAGCAGGTGGCTATGGCTTCGGCGCTTGCAAAAGGCGGGGCGAAACCGGTGTTCGGGGTCTACAGCACGTTCATTCAGCGTGCCTACGACCAGTTGTCGCAGGATCTCTGCATCAACAATAATCCTGCCACGATTCTCGTGTTTTGGGGCAGCCTCGGCGCGATGAACGACGTGACACACCTCTGCCTGTTCGACATCCCGCTGATTTCAAACATCCCGAATATGGTCTACCTTGCGCCTACATGCCGCGAGGAATATCTGGCAATGCTCGACTGGAGCATCCAGCAGACTGAGCATCCGGTGGCTATACGTGCCCCGGCCGCTGGTGTGGCTGGGTCGCGCAGCGGTGACTTTCCTACCGACTATGAGCCGGAGATGAACCGTTTTGAGATGGCTCACTGCGGCAGCGGTGTGGCAATCATCGGTGTGGGCAATTTCTTTGCTCTTGCCGTGACTGTGGCTGAACAGCTGAAGCAAAGCGGCATCGATGCGACTGTTGTCAACCCTCGATTCCTCACCGGTCTCGACACGGAGCGTCTTGAAGGCCTCCGCGACAGCCATAGCCTGGTGGTGACGCTTGAAGACGGTGTGCTCGACGGCGGATACGGGGAAAAGATAGCCCGCTATTATGGCGAATCGGAGATGCGCGTGATGTGCCGTGGTGTTCGCAAAGAGTTTATCGACCGATACAACGTCGGCGAGGAGTATGCGGCAAACCGTCTGACTCCCGACCAAATCACCGCCGACATCCTTGAAATCCTGAATTGACAAATCATTGCTCTGTCAAAGACAAAAAAAACATCCCGATTGCAGCCGCAACCGGGATGTTTCTATTTATGGGGAAATGACTGTTATTTCACAATCACCTTTACACCGTTTACGATGTAGACACCGCGCTGCAAGCCCTCGATGCGGGTCTTGCCTGCCACGTCGGCACGGCGCACGAGTGAGCCGGCGGCGTTGTAGACGCGTACGGTGGCTTCTGTCGCACTTTCAACAACCACTGCACCAACTGTGCCATAGACACGGAGTCCGTCGGCTGTGAGCATTCCTACGCCCGAGTTCGGAGTCATCTCAATCGGAGTGTCGGTCATGTCGCCCTCTGTGAGGTCGATAGTGTCGAATGTGAAGTCTTCATAGCCTTCTGCTTTGACAACGAGGCTGAAGACTGCCTGATCCTTAACCTTGATTTCGAAGCTGCCGTCTGCACCGGTTGTTGCCTCGGCAACCTTGTTTTCACCCTTGTAGAGTGCCACTGACGCGCCGGCGATTGCTGCATGCGACTCGGCGTCGGTAACTGTTCCGCTGAATGTGCGTTCCGTCTTCTGCATCTCTACTGTTGTGTCGAAGTTGCCCTCGAACGGAACTTCTTCATAAGAAACCATATCGTAGCCAGCAGCCTTGAACAGAACGTTGTATGTGCCAAGCTGCTTGAACTTGAGCGCGAACGCTCCGTTTTCGTCGGTTGTGCCGGTCATCACGTCGGCGCCGCTCTCCGGATCGCTTACGTAGACCTCAACGCCCTTGATAGGTGCTTTGGTCTCAGCGTCGGTCACAACACCGCTGAACGTGTAGACTGTCTTCTGCATCTCAACAGCCTTGCCGACCATGTCGCCCTCAAACGGAGTGCCTTCATAAGAAACCATGTCGTAGCCAGCTGCCTTGAACAGGATGTCGTATGTGCCAAGCTGTTTGAACTTGAGGTCGAACGCTCCGTTTTCATCGGTGGTGCCGGTCATCACGTCGGCGCCGCTCTCTGGATTGCTTACATAGATTTCAACTCCGGCGATAGGAGCGTGGGTCTCAGCGTCGGTAACCACTCCGCTGAACGTGTAGGTCTTGGTCAGCGTGATAGCCAGACCGCTGATGTTGCCGTCGGCGAGTGAGATGGTCTCAGGATGAGTATAAGCGTCGTAAGACGGATGGCTTACTGTCAATGTATACTCCTTGCCGTATTTGATGACATCCATCGAGAATGCACCCTCGGCGTCGGTCTCGCTGTAGTATTCCACGCCGTCGGCGCTTGCAAGAGTGATATATGCGCTTGCCACAGCCTCGCCCTTCTCGTTCTTAACCGCACCGCTCAGCGTCTTGTACGGGCTGACGATGAAGTGTGCCACAGGAAGGCTGATATCGCTGAATGGAGCCGTTGCCATTTGAGTCTCATCATCCTTCTTAGCCTGTTGAGCCTGACCCTCTACATTTTTGTCCACCTCGAACGATGTGCTGTTGTATGCAGTTCCGGCAGAAGTCAAGAAGAGGCGGATGTCGCCACCGTCATAAACAAAGCCATCAGGGAATGTCAAAGTAACAACACTCTTGATGTTTTCTGCTGTGACAGCCTCACTGTGGTCAACCGTCATCTTGTCGGCAACCTTAGTCAAGCCTTCTGTGCTTTCGCCCATGAGAGCAGTGCCCTCAGCCACATTGCCAATCCAAGCATCTACAGAGAATGTGATGTTCTTGGAAGAGTGCGTTCCGAAGAACTGGATTTCGTTGATTTTCGTACCTGCAGGCAGATTGATGAGCGATTTCGGATAGATAATCTCTGTCTTTGAGTACTTGTAGAAGAAGTCGGCAGGACCGGCAGTAGCCGTTTCCGTAGGAGTTCCTACAAGGACTTCAGCGTTGCCCTTCTCCTTGTTTACAGTCACATTTACTGTTTCGCTCGCCGCAGTGCCAGTTTCAGCCGTAAACTTGACAAAAGTCTCGGCAGCTCCGACAGCGTGAGGGATTACAGAGAATTCGAAGTCGTATTCCTTGCTTGCCTCAAGAGCCGGAGTCTCAGCAGTGGCAACGATACCGTCGTTCATCCACAATTCCGCTCTATAAGAGCCAGCCTCTTTAGCCTCGCCGTTCTCAACACGAGCCACAACCTTGTAGACACTGTTTACCTCAGCATTTTCAGGGATGTCGGCGCTCAGCACGTTAAAGCCCTGAGCCACATTCAAAGCAACATTCTTAACAAAAGAAGTTCCTCCCATATTCACTTTCTCGCGATCAGCGAAGAATCCTTCCTTATAAACAGTCAGATTATATTCGAGACCGTCTTGAACCACGATGAAGTTGAACTTACCTTCAGCATCAGTAGTGCCTGAATATTCAACATTGTCGCTTACGAGTTTCACCTCGGCGCCTTCAACAACAGCATTGTCGGCTGCAGAAGTAACCACACCGCTGAACACCGAAGCCTCCTTGTCGAAACCGAACACCGTTACAGGGAGCGGTTTCAAAGTCATCGTGCCAGAAAGCGCGCCATCGGCGTAGCGGATAGCCGCAAGAGCGGCATGGTCGCCGTCAACCTCGAAGTTGGTTGTTGAATACTGCTCTGCCGACGACATAACCGTCACGCGCAAGTTGCCGCCAGTGTAGGTAAACGGAGTGTTGAACGTCACCTTGATGACAGGCTGATGGTCGCTGCTGCTGCCAATGACAGCCGCTACAGCATAAGTGTCGGCATAAACCTGAGTCATCGACTCCGACTGATACCATTCATCTTGTTTCGGAGAAGTAGCATCAGTGTTCTCCATCCAGATTTTCAAATCAGAAGAGATTTCCTTGTTGCTATAAGCGTTCTTATAACCAAGGAACGTGATGCTCTTGAGCTCAGTTCCTGCAGGAATGTTGAGCATGTCGGCAGGATAGATGATTTCCGACTGCGAGTGGTAGTAGTTGAGTTGCAAAGGAATGTCGTTGGCAGTTGTAGTGCAGTTGCCGACAACAGCCTCGCCTACCACTTCCTCAGCGGCAACAGTGATTGTTGCAGTTCTTTCAATCTGAACACCGCCGTCGACAACCAATTTGGCAGCGAACTCGCCATTCTTGCGCGGAGTGAACTGGAATTCAACACTTGCATATTCGCCCGAAGCGATAGCCGGGAGAGCCTTCTCGGCAATCAAGTCCTCACCGATATAGAATTTTGCAGTGCAAACACCTTCCTCGATGTCTTTCTTACCGAAAGAAGCGACGTCGAACGAAACAGTCGAAGCATGGTTGACAGTTGCTGTTTCCGGAATCTTCACATTGCCAAGTTCAGCCTCGTAGTCAGGAGTGTCGAGGTATGAACCACCGATAATATTGTCCACGCGAGCATAACCAGCCTCGAAAGCGATATACCAGTCGCCGGCAGGAATGTTGTCGAGAGTGAACGTCTTGTACATGAAGTTGTCGTAGTATCCGCTAGGATATGTTCCCATAGCGAAGCAGTTTGCATCGTCGGAATTGTCGATGGTGATGTTTTTCACCTGAGTCCAATTCTTGCGGTCTGCAGAATAGTAGACATTGAGCTTCGATGTTGCATTGCGCTTGTTGGCGTCGAAAGTCATGTGCTCGCCTTCAGCCAAGCGGATTTTCGGAAGCACGAATTTTGACAATTCCACCTCGTCGCTTGTAGCGGCATATCCGTTCTCGCCATAAGAGAAGTTAGACACTTTCCATTGCTTTTGTCCTGAAGACAGTTCGATGTAGGTGCCGGCAGGGAATTTCTGGTCGTTGAAGTTGATGTAAACCTTCGACGGGTCAACAATCTCTCCAGTCACAGCCAAAGTGTATACCTCGCCCTGACCGTCGGCAGGTGTGATTACAATGTTGCCAGAACGCTTGCCAACCACAGACGCATCCATAGTCACAGTGAGATAAGCCTTTCCGAGGGCTGCCACTTCATAAGGGAATGTTGCAGCCTCGCCATTTTCCGTAGCGCTGATTTTATACGAGAATCCTTCAGGAACGCTTACGCTGTTGATTGTCAGCGGAGCGCCGCCCTTGGCATTGCTTATAACGAGCACCTTGCTGGTGCTTGCCTGCATCACCTGGAAATCGACAGTAGAGCCGTTCTCCACAACGTGCGACAAGTTGTCCTCCAAAGTAAACACAGGAGCGTGAGGGAACACCTCTATCCAACCTAAATAAGTCGTTACGCCCGAAATATTTTCTTTCAAATGGAAGCCATGACGGTAGTTTTCCGTAACGGCCATAGTTACTGTACCCTCAAGATATTGCGACTCGCCAACGGCAAGAGGGAACGAAACCGGCACTGGTTCGCCTACTGCGACACCGTCAGTGTTGTCATACAAAGACACTGTGTAGCCTTCTTCGCCTACAGCCAAGGGAACTTCACCAGAGTTTTTGATTTTGGCTTTGAACTGCACCTGAACATTTCCGTCGGCGTCAGCACAAAGGTCGCCCGAAGAAATCATTGTAGGCGACGAAAGGATTAACATTTCCCTTTTCAGAACGACATCGGCACTCGCTGCCGAGAACTCGTCGAGAAGCACTTGGTCGCCACAGATGCCCAGGCGAGTGCCTGCTGCAACATTAGGAAGCTCCACCTTTGTCCAAGCGTCGGTGCTGAGTGCAGGAACAGTCACCTCATACTTGTCACCCTTAGTCACAGTGCCGTTGGAGGCAACTGTGCAGGTGTAGAATGACACCGAACCTTCAGCAGCGCTCTGCTTCACGTAGATGCTTGCATCTCCGGTGATTGCCGGAGTCACAATCATGTCGGTCATTGTCTGCGAGCTCTCGCCCCAAGAATCATAAAGAGTTTGAGAGCCGACCTTCAAGCATGCGCCGTCATCGCCATAACCGCCCGTTTTCTGAGCGAAGTACTCGACAAACGAAGGCGTGCTCCAAGAGTCGGCCTGAAACCTGTCAACATAGTGCGCCCAACCCGGAGGGGCAAACGACGACACCAATTTTTCCGACCCCAGACCCGAAAAATCATAGGTGTAAGGAGCCACCACGTCGGCTCTCGCAACAGAAAAACCTAAAGCGAGAGCCAACATTGTTAATAAATAAGTAAACTTTCTCATAAAAATATATTTAAAGAAATAAATAATTCCTATTACTTCTTTTTAGATGTGCAAATATAGAAATTTGCTATCAATTTGCCAATTTTTTGCGAATTTTTCTGAAGAAATATTATCACAAATCGCCTTTTTCTGCACAATCATCCGTCTTCGCATAAAAAAATAAACATTTTGCGCCTTCCGCACCTTTCTATTAAATAACCTCGCCTTTTTCAAAGTTTTTGTGTAAGTTTGCAACAGAATTAGCAAACAAGAACATATATGAATCCTATCGTAAGCATCATTATGGGCAGCACATCGGACATGCCAGTGCTCGAGAAAGCCGCCAAACTACTTGATGAATTTGAAATTCCATTTGAAATCAACGCCCTTTCAGCACACCGCACACCGCAGGAAGTGACCGACTTCGCCAACAACGCCAGCAAGCGCGGGCTGAAAGTGATTATCGCCGCAGCGGGCATGGCCGCGCACCTGCCGGGCGTTATCGCCGCCCAGACCACAGTGCCAGTGATCGGTGTCCCCATCAAATCCACGCTCGAGGGTATGGACGCCCTGCTCGCAATCGTGCAGATGCCTCCGGGCATCCCAGTGGCAACCGTGGGCATCAACGCCGGTCTCAACGCCGCTATTCTTGCCGTGCAGATGCTGTCACTCACCGACGAGCGCATCGCCGCGCGTTTTGCGGAATACAAGCAGGGTCTTGCCAAGAAAATCGTGAAAGCCAACGAAGACCTTGCCCGCATTTCGTATAAGTTCAAGACAAACTAAGCATCTCCCAGCTATGAACGACTTCAACTACCGCCGTCACTCCTCGACAGTGCAGATAGGCAACGTGCCGCTTGGAGGCGACAATCCGATACGGATACAGTCGATGACATCGACCTCGACGCTCGACACCGACGCCAGCGTGGCGCAATGCCGCCGCATCTTCGACGCGGGAGCCGACTATGTGCGCCTGACCGCACAAGGAGTGCGCGAGGCGCACAATATCGGTGAAATCCGCGCCGCCCTCCATGCCGCAGGCTACACCAAGCCGCTTGTCGCCGACATCCATTTCAACCCCAAAGCCGCATTCGAGGCAGCCGCCACGACCGACAAGGTGCGCATCAATCCAGGCAACTTTGTCGATGCCGCGCGCACGTTCAAGAAATTGGAGTATACCGACGAGGAGTATGCCGCGGAACTTGAGAAGATACGCCGTGCCGTGGTGCCTTTTCTCGCCATTTGCCGCGAGCACCACAC
>ERZ780000.807-NODE-807-length-9309-cov-5.398314_pt1 | contig 9309 bp, 7 predicted proteins | sample MGYA00511089_ERZ780000 | MGnify/ENA primary metagenome ERZ780000 (study PRJEB29588, sample SAMEA2146321) | human gut metagenome | biome: human gut; feature: human-associated habitat; material: faeces | place: Denmark | collected 2008/2010 ...
GATTCTATGATTAGAAATCCAAGACCTACAAGAGCTGAGGTTACTGATGTTGCCAACGCTATCTACGACGGAACAGACGTTGTTATGCTTAGTGGTGAGACAGCTAATGGTAAGTACCCATTAGAGGCTGTTAAGATGATGGTTAAGATTGCAGAGAGAACAGAGCAGGAGATTAAAGGACATTCAGTAGAATATTCTAATCTTCACAGCAAGAGAAGCATTTCAAGCGCTGTATGTAATGCTGCAGTTCAGACAGCAGATAACCTTGGAGCTAAGGCCATTATCTGTCCTACAATTTCAGGATTTACAGCAAGACTTACATCTAAGTTAAAGCCAGAGGCTGAGATTATCGGATGCTCTCCATACGATAATGTTCTTAGAAAGATGCAGATTTACTGGGGTGTAAGACCTCTTAAGACTGCAACAGAAGCTTCTACTGATAAGATTATTGAGCATGCATTAGTAGTTTCTGAACATGCTGGTTTCGTAGAAGAAGGAGATACAGTAATTGTTTCTGCTGGTATCGCTACATCTTCTGATCCTTCATCTAAGAGAGGACTTACTAACACAATGAGAGTTGTTACAATCTAGTGTTAATTTGATACATTTGTTTCGGAATGAGGCTTGATTTTAATATTCTATTATGTTATAAGTAATACACAATTAATATTACAAAGCGTTGATGGAAACAAGTAGGTTATTACTGAACTTACAGAAAGCAGCCGGTTGATGAGAGGCGCAAGGGTAAGGGTAACTGAATACATTCCGGAGCGGCGAACTGAAAGCATATTGTAAGTAGGGGCAGCCGGAGTAGCACACGTTATAGTGCATAAGTCCATGCTGGTGGACTTAGTGAGGTGGCAGATGCGAGTCTGTCATGAATAAAGGTGGTAACACGTAAGTTCAGGCTTTCGTCCTTTTAAAGAAGGGCGGAAGCCTTTTTTGTAAGCAATGAGCCATGCAAGCCAGAATGTGCTTGCACAGATTCTGGCTTATATGGCGAATGCAGATAATGAACAACGGAGCACGGAGTGCGGAAGTTGTGAATTATCAAGGCTCGGGAGCAGCAAAGCTGCGGAGAGACTTGGCTTACAAAGTTGCGCGAGTAGCGATGAGAAAAAGAAAAGAGAGGAAACAAAAATGACACTTTATGACGAATTAGTTGCAAGAGGTCTTATTGCACAGGTAACAGATGAAGCACTTATCAAAGACCTTATTAACAATGGAAAGGCTACATTTTACATTGGATTTGATCCAACAGCAGACAGCCTTCATGTAGGACACTTTATGGCACTCTGCCTTATGAAGAGACTCCAGATGGCAGGAAATAAGCCAATCGCACTTATTGGCGGTGGAACAGCTATGATTGGTGATCCATCAGGACGTACAGATATGAGAAAAATGCTTACACCAGAGCAGATTCAGCACAATGTTGACTGCTTCAAGAAGCAGATGGCAAGATTCATTGATTTCTCAGATGACAAGGCATTACTTGTTAATAATGCTGACTGGCTTCTTAATCTTAACTATGTAGAACTTTTAAGAGAGGTTGGAGCATGCTTCTCAGTTAATAACATGTTAAGAGCTGAGTGCTACAAGCAGAGAATGGAAAAGGGATTAAGCTTCCTTGAGTTTAACTACATGATTATGCAGTCATACGATTTCTATATGTTATACCAGAAATACGGCTGTAATTTACAGTTTGGCGGTAATGACCAGTGGAGCAACATGTTAGGTGGAACAGAGCTTATCAGAAGAAAGCTTGATAAGGATGCTTCAGCTATGACAATCACACTTCTTCTTAACTCAGAGGGTAAGAAGATGGGTAAGACAGCTTCAGGTGCTGTATGGCTTGATCCGGATAAGACAAGTCCTTACGATTTCTACCAGTACTGGAGAAATGTTGATGATGCAGATGTTCTTAAATGCATCCGTATGCTCACATTCCTTCCACTTGAAGAGATTGATAAGATGGATAGCTGGGAAGGTGCTCAGCTTAACAAGGCTAAGGAGATTCTTGCTTATGAGCTTACAAAGCTTGTTCATGGTGAGGAAGAAGCTAAGAAAGCAGAAGCTACAGCAAAGGCAATCTTTACTGGTGGGGATGCAGCTAACATGCCTACAGCAAAGCTTGAAGCAGACAGCTTTACAGATGATGAAATTGATGCAATTAATCTTGTGTTTGGAGCAGGACTTGCAACAACTAAGTCAGAGGCCAGAAGAACTATCCAGCAGGGTGGTGTTTCTGTAGATGGAGAGAAGGTAGCAGATATAGCAGCTAAGTTCCCTAAGAGTATGTTCGAAGGAGACGGAGTAGTTGTTAAGAAGGGTAAGAAATCTTTCGTTAAAGTATCTGTTAATTAATTGTTTCCCTGAAAAGGAAGGATTATGAAAAAAGATGAGATTACAAGGGTGAGGCTTTTAAGCCTCGCCGTTCTTATGGCTCTGAGCCTGTTTATTTTATTTGTTCTTGTAGGAAATAATGAATTCGGAAAGATTATTAGTAAAATGAATAATAATTCACTTAATATTTCTGAAAATCAGAATTCAGTATACAATCTGTATTACTATACGGGATTTAATGTTGTATATCAGTTATTTTTCTCACTGACGGTATTATTTACGGCAGTATCACTTACAGGAATTCTTTTAAGAATAGGCAACACGGGTATAATTGCTTCTGTTGCTGCTATATTTAATATGATGACTGGAATATTGCTTTTAATGGCAAGAATATTGGAGTCGTCATCATCAATGCACGCATGGATAGATTCTTTCTATATTGATGGTGTGGTAAAAGGACAGATTGAGACAGCACAACTGATGGATAAAATACCTGTGTTGTATATATTGTTGGTGATTTTGGGAATACTTGAGCTGATGATGGTGAAAAGCTCCGGTATCAGACACATAAAAATGTTTTCTAAAAATAAACAGACTAACGCAGTGGTTTTTCTTATGCCTGCTCTTGTTATATATGTGTGGGAAGGCTTTATAAGAAGGAATATATTGTCAGAAATTATAAAAAATGGTGATTCCCAAAGAATGACAGTTAATGAATATCTTACCGGATATTATATTGGTAATAAAATATTCTTTAACTGGTCATGGATGATAATGCTTTTAATAGCAACCATTCTTTGTATAATTATACAATCAGGTATTATCAAGGGATTAAGCGGCAGGGCAGGAATGTTGGCAGGTATCGGTATTCCGGCACTTGTAACGATAATGCCATCTGTAATATATGCATTTAACCCGCCTGCACTGTTTGGATATATTACGCTGGATATATCGTTATGTGATATGACTGATAACGCATTTTACATGTATCTTGTAACTTTCTGCGTGTGCATGACGGCTGCATACATACTGATATATCTTGTGATAAGCGGGCTTCTGGATATGAGAAAGCTGGCAGGTATATTTGTTATAAATGTTGTTATAAGTGTAATTCTTATGATTATTGTTTCGGGTAAATCTTCGCTCGCAATCCAGTATATGCCATGGATAGTGGCAGACTGCGCATCAGTTATACTGGCGTTTATATGTGTGGCTGTTAAGCCTGTTAATAAGAAAATGGCTGAGTTATGCGGTGCCTCCAAAAAAGTCTGACTTTTTTGGGCACCGCATGATTAAATTCTGATTCAGCCATTATTTTATAACTGTTTTATATTGCTTATGTCGGTGTCTGCAACCATTGAGTAGTTGGTGTAATACACAACGAATCCCGGTTTGGCACCGGCAGGCTTTTTAACTTCTTTCTTTAATACATAATCGACTTCAACTTTTTCCTGCTCACGGCCTTTAGAGTAATAGGCGGCAAGGCTTGCTGCTTCTTCAAATGTTCTGTCAGGAACTTCCTTTCCATCTGTTTTAAGAAGTACATGAGAGCCTGGCATCTGCTTGGCGTGAAACCACCAGTCATTACCGTTGCCTGTCTTGAAGGTAAGTTCGTCATTCTGTATGTTATTCTTTCCAACGTATATGTCAAATCCATCGCTTGATACAAAATGCATCGGCTTGTTGGCTGTGATTTTGTGCTTTCCTTTAACAGTTCTTTTAATATATCCAGTTTCAATAAGCTCTTCCTTAATGTTAGCAAGATCAGCTTCTGTTATTGAAATCTCAATTGCATTGATAATAGATTCAAGGTAACTTATTTCTTCAGTGATCTCCTGAATAAGACGGATTCCGGCTTCATAGGTTCTTTTAAGCTTGTTATATCTTGCAAAATATTTGTTAGCATTCTCAATTGGTGTGAGAGTGTTATCAAGCGGAATCTTAATTGTAGTATTATCGTAGTAATTAAGTGCTTCATATTCCTTAGAACCTGCAGGAATACTGTAAGCGTAGGTTGTAAGAAGTTCGCCGTAGATACGGTATTTGTCTTTTTTCTCAGTGTCCTTTATCTGTTTTTCCTGAATGTCAAGCTTCTTGTATGCTCTTTCAAGATGTGTTGTTACAATTCTTCTTATATCAACAGACTTCTGGTGGATTCGTGTTGCAATCTCTTTCTGTCTGTAATAATCGATAATCAGTCTGCTTATCGAATCATATTCTGTGTGGTTGTCATACATAGAAAGCTTCACAGCGGCAAATTCTGCAGGCACACCGTTGTCGGTTACCATATCGGGGTGGTAGATACCATTTCTTACATCAGACATAAGTGCGTCAAATACGTTGTATAATGCATCTTTCATAGGCTCATCAAGGCAGTTGGCAGGGTGTCCGCCATCAACTCCGGCACGGTATGCAAGCTCTTCTGCTATACATGTGCTTATTCCTGTATAGCTTGAAAGCAGCGCCTTGACAACAGGTACAGGCTTTGTAAATACTGTTTCGTCAAAATGCTTTCTGTCAGCTTCAAGCGGATTAATCTTGTCAGAAGTATTAGGAATGAAATAAGGTCTTCCAGGTAAAACTTCCCTGACTGAGCTTGTCTGTGCTGATATATGCTTGATACTGTCTAATATAGTATTATTGTCGTCACATAATATTATATTGCTGTGCTTGCCCATGAATTCTGCGATTATGTGCTTTCTGCACAGGTCACCGAGTTCGTTTAAATGTTCTGCCTCAATATCAATTACACGTTCAAATTTTGGTTGTGTTATAGATATTATTCTTCCGTTGTTCAAATGTTTTCTAAGAAGCATGCAGAAATTCGGTGCAGTAGCAGGGGATGGCTTGTTATCGTCTGTAAGATATGCAAGAGGAAGCGATGCATTTGCAGATAAAACAAGTCTGTACTGACCAGATTGTGTCTTTATTGTAAGCATTATTTCATCGGCTTCAGGCTGTGATATCTTGTAAAGTCTTCCGCCGTTAATTGTGTCGTTTAATTCATTAACAATACTGGATATTGTAATACCATCGAATGCCATAATGTCTCCTTTAATTAGTAATATTCATTAATCTTATTGCATTATATTAACATACTTATTGCTGTAAGTCTTGTTATCTTTCACAAAAATTGGTATACTTTCCTAAGCATTATATGCGAATGGAAGGATAGAAACAATGATTAAAAGTATGACAGGCTTTGGCCGGAGTGAAATTGTTAAAGGTAACAGAAAGATTTCAGTTGAGATTAAGTCAGTTAATCACAGATATCTTGAAGCAGGTATCAAGATGCCTAAGAAGCTTAATGTATTCGAGAGCAGAATGAGAGACTTACTTAAGAAGTATGCAACAAGAGGCAAGATTGATATATTTATTAATTATGAGGATGATTCAGAAAGTCAGGTTAATCTTAAGTTCAACCAGAATATAGCTGATGAATATATGGCTATATTTAATAATATGTCCGAAAAATACAATCTTAAAAATGATATGACTGTTGGAGGTCTTGCCAGATTTCCAGAGGTTATCACAATGGATGAAGTGCAGGAAGATGAAGAGGAGTTGTGGCATTTTATAGAAGAAGCCATGAAGGCAGCCTTAGAACAGTTTGTTAATACAAGAATTCTGGAAGGTGAGAATCTTAAGAAAGACCTTTTAGGAAAGTTAGATCACATGGAGGAGCTTGTTGCATTTGTTGAAAAGAGAAGTCCTGAGATTATGAAGGAATACCGCAGCAAGTTAGAGAGTAAGGTTAAAGAACTTCTTGGCGATACAACTATTGATGAGAGCAGAATCGCAACAGAGGTTATTATATACGCAGACAAGATATGTGTTGACGAAGAAACTGTAAGATTAAGAAGCCATATCGAGCATGCAAGAAAATGTCTTAACGAGGATGGCGGCATTGGAAGAAAGATGGATTTCATTGCACAGGAGATGAACAGAGAGGCTAACACAACTCTATCTAAGGCTAATGACATTGAGATATCTAATGCAGCTATTGACTTAAAGACTGAGATTGAGAAGGTAAGAGAGCAGATTCAGAACATTGAGTAGGCTTTCAATATATTTTTAATGGGTTTTGATTAAATTTACTTGATTGTTTCGGGCTTGTTAGGTATAATAACTTGTGCACTTTATGTGCAGAATGAGGTAATTATATGAGCAAAGGACTATTATTAGTTATTTCAGGATTTTCTGGTGCAGGAAAAGGAACTGTTATGAAGCGACTTTTAGAGCTTCATGACGAGTATTCACTTTCTATATCAGCTACAACAAGAAAGCCAAGAGAAGGCGAAGCTGATGGAAGAGAATATTTCTTTAAGACTGTAGAAGAATTCGAGAAGATGATTGCTGAAGATGCTTTAATAGAGCATGCACAGTATGTTGGCAATTATTACGGAACACCTAAGGCATATGTTGAAGAACAGCTTGATAAGGGCAACAATGTTATTCTTGAGATTGAGATACAGGGTGCCATGAATGTCAAGAGAATGTTCCCGGATGCAGTGCTTATGTTTATAACACCACCGTCAGCGGCAGAACTTGAAAAGAGACTCCGTGGCAGAGGAACAGAAGATGAGACGACAATTAAAGCCCGTCTTTCAAGAGCAGCAGAGGAAGCAGAAGGTGTTGAGGATTATGATTACATAGTTATCAATGATGAAGTCGATTTATGTGTCGGCCGTATTCATGATATTGTGTTATCTGAGAAGATGAAAGCTGAGTATAATCTTGGACTGATTAATAATATTAAAGAAGAATTAAAGGTTTATTCGAAAGGAGAATAATATAATGATACATCCATCGTATACTGAATTAATGGCTGTAATTAACAGTGAGGTTGAAGAGGGCGAGCAGCCTTTAGTACAGAGCAGATATTCAATTGTTAAGGCAACTGCTAACAGAGCTAAGGAAATCATCGATGCAAGAAGCGTTGAGGAGAAGATTGCCAAGGCAAGAATTGAAGCAAACAACAAGGAAAAAGAGAAAGAAAAGGACAAGGATAAGGTTGAGGAGAAGAGAATCTCTAAGGAAGATGAGAGAAAGCTTCAGGTTGGAACTCCTCTTGTAAGATGTTCAGAGAAAGACAAGCCATTATCAATCGCAGTTAAAGAATTCTACGAAGGTAAGGTTAAGATTCTTGGAAGTACAGACGAGAATACTTCATTATAATTAACAAAGACTGATGTTAAGGGCAACTGCTTGTATGGGCGGTTGCCCTTTTGTGCGAGTAGCTAAGGCAAGACATAACGATAATCTTGAGTATGAGCTACAAGCATGATGAGAGATGAGGAGTTAAATATTTTATGACGAATAGATATGATGAGAAAGAAAGACGGATTCACTGTGCATTTTCAGAAAAATGCGGTGGCTGTGATTATGCCGGGATGAAATATGACAATGAACTTGCAGTTAAGCAGAAGTACATTGAAGAACTTTTTGGCGAATATGTAAAAGTTGATGATATTGTAGGAATGTACAGACCAATACATTACCGCAATAAAGTTCATGCAGTTGTGGGACTTGATGATTCCAGAAATGTAATAGCAGGAACCTACGAGGAAAACAGCCACAGAATAGTTGATACATCGGACTGTATGATTGAAGATTCACAGTGTACAGACATTATTAAGGATATTAAAGAACTAATAGCTTCATTTAAATATCAGCCATATGACGAAGATGCGGGAAAGGGAATGATCCGACACATTCTTTTAAGAAAAGGATTTTCGACAAAGGAGATTATGCTTGTTATTGTTACAGCAGGAGTCGCATTTCCATCAAAGAACAATTTTCTTAAGGCATTATGTGAGAAACATCCGGAAATTACTACAATTGTGCAGAATATTAATGACAGGCGCACAAGCATGGTGCTTGGAAAGAGAAATATTGTTCTTAAGGGAAAAGGTTATATCGAGGATGTGTTGTGTGGCTGCAGATTCAGAATAAGCCCGACATCATTCTATCAGATTAACCACCAGCAGACTGAAAAGCTGTACAAAAAGGCAATCCAGCTTGCTGATATATCAAAAAATGACACTGTAATTGATGCATATTGCGGAATTGGTACTATTGGAATAGTCGCCTCAAAAAAGGCTGGCAAAGTTATAGGAGTTGAGCTTAATTCAGAAGCTGTATCAGATGCTAAGATAAATGCTTCAATTAACAATATAAAGAATGTCACATTTGTTAATGCTGACGCAGGAGATTTCCTTGTTGAGTATGCGAAAAATGCAAAGGCAGATGTTGTCATCATGGATCCTCCAAGAAGCGGAAGCACACCGGAATTCATTAATTCTCTTCTTAAGATTAAGCCAGACAGGATTGTGTACATTTCATGCGGACCTGATACACAGGCAAGGGATATAAAGGTGCTGGTTAAGGGTGGATATAAGGTTATGGCATGTCAGCCATTTGATTTGTTTCCTCATACGGAGCATGTGGAGACGGTTGTTCTTTTGTCCCAACAAAAACCAGATGACACGATAGAGATTGACTTAGACCTGGACGAGCTGGATGCCACCAGTGCCGAGTTGAAAGCAACCTATCAGGAAATCAAAGATTATGTGCTGAAAGAATTTGGCTTGAAGGTTTCAAGTTTATATATTTCTCAGGTAAAACGCAAATGTGGAATTGAAGTGGGAGAAAACTATAATCTTCCAAAATCAGAAAATGCAAGAGTTCCACAATGCCCGAAAGAGAAGGAAGAAGCTATCAAGGCTGCCCTGAAATATTTTGCGATGATCTAAGGAAATCGCTGATTTCAAGGAGGAATAACACATGAAAAGCACATTTGAAAAAATGGGTGGAACCTACACACTTGGCGCAGACGGAATTTACTATCCGAATCTTGTCAGTACAGATGAAGAACCGCATTATGGGAAATATGGAATGATGCGGAAAACATATCTGAAAGAGCATCGTCCGGCAATGTATTCACTGTATATGTTGGAAGACAGA